>PVMK01119190.1_pt1 | contig 60511 bp, 64 predicted proteins | sample 1853481 | NCBI WGS metagenome assembly PVMK01 (sample SAMN08533507, study PRJNA380276) | Marine sediment metagenome, whole genome shotgun sequencing project.
TTTCGTGTACGCGCCTGGCGCCAGGATCGCAATATTGATGAGCTGGGCGAAGAAATTGCTCGGGTTCAGGACCGGTTTAACTCGCTGGATGCGGCTACCGCATCTATACCGGGCACGGTCCTGAACTTTGACAGCCGTATTGCTTTGTTAAAGCCCCGCATTGCAATGATGCAGGGACAGTTGCAGGTGGCATTGGCGGCTCATTCGGACTATTTGCAGCATCTTGCAGAACTCGAGTTGAATAATCAAAGGGAGCGCTTACTTACTTACCGTGCGCAGGCACGTTTTGCACTGGCTTCTATCTTCGATCGCATGTCAGCGAGCAGCAAATAGGTGCCGGTAATGATAGCTAATGCTGCGATCATAAATATTGTGCTGTTTGGATGGTTGTGGCCATTCGGAGAGGCCAGAATGGATGTTCCTGAAGTGGCCACCATCCAGTCGCTGGAAAATCGAGTGGTTGAACTGCCTGAGGTATTACGAACTGAGGCTGATGACCGTGCTGCACTTGCCCAGTACCGGTTATACCTGCGGTTGCCAGACGGAGATCCTGGCATGCGCATGGAAGCAATGCGTCGCCTTGGTGATCTGAGCCTGACTGTAGGTGAAGACGAGAACATGGTCGACCCGGACTATATTAACGGCATGCGGTTTCATACTGATGCTATTCGGCTCTATGAAGAATTATTAGTAAAGTATGACAGCTATGAAAAGGCTGATCTGGTTTTGTATCAGCTCGGGCGCGCATATGAAAGTGCTGGCCAACCCGATAGTGCACTTGCAACACTAGATCGTCTTGTTACCGATTATCCGGATAGTCAGTATATCGATGAGGCACAATTTCGCCGTGGTGAAATTTTATTTATACGAAAAGACTATCTTGCTGCAGGTCTTGCGTACAAAAATGTAATTGAGGTCGGCAGTAAGTCATCATTTTATCAGCAATCTATGTATAAGCATGGTTGGTCGCAGTTCAAACAGGCTGAATATGACGATGGAGTTAATTCATTTCTTGATCTGCTAAATCTGCGTTTAATAGCAGCGGGTAGTTCAGATCCCTCTACGGATAATTTGATTCTACAAATAGTTCAATCCACGAGTCGTGCTGACAGGGAGCTGGTTAGTGATACTCTGCGAGTGCTTAGTCTTAGCTTTAGCTATATGGATGGGCAGGAGTCTATTGGAAGATACATAGATAAACGTGGTCAGACAGACTCAGCCTTCCTGCTTTATACCAGTTTAGGCAGATTGTATCTTGAAAAGGAACGTTATCTGGATGCAGCTGATACATTTGATGGCTTTGTCCAGCATGAGCCTTTCCACCGAAATGCTCCTCTGGTTTCGATGCAGATTATTGAGGCCTATAAACGGGCGAATTTTCCAAGCCTGGTTCTCGAAGGAAAACAAAAGTATGTTGTTGCCTATGGGCTGAACAGCGATTACTGGAATTCCTATGATCCTGGCTCAAGGGCGGATGTTATTCAGCCGCTTAAACAAAATTTGAGCGATCTGGCTCAGCATGATCATGCAGAGGCGCAAAAATCGGGTGAGCCAGCAGCTTACGCACGAGCAGCTAACTGGTACAGACGTTATCTGGAATATTTTCCCAATGATCCTGAATCTGCCCAGCGCAGCTTTCTGTTAGGAGAAATCCTAATGGAATCAGGTGCATACGAAGAGGCCGCACATTACTATCTGAGTGCAGCCTATGACTATCCGCAATATGAGCGTGCAGCAGAAGCAGGATATGCAGCACTGCTGGCTTCGCAATCTCAGTATGCAACTTTGCAAGGGGCGGCTCGTTCTGCGTGGCATCAGCAGCAATTGCGGCAGGGTCTGGTATTTGCTCAGAGCTTTCCCGAGCATGAACAGGCGGGTTCAGTACTTACTGATGCAGCAGAATCCTATTACTCCGCAAATCAACTTGATGAAGCTATCGTAGTCGCAGGTGAAGCGCTCAGGATGCAACCGCCAGTTTCGGATAAGTTGCGCAGAGTCAGCTGGACCGTCGTAGCTCATGGTCAATTTGATCTGGAGCACTATCGACGTGCAGAGCAGGCGTATCTGCAACTCCGCTCATTTGGGGGCGGTGCAGATGCTGATGAAATAAATGAACGAATTGCTGCCTCGGTTTATCGGCAGGCAGAAGCCTCCCAGGTTAATGGTGATGTGGATGCCGCCGTTGCTGATTACCTCCGCGTTGCAATTGTTGCACCTGGGTCGAGTATTCGTGCCAGTGCCACCTATGATGCTGCGACCTTGCTTATTAATGAATCCCGTTGGAATGATTCGATTGCGGTGTTGAACCGATTTCGCAGCAATTATCCAGAGCATAAATTTGCTGATGATGTGACCAGTAAGCTGGCTGTTGCATATCAGGAATCGGGTCAGTCGCTAAATGCAGCAGTTGAATTTGAACGGATTGCAGGCATGAGTGGTGGCAGCGCTGAATTGCGCAGGGAAGCGTTGTGGACCTCTGCCGAACTTTATGAAGAGGCTGGAAATAATAATGAAGCACGTCGTGTCTGGCGAATATTTGTTGCAAAATTCCCCACTCCGGTTAGTGAAGCTATAGAGGTGCGCCAGAGACTGGCTGACCTTGCGATTGAGGCAGGTGATGTACGTGACCGCAGAGACTGGCTCGCAGCCATCATAAAAGCCGACGCAGTTGCGGGAAGCCAACGCAGTGCCCGCACTAAAACCCTTGCTGCTACGGCAACACTGGAGTTGGCTGATCCTAAACGAGAAGCCTTCAATGCTATCCGGCTGAAAGCCCCGCTGGCTGAGAGTCTCAAGCTAAAAAGGAATCTGATGGAATCGGCGCTGTCTGCCTATAACAAGGCTGCGGGTTATGAAATAGCAGATGTGACAACCGTCGCGACATTCCGAATTGCCGGAGCTTATCAGCAACTCAGTATTGATCTGTTGCTTCCGAGCGCCGCAAGGGCTTAGTGCTGATGAACTTGAGCAATACGACATTTTGCTTGAGGAGCAGGCTTTCCCGTTTGAAGAGAAGGCGATTGAGCTCTATGAAGTAAATGCCTCTCGTACTGCATCCGGGGTATATGACAAGTGGGTCGAATCCAGTTTTGAGCAACTGGCAGTTCTTATGCCAGCACGTTATGCGAAATTTGAAAAGGCAGAAATTTATGTGGCAGAATTACGCTAATAATTTGCAGGTGATCGCACTGATGCTGTTGCTGGCGGGTTGTGCAGTGCAGGGCACAAAGCATGGTAGCGAGCCTGCTCAATTATTGCCGGCAGAGCTGGCCGATGCACCAGCTGCCGTACAACATGATTATCGTGCTGCACTAAATCAGATGCAGCAAAAGAACGATACGGCAGCCGCAAGCCAGTTTGAGGATTTTGTAGTAAGGCATCCAGGATACCCAGGTGCGTATGTGAATCTGGCGATTATTTATGATCGGCAAAATCGTACTGAAGAGGCGTTGTGGTTGCTGGAGCAGGCAATAGATGCAGACCCTAATTCTGTCTACGCTCTGAACAGACTTGGCCTGATCAAACGACGTCAGGGGCAGTTTTCAGAAGCTGACGCCGCATGGTTAAAGGCCACCCAGGCTGATCCTCAATACGCCTATGCCTGGTACAACCTCGGTGTTCTTTATGATCTCTATCTGCAGGATTTGCCGGCTGCACTGGATCATTACAAACGCTACCAGCAATTGAGTGCTGCAGCCGATCAGGACCTGATGGTTAACCGCTGGATTACAGATCTGGAGCGGAGAATTGGCACGCCGGCGCAAGCGGCTCAAGTAAGAGAAGCACTATGAATTTTGTGAACCGTACCCGGATTCTTGCGGCTGCATTGGCGATGGTATTCATATCGTCAGGCACGTTGGCAGAGGACCAGGCTGAAAATATTAAGGCTGAAGTTAAGAAAAGTGGTATCCAGTTGGACAGGCTCGACCTGGATACAACTTCAGTGACGGGGAATCGGGAGTTACCCAGAGTGCTCTACATTTTGCCCTGGAAAGAGTCAGGTATTGGCGATTTGACCGGTAAGCCGGTGAACAGTTTGCTGGATGAAGTGCTGGCGCCGCTCGATCGAGAAGTGTTTAAGCGGCAGCTTAAGTATTTTGACCAGTTGCATGCGAATGATACGAATCATGCAGTTGGGCAAGAGAAAATTAAATAAGTGTATTCAGGTTTATGGTTTTTGACTGATTTTTGATCGAAGGAGACGAAATGATGGACGTCTACAGCAGCATAGTTGGGTTTTTTCAGGAAGGCGGGTTTTTCATGTACCCGATTGTAGTCATATTTGCTCTTGGTACAGCTATTGCAATTGAGCGCTGGATTTATCTGACTAAAGCGACCGTTAGCAGTAAGACATTGTGGAAACAGGTAACGCCCTATATCCGTGCCGGCAAGTTTAATGAGGCGGTTAGCATCACGAATAAATCCAAAGCGGCCATTGCAACGGTACTGGGTTATGGGTTGAAGCGCAGTGCGACGGCCAAACGCCGTGATGATATTGAGAAAGCAATGGAAGAGAGCCTGATGGAAGTCATGCCGCGCCTTGAGAAACGCACCCACTACCTGGCAACCTTTGCCAATATCGCGACTTTGCTGGGACTGCTTGGCACGATTATCGGTTTGATCAAGGCTTTTACAGCGGTATCCGGTGCTAACCCGGCAGAGAAAGCAGATCTGTTATCTGCCAGTATTTCGGTGGCAATGAACACGACTGCATTTGGTCTTATGGTCGCGATCCCGTTGCTGCTCGTGCATACATTGCTGCAAACCAAAACCACTGAATTGGCAGATAGCCTGGAAATGGCATCCGTCAAGTTTCTGAATACGGTTTTTGATCGTCAGATTGAATCGCAGAGTAAGAGCGCATGAGAAGCCGATGGCGCAGACGGCGCCGGCATGAGCCGGCCGAACTTAATATCACTACATTTATGAATTTGATGGTGATTCTTGTGCCGTTCCTGCTCATTACGGCGGTATTTTCGCGAATGGCAATTCTTGAGCTCAATTTGCCGACGGCGGATTCTGTTGTTAAAGCTGAAGAACCGGAGTTCTCTCTGGAAGTAATCCTGCGCGCAGAACATATCGAGATTGGTGATCGTAATGCCGGAATATTTAGTGTCATTCCGACTGTAGACGGTAAACATGATATGAACAGCCTGAATCGTAAGTTGCAGGACGTGAAAGGCACTTTCCCTGATCAAAAAACTGTAACTCTGCTGCTGGAGTCGGATATAGCTTATGAAGTGCTGGTTCAGGTCATGGATGCGGTGCGCAGTTACCGTATTGAGCAGCCGGGTGAGTTTGCCCGGGCTGAACTTTTTCCGGAAATATCGATAGGCGATGCGCCATTACTTGCGGCTGCGGGTCAGTAGAGGAGACCAGGACATGATGTCACGTCGGGCACAACGTATGGAAAAGCATCATAAGCGCAAGGGTGGTGGTTCACTTAACCTGATATCGCTGATGGATATTTTTACTATCCTGGTATTTTTCCTGCTCGTCAATTCACAGGATGTAGAGACGCTGCCGAATGCTAAAGACCTGCAGTTGCCAGAGTCCTACGCAGAACAGAAAGCGCGTGAAAATGTTGTCATTCTGATTACTGATGACCATATCCTGGTGCAGGGTAAGCCTGTTGCCAGCATGGCTGAGGTGCGCAGGCAGCAAGAATTCAAAATTTCGGGTCTGGAGCATGAATTGCGACGGCAGACCGAGAAGCTACTAAACAAGAACACTCAGGCCAAAATTGAGGATCGGGAAGTGACAATCATGGCGGATCGGGAACTACCGTACAAATTATTGAAAAAAGTAATGGTGAGTATTCAAGCGGCGGACTACGGCAAGATATCTCTTGCAGTAATGCAAAAGGCACCCGCAGAAAGTGAAATGATGGCCCAGGCAGGCACCTGAGCAAAGGCAGACAGACGTGATTGCGACTTATCGTACATATCAACTCCCATGGGAGATGGCAGAAGAACAGGATGACCGTTTCAAAAAGGTGGTCAAGCAGATCGCTATAGCGCTGTTTGCATTTTGTGTTGTCGTGCCATGGTTACCGTTGCCGGAAATTGATCCGAACAAGATCGAGGAGTTGCCGCCACGATTTGCCAAATTATTGCTGGACAAGCCAGTTCCTCCCCCACCGCCACCGGTAGTGGAGAAAAAAGAGCAAGAAGTTGTTAAGCAGCCAGAAAAAGTGGTGCAGGAGCAAAAACCTGAGCCTGTGATTAAGCAGCAACCTAAACTGCAGGCCCGTGAAAAGGCTGCTGCTGCTGGTCTGCTACCGTTTGCCGAGCAGCTGGCTGCCCTGCGTGATGATGCGGCACTCAATAATATTATGGGTGAAGCAAATCTTAATGCGTCGGCAGGCGAAGCTGCACGGGTAGAGCGATCAATTATTGCCTCCAGGGCCGGTAGCGGCAGTGGTGGTATCAGCACTTCTGGCATGAGCCGTGATACGGGCGGTGGTGGGCTGGTTGGGCGCGCTACAACACAGGTCAGCAGTCCGGTAGCAGGTATGGGTGATACAGGTCCGCGTGTGGTTAAGGGTGGTTCTGCTCCGTCACGCAGCCGTGAGGAAATTGAACTGGTATTCGACAAGAACAAGGGGGCAATTTTCGCACTTTATAATCGGGCCTTACGCCGCGACCCTACTTTGCAGGGAAAAATTGTTCTGGAGATGACGATTGATCCATCGGGAGTGGTTACCGCATGCCGAGTGATTTCCAGCGAACTGGGTGACCCTGAAATGGAACGTAAGTTGATTCAGCGAGTTAAGATGTTCCGCTTCAAGGACAAAGATGTTGCCATTGTCACGACAACGAAACCAATTGATTTTTTTCCAGCGTAGTTGACCTGACCAGTTTAGCGTTCGCTGCAAGAAGAGCCATAGGCAAAGCAGCTGTAACAGCGGTGGTGCTTTAGGGTAACTCTTTGGTGCAAGGCATCACGCAGATTGTCTCCCTGGTCATAGTTTTCATCGTCATCAACCAGCGTGCATGCATACACTCGCATCCGGCCATTTTTCTTAATAATCATTTTGCTGAATGCGCACATAAACTGGCGGCGGCTGGTTTCATCCTGATAGCGTGTCATACAGTCTTCGGTTACTGCGGGTACATCTGCATGTTGTCCTGGCAGTGAAAAATCCGGAAAGGCTACGATATTAATGTCACCAGAGTAGCCAGCATTTCTCACGAGCATCTGGAACTGTAAATCAATTGCACCGGCATCTTCATTAGTTTTAATTTGTCGGGCCAGTGAAACCCTGAAGCCAAGTTTTTGTAGCTTTGTTATTGCTTCCAGTGACTGATCAAAGGTGCCTGCACCACGACCCTGGTCATGCCGTTGCCGATCGGGCCAGTCTATGCTGATGCGAAAAGATATGGGGTAGGGGTTGCGTAGCAATGGCTCAAGTTGTTCCAGCCTTTTTAGTAAGGGCTCGGTGCCATTGGTGAGTACCAGGCAGGGGCGTAACCCGGATGCATGGTTGAGGATATTTACAAAGTCCTTGACGATAAATGGCTCGCCGCCGGTAAAGGAAAATTGTTCGGCCCCCAGTTCCAGTGCTTCGTGCATCAGGGGTATTACATCTGTAAGTGTCATTCGGTCGAGCCGATTATCACCCGGACCAGACCCTTCCAGACAAAAAGGGCAGGCCAGGTTGCAGGCGGTTCCTGTATGAAACCAAAGTTCCTCTAGTGCATGTGGATCGATGTACCCGCGTGGTTCGCCGTTGGGGGTTTTAAGCCAGCCTGTTACTTCCGTAGCCATTTAGTTTGAGTCCGCATCATTGGCCACAATGGGCCTTTGACCATACTGTTGCGCCAGTCGTTCCGGAGCGACGCCCAGAGCGAATGCGACCGCCAGGTAACGATTGTGCAAACTGCGCCGCAGCCAACCATCTCGTTCCCAGCGTCGTGATGAGACTACTATTGTTGCTGCAACAGGCGTGCAACTGTGCTCACGGCGCAGCCGCTTGATAAGCGCCACTTCCTCAAATAAGGGTGTTGCGGTATGTCCCCCAGCTCGTGCATAAGCAGACTTCCCGATGAACAATCCCTGATCGCCATAAGGGATGCCAAAACGTGCGCGCAGGTTAATGGCGATTTGCAGCCAGTTCTTGTACCAGCGAGGTTTGCCGTCAAAACCAAATTGGAAATACCCGCTGCTATGGCCTGCGGATATGTGTTCTCTGATCAGACTGACCGATTCGGTAGGTGGCAAGCTGTCTGCATGCAGAAACCACAATATATCGCCCGTGGCATGTTTAGCCCCCAATCGTAACTGCGCGCCTCGATTCGGTTTGGTATCCAGGTATTTTGCAGCATATACATCGCACAACTGCCGGCAATTCTGGCTGGCGCCACCGTCGACAACTACTATTTCGGCTATACCCGGTTGCAGGCACCTTAAACGCTGCAATAATATTGTGAGTGCTGCCAGATCATTGAATACTGGTATGACTGCACTGATCCTTGTTGCATGCATCTCATGTGAGGCTACACCAAGCCCGGCAGCTAATATCCAGGTTCGTAATCTGATTCTGGCCGGGCGTGGGTCGTTTGCCAGCAAATCAATGGCATGGATCAGATCCTGACGTGTGTCGATATCGAAACCTGTTTCCATGACGCTAGTGGTCAACCCTGCGTTTTGGCAACATTGTTTTAGCGTGTTACCGAGTTCAGGGGTTTCCCAGGGCAAGTCAGCCAGGTTCGGCCAGGATTGCCGGGCGCCCATTAACGTCACTCCCCCATCCAGTGCCGGAATAAAGACTGTATCAGTTTGCTTGAGGCATGCGAATGCATCGTTTATAAGTTGCTGTGTCAGGCTGGGTGAGTCACTCCCAATAAATATGATGTTGCGGCCACCGCTATTACGTATTTGTGCCTGAACACCCTGAATACGTGAACCGAGATTTCCCGAGTCTTGCGGGATAATAATCGCATCCGGTAGCAGCCCGGCTGCCCACTCGGTATCTGTTGCGGCAGCAGGGGACAGCACCACCGGTCCAGGCCATGCAAGGGCATCTTCCAGAGTGGTTGCCAGCAGTAACTCGGCGACTTCGTATGCAGCCGGCTTGCCGATATCAGCAGCAATTCGTTGCTTGCCTATACCAATGGCCGGCCGGCGACAAAAGACAACGAGGATTGAACTGTCAGGATCGAATATCATCATAGAATGGTGTGCCAAATTGAATGACAAGACTAACCTGAGTAGCTATACATATGAATGATAATCGGGAACCTGATATACATCGTGACGTACATCAAGAAGTACAACGATATTATGGCGAAACGCTTACTTCTACAGATGACCTCAAAACGACCGCATGTTGCACTGCTGCTGCACCGCCTCAGCACGTAAAGGAACTGCTGGCCGCGGTTCATCCCGAAGTGTCAGCACGTTATTACGGCTGCGGGCTGGTATTACCAGAGGCGCTGGAGGGGTTGCGCATACTGGATCTGGGTTGTGGTGCTGGTCGAGATGTCTTTGTTCTGTCACAACTTGTTGGCCCGTCGGGCAAGGTGGTTGGGGTAGATATGACCGTCGAGCAACTTGAGGTTGCAGAGCAGCATCGTGACTGGCACGCGAACGCATATGGCTATGCTGAATCCAATGTCGAATTTATTGAAGGCAATATCGAAAAACTGGATGAAGCTAATCTTGGTGACGGTACATTTGATCTGATCGTATCCAATTGCGTGATTAATCTTGCTGTCGATAAGGCAGCTGTGTTGCGCAGTGCATATCGTCTCCTGAGCCCCGGTGGCGAGATGTATTTTTCTGATATTTATGCGGATCGGCGTATCCCAGCCGCATTGATGAGTGATCCTGTGCTGTATGGCGAGTGTCTTTCTGGTGCCATGTACTGGAATGATTTCCTGCAGTTAGCGAGAGACTGCGGCTTTACTGACCCGCGGCTGCTGGAGCATGAACCGGTGGATATAACCGATCCGACAGTGCAAGGTCTACTAGGAGACATATGCTTTAGGTCTGCTACGTGTCGTTTATTTCGTGCGGAAGACCTTGAGCCGGGGCAGGAAAATTATGGCCAGACTGCGACTTACCTTGGTTCCATTGCTAATCATCCGGACAGCCTGCGTCTGGATGGGCAGCAAAACTTCATGAGTCGGCAGCAGACCCCTGTCAGCGGCAATACGGCACAAATTCTCAGTTCGACACGCTTTAGTGACCATTTCGATCTAAATGGCGACAGAAGTCAGCATTTAGGCTCATTTAGCGAAAATAATAGGCCTGATTTATTTGTTGGGTCTGCACAGTACTCGACCCGGAGTTCTTGCTGTTGAGTGAGTGCAATACTGTAGCGCAATAAATATAACTAATTGTTTTATAAAGTAAAAAACTAAATTGCTGTTGCGGTGAGGTGTAATATTTGCAGCTGAATTAGTTAAATGAGCAGTAAATAGTTATCCACACTCCTATATAATTGTCCCCGTCACCCGTTTCCGTTACCCATAAGAATTAATAATCGGTAGCGGGTGTCCAATAGCACACAATAATATTTGGGGCACGTCCTATGTGTCGCCGGGTGTTATCCAGGGTTTAAGTCCGGCGCTCTGTAAGCAGGTCAGTAGCGGTCTCCTGTCGGGGGTTTGATCGCAACATACCGATTTGATGCAGGGGGTCGGGCACCAAACAAGAAAGGCCGGTGGACGAGACAGTCCACCGGCTTTTTTTTGACCTGATATTTTTCTGTACCCCAACGTGAAAAAATACCCGGGAGTGTTTTTTCTAAAATTTCTGTTTATTTGGCAGCGTGTGCCCTGCAATTACGTATTCGCTTACTGGCTGACCACCGATTAAATGATCCTGAATGATGCGCTCCAGCACTTCCGGTGTGCAGTTGCGATACCAGGTCCCGTCCGGATAAACGAGTGCAATCGGTCCCGCCTGGCATATTTGCAGACAATTGGCCTTGGTGCGGTAAATGCCGCCGCGGCCAGTGAGTTTTAGTTGTCCCAGCCGGCTCTTAAGATAGTTCCACGATTCCAGGCTCTCTTCCCGTCCGCAGCACTTTGGTTTGGTCTGGTCGCAGCACAGAAATATATGCCGATCAATAACGTTCACCCCCAGGCTGGTGATGACTTCCTGTAATGTGAGCGATTGTTTGTTCTCAGTCATGCCGTTGTCCTTTCCTGACTGATAGATAATAGTCTCCGGACGCTGTAGTCCGAAAGCAATCGTACAATGAATCTGAGCCACATAGGCAACCTGTGACTAATACCAATCAATCTCATGCGCACTCGTCGACCAGAGCGATCCTCTATGCATTCGTTGCTAATCTCGGTATCGCATTCGCCAAAACCTGGGCTGCCATATACACGGGTTCCGGGAGTATGCTGGCCGAGGCTATCCATTCCTATGCAGATAGTGGCAACCAGGTGCTTCTCTTTATTGGGCTGAAACAGTCGCAGCGACCCGCAGATGCAGACCACCCGCTTGGTTACGGCAAACTTATCTATTTCTGGAGTTTTATTGTCGCGCTGATGCTGTTCAGTCTGGGCGGGCTGTTTTCCATCTATGAGGGACTGCACAAGTTTCAGCATCCTGAGCCGCTGCACCAGATTTGGGTTGCCCTTGCCGTACTGGCTCTTGCGGTTGTTCTTGAAAGCACTGCCATGTTCGGAGTGCTGCGTGAGGTAAAGCGTTTACGTGGGGGGAGGTCCCTGCGCTATTGGCTAAAGACAACGCGCAATGCCGAGCTGGTCGTTGTGTTGGGGAGAGGACTTTGCTGCGCTGACTGGCCTGTCGCTGGCGCTGGTATTTGTTGGTCTTGCTGCCATCACTGGTGACCCTGTTTATGATGCCATCGGCTCCATGTGTATCGGTGCAGTTTTGATCGTTGTTTCCCTATTTGTGGCATGGCGCATTCGTGATTTGATTATTGGCAAGTCAGCTGAGCCCGATCTGCAGGCAGAGATTAGCCAGATCATTGAAGATGACCCGGTGATTGAGCATGTTTTCAATATCATAACTTTTCAGGTTGGCCCACAAGTTATGTTGGCAGCCAAGGTGAAAGTGCGCCCGGATCTATCTATAGCTGAGGCAGTGAAACATATCAACAGGCTGGAGAAACGCCTGAAAGATAATCATCCGGAAATAGGCTGGTCATTTATTGAGCTGGATTTATACGATTAGATTGACAGGCCAGATTGCCGAGCTTTTTGGTGATGATGAATTTAACCGACGTCTGGACATGCGTTGTGGCATGTCACAAATGGCAGAATTCAGGAAATATTAGGGCCTTCATAGATATGAAAATGCGGCACCACTGTATACAGTGGTGCCGCCATTATGATTTAGTGGCGGGCCTGTTTATCGCGTATGGCCTGCGCATCTCGTTTAATTCAGAGTAGGCTTAAAGTACGCCTAACAAGGCTGGTACAACCATCAGCGTGATGATTACAGCAACAAACCCAAGAATCAGCTCGTCGCGGCGATCCAGCCATCCGTTTCTGTTATGTTCTTGCATCTCTAAGCTCCTGCGGTTTCTCTATTTCAGGCTGCTATCCTACGGGTGATTGATCGAGTCTTCCTTTCGCCGCCGTAACAGGCTGTAACGATTTGTAACGAGTCCAGCCCGTCTGATCCCATATCTACGCGTCTCATCCCACGCGATAATTCCCAACAAATACAATGACATGTTGTAATGTCCCTGTCGCGGTACATCTGGCGGCATAGCGCCTGATATGGCTCTTCGGAGCACTACAGGCAGCGCTAGGAGCACTAAAAAGAAGCACTAGGACGGGGAAATGGCAGAACTAAGCAATAAATATATACGGACATTAAAGGCTCGAAAATCACCTTATCGGGTGGCAGATACCGGCTCAGGCAGTATTAAGGGATTCGGTATGCAAGTTAGTCCAACCAGGAACAAGAGCTGGTACGTCCGCTATCGGGTGAATGGCAAGTAGCGATTCCATAAGATTGGCACGTTTCCCGCTACACCACTGGCTGAGGCTCGAAAGAGGGCAACCGCAACATTAGGTGAGGTTGAGAATGGGGCTGACCCAGCTAGGCCCGAGCGTGAACTATCGCAGGCTACTTTTGCAGAGTTATCGCACCAGCAATTGGCCTGAAAACGCACACCGCTAGATAGTCTAGCTGGTTGCAGGTATGTCGGTGCGCCGATGCATTGCAGTCCGTACGGGATCTTTTTCCGTGCTTAGACCTGTGGCAGTGCAGAAACGTTGGTAGGCTTCTTCAGCCGCAGCTAAATATATAGCAAGGGAAGGGCGGTGCAGGAATTCCTGGACATCTTCAATTGCATGGCGGCGATTCACACCACGCCACTCATTTTTATCGACGAGTGACTTGGCTTCATCACTGTTCTGTTCTGGCACAGTCAGAGCCGTTCCATAATGCTCATTAACTTTTGCGATGACGGCTAAATAATCAGTTATCACGTTGTGGAAGCTCGCCGCGACATATGTGTCACGCAAATCTATAACAGAATTATAGAAGAAGGCGTAATCCTTTAGCGCCCATCTAAGGCCATATTCACTAAACTCACTACCTCCGCGAGACGTCAACGAACTGATCGAATCTATAGGGTGTCGGATAAGGACGATGCAGGGTGCATTTACCTGAGCTGCTCGTATTGCCAGCAGCGGTGCATGCTTGTGGCTGGCAATGTGCAAATCAGGGTGGCGGCTTTGAACGGATTTAAGTGCGTAGGTATTGCTACATCCACCTATGCCGGCGATAACTAAGCCGGTATTCTGATCAATTGCCCCGCCAGCATTTCGCCCGAGCAGCGTCAACAACGTATAAAAAAGCTTCGGCCGGACCAAGACAAAGGTGTGGATGTGCCAGGCGATGCGATCGCCCAGAATTTTTCGTGTAGAAAACCGGGCTTTAATTCCCGGTAGCTTTTGGACAGGAATAGGGTCGTTTGTCATGGGGCGGCTATTGTTAGAGCGACTGGCGATTGTCTGAGAAATACGCTTCTGAAGAATCAGGAGCTAGAAATAAAGCTGCAAGTAATTTACGCATAGGAAACTTACCAGTTTGTTGCTGACCCTTAGACTCCCCAGATGCGGGTCATTGATTTTATAACTTCTATGTTACTTTAATAGTTACCCCCCCTCAATCCCTTTATTAAGACATGGGTCGCTAACCAACGCTTACCGAGACTTAGACTCAGGTTGAGTGACGAGCAAGTCGCACGTCTCGAAGCCCTCGGGTTTGATTTTGACCGTAATGCAACGAAATGGGATGAAAAGTATCAGGAATTGGTAGCCTTCAAGAACGAGCACGGACACTGCAATGTGCCTCAGGGGGCTAAGCTGAATCATGGGCTGGGAACGTGGGTCGCTAACCAGCGCAGACCTAAGTTTAGAGTCAGGTTGAGTGACGAGCAAATCGCACGTTTTGAAGATCTCGCGTTTGATTTTGACCCTCATTCCGCGAAATGAGACGCAAAATATCAGGAATTAGTCGCCATCAGGGATGAGCATGGTCACTGCAATGTGCCTAAAAGGTCCAAGATAAACCCCGTCTTGGCATCATGGGTCACTACACAGCGCGCAAATAGGCGTAGAGCCAAGTTGAGTGACGAGCAAGTCGCACGTCTTGAGGCAATAGGGTTTCGCTGGTTGCTCAAATAGCCTGTTAACAGAAAGCCTTCAGTTTGTTCCGTTCCAAAATCTGGTTCTCCCGCAATTTTATGACTCTAGGTGGTATGGTCGGAAATAGGACATCGTTCAACCGATGCGGAGTGGGGCTGTTTATCGGTCGACCTATGAATCTACCGTATGATCTACGCAACGGCTAAGCTACCAGAGCCCGCGTCGGACGGGGCGCATCCTGTAACGATTTGTAACGACCAGCAAATCTGCATAGAGAAAGGCTCTACAATGAGTCTGCGTAAGGCTCTGGCGACTTTGTTGGGTGTATAGCCCGACTATAGGCATATAAAGATTATGGCGCATGAACAAAATTTTACTTATTGACGATGATGAAAAGCTTGGCGATCTGCTAGGTACCTATTTTGAGCGTTTTGACCTAACGCTGCTGGTTGCCAACGAGCCGGAAACGGGGCTGGAAATGCTTGGCAGGGAAGATCCGGATCTGGTTATTCTGGATGTGATGTTGCCAGGGCCAGGATGGCTTCGAGGTGTGCCGTACCATTCGCAAGACCAGTGCGGTGCCTATCATCATGTTGACCGCCCGCGGGGAAGTAACTGATCGCATCGTTGGATTGGAAATTGGGGCAGATGATTATATGCCCAAGCCCTTTTGAGCCACGTGAACTGGTGGCAAGAATTCAAAATGTTTTGCGTCGGTCTGGTGATGCCCGGCCCCAGGGTCAGCAACTCGTTTACGAGGGGCTCGCCGTGGATCTGGAGCGCCGCAGTGCAGAGCTTGATGGAGAAACGCTTGATCTGACCACTATGGAGTACCAGTTACTGGCTTTGTTTGCGAGCAATCCCGGAACTACCTATACGCGGGATGAAATCCTTAATGAACTGCGTGGCATTGATGCACAGTTGTTCTCCAGGTCAGTTGATATTCTGGTGAGTCGGTTGCGACAAAAGCTCGGTGATACTTCCAAACAAGCCCGCTTTATAAAGACGGTATGGGGCACTGGTTACGCATTTATTGGCCAGGAGGCGGCATTATGAATATCCTGCGCAGAATATTGCGACGTCTTGGACATTCTTTAACGGCACGGTTGCTGGTAATTTTTTTCGTGGCGTCGACGGCGTACTGGCAGGCTTCAGTTTATGCCTTCAATTTGTTTCAGGATTCAGATTATCTTCGCCGTATCGCGGGCGCTCACACGGCCTTGCATACCGAGTACATCCTGAATGATATTGGCTGGCCGCCTAATATTGAACGTGCGCAGGCTATTGTGGACCGTATCCCGGTAGACATCCGAATTGTAGGGCCCGATATGGACTGGAGTTCGACAGCTGATTTTTATCCGCTGGAAGAAATTCCTTTTGGTCCGCTTAGCTTTCTGGAATTGAGTGAGGCAAGTCGCCTTGGCGTTGAGGACTGGGAAGACGATCTGGACAAGGTAATGTTTGCCCGTCATCAGGGGCATACGCTTATCAAAATGATTGATCGTGGTTATGACATTGTGTTTGCGTCGCCGCGTATTAACGAAATGCCAGATCCATTTGACGGTACATTTATTATTTCACTGATAGGTATCACGGTCTTATTAATTTGTTTCTTTGCAGTTCGTTGGGTTTTTCTGCCAATACGCTGGATGCAGGAGGGAGCGGCGCGTATAGGTCGTGGTGAACTGGATTATCGTATTCCTGCACGCAGACATGATGAACTCGGTGACTTAAGCCGTGACATTAATAATATGGCAGACGACGTGCAGGGCATGCTGGAAGCAAAACGGCAGCTATTGCTAGCGATCAGTCATGAATTGCGATCCCCGCTTACACGCACAAAAGTGGCGCTTGAGCTTATTAATGATGACAAGGCGCGTCAGAATATACTTGAAGATATTAATGAGATGGAGCGTTTGATCGCTGATTTGCTTGAGAGCGAGGCATTGAACAGCCGTCATGCAATATTGCGTCGCGAAACCGTTAATCCCGGCCAACTGGTTGAGTCTGTTGTATACAGTGACTTTGTTAATCGTAATGATCGTATTCACATGCAAATCAGCGATGACCTGCCTCAGGCAGAGCTTGATGTAACCCGTATTCGCCTGCTGCTTCGCAATCTGATAGACAATGCTTTGCGTTACAACCCCAAAGATGCTGAGCCAGTTAAGGTAAGGGTGAGTGTCAGTGGGGAAGATTTAGTAATTACGGTTCAGGATCATGGCGCGGGTATACCGGCGGAACATCTTGAGCATATTACCGAACCCTTTTATCGTGCAGATCCGGCACGCAGCAGGGCAAAGGGCGGGGTTGGGCTGGGGCTTTATTTGTGTAAACGTGTTGCAGAAGTACACGGCGGTAGTCTGATTATAGAAAGCAGTCCCGCAAACGGGACTCTGGTACGTGTCACGATGCCCTTGTCCGGTGGCAGTAATGGCTGACGACGTGCCTAAGGTCCGTGCCACAACCTCACTCCTCAAGTCACTAAAAGATGCCGAGAAAAGTTTTCTGGCAGGGCGCCGCAGCAGTGCGGATGAATTGGAGAGCGCGGTACGCGTATTTCTCGAGATGCTGCGGGGGTTTGAAGAGCTCGATTTTGAGGGCCCCTGTGTAACGGTGTTTGGATCCGCGCGATTTGCCGAAGACCATCCGTATTATGCGATGGGCCGTGAAGTCGGGCGCCGCCTCGCGGAGGCCGGGTTTAATGTCATGACGGGCGGTGGACCGGGGATTATGGAGGCGGCCAACCGAGGTGCCCGGGAAGCTGGGGGGTTGAGTATCGGTTGCAACATACAGTTGCCGCACGAGCAGAAGCCAAATCCGTACCTTGATCACTTTGTTGAGTTTGAGCATTTTTTCGTACGCAAGGTAATGCTTGTTAAGTATTCGAGTGCCTTTGTGGTGCTTCCTGGTGGTTTCGGGACTTTGGATGAAGCATTCGAAGTGATCACTCTGATACAGACAGGTAAGCTGGAATCCTTTCCGGTCGTAGCGCTCGGCGGTGCCTATTGGGAACAATTGACTGAGTTTTTAATGAATACGCTGGTGGGTGAGGGCACTATTAGTTCTGCTGATCTGGAATTGATCCAGTTGGCAAACAATCCGGCTGAAGCTGTCGAGTACATCGTTAATACTTGCTAGTCATCAGCGGGTCAGGTTTACGCAGCCCATAGACAGTTCTGTGCTAAGGAGGATTTAGCGGATGTTGATGCCTTCGATCAGGCAGAAATTCGGTGAGGTAGCTTGTGCAATAACAGTGTTAGCAATATCGCTGTTCGCATTGCCGGCCGATGCAACTGAAAAGCAATATCATTTTCAGTTAACCCCATTTGCAGGATACCGATTTGGCGCACCTTTGAGGACGAGGAGACGGAAGTCGAGTATGAACTGGATGACAGTCCTGCGTCGGTTGATCCTCAATTTTCCCATCCAGGGGAAATACTGAGTGGGAAATTTACTACAGTAAACAGTCAACGGAAGTTGATATCGCCGGTTTTCGTGTCCGGTGAAAATGCTCTCGATATGGATGTGGAGTACCTGCAGATTGGTGGGACTTACCTGTTTGAGCAATCAAAAATTGCTGTCCCGTATTTTGTTGCAACAGCCGGGGTGGCAAAAATGAGTCCAGACGGTGCTAACACAAAATCTGATACTTTCTTTTCAGCAAGTGTAGGTGGCGGCTGGAAGTATTTTCCGGCCAGCCGGGTGGGATTGCGTCTGGATGGTCGTTTTATCGGTACATTTGTCGACAGTAATAGCCGAATATTTTGTCAGAGTGGGGCAGCTGGTGGTGAATGCGCTATAAGTACGTCAGGTAAGCTACTGTATCAGTTTGAATTGCAAGCTGGGGTAATATTTCGCTTCTAAATCCAGGGCTTTCCCAGGGCTTTTATAGGCAAATTTTTATCTGTAAAATGTAAAGTAGCTTCCGGAATGGCCAATCAGGGTGATATTATTTTTCTACTGGAGCTTACAGGTGGAAGTGTGGCTGCTAATGGTGCTTAAGAGGAATAATAAAAATGGCGCTGTCGCAACATAAAGATCTGACTTACGATCAGGTGGCGGAGATAATTGTAGATTTGGGGAATCGGCTGCTGGTTGATGAATCCGCAGATTTCCATGAAGTCGCGTCTGGCATTATGGCTGGCGCAGTGCAGTTTTGGTTGTATTCTCGGCAACCTTGCAAAGATCCCTTTTGTGAGACATGTGCCGAAATCAGTACGCCGGAACGCCGCATAGCGGTCTTGCTCAAAGAGGCCCATATTCTTGCCGAGGAGAGTGACTATTACTGCTCGGTCAATGACGTACATGCCGGTAACGCCTGAGTTTTAATATTTTTTGCCTGCCCGGGTTTCCCGGAGCCGCTTTGTGGTATATTTCGCGGCCACTGGCGCTAGCCAGTGCCTGTTATATCGATTTGAATTGCAAGTGAGCGGAGCCGTAATGGGCAAAATTTTGGTGACAGATCGTGCTGGCGAAAAGCATGATATAGAGATCGCAATCGGGGACCATATCATGGACCCGCTTCGTGAACTGGATAATGGTATCGAAGCTCTTTGTGGCGGTATGTGTTCTTGCGCTACCTGTCATGTTTTTATTGGGTCAGAATGGTCCGACAAAATTGAAGCAGCACAGGATGATGAACTGGAGCTTCTCGAAGAGACCGAGTGTTATCGTAAAGATGAGTCACGCTTATCATGCCAGATTGAATTTACGGAAAAGCTTGATGGCATCAACTTAATAATTGCCCCTGAAGAATAATAACTGAATTTTTCTATGTAATTGTTTTGCCTGAATATGCAGCATCCATGAGTAGGCTACATTAGTAACAGATATTGTGCCGTGGTCATGGCAGGTATAGCTGCAGCATGCGATGTTGCGGCAATTCACTGGAGCCCTTTCCCGCACAATTTTCCTTGATTCAAATACACATCTGCAATAAACCCTGATCTGATCTTAATGATCAGGATAGTTTAATCATAGTTTTATGGCCATGGATGGGTGGTTTTGGCCTGGTGGTTCTAACGTGACTCATGGGTAGGGTAGCTGTAAAATTTGCTATCAGTCGGGGCTGTAGCTCAGTTGGGAGAGCGCGTCGTTCGCAATGACGAGGTCGTCGGTTCGATCCCGATCAGCTCCACCATTATAAGTTTTTTAATTTCTTTGTAGCAGAATCTGGTTGTTTGAAAAGACTGGTTATGGTCATGAAAATAGTGGTAATTAAGGCTGTAAGTAATTTTTTACTAGACTGGCGATCTATTCAGGAACTGTTAATGAAGTGGGAGAGTTGTCTTGAGCAATGATCGATTTAAGGCTGGATTGAAAATACGCCGTGAGGTGGTGGGCGCCGAGCAGGTCGATGCCTGGTTGGAAGAAACAGACCCTTTTACTGCACCACTGGAAGAGATAATTACGGAATTTGGCTGGGGAACAATCTGGTCCCGCCCCGGACTTACGCGACAGACACGAAGTTTACTGACCATCGTTTTACTTGCCGCGCAAAACAGGCCGGATGAGCTGGAGGTGCATTTGGCTAATGCAATCAACAATGGCTGTTCACGTGAGGAGATTCGTGAGGCGCTGCTCCATACTGCGGCCTATTGTGGGCTGCCCACCGCCCGCAGTTCAATAAAGCTGGCGGCAAAAGTCCTGGCAAACAAATCGTCAGATAGCGTATGAAATATTGCTACAAGTATAGTTACTGTCAGTTGCATAACACACCAGAAAGTATGCTCCTGCATCGTTATTCTATGGCCTGATTATTGGGGCAGGAGCGGCAGGGTAGGGTCGTAGAGGCAGCATGGAAATCAGCCTAATAGCGGGTTTTGACACAATCGCCATTGCAGGATTGCGAAACAATCAGCTTAGGATTGGTTGCTTATAAGGCTCTGCATCAGTTTGCTCGCAAATAAAACCTGGTTCACAAGAGTTGAGCCGAGGCTGTGTAATAATATTTGGTCTTATAAGCCTGCCGAAGCGGAACCAATTAATTGGCTAATAGTCTTACCTATACGATGCGACAGTTACTGCTTATCTTGTTATTGCTATTTCCGGTGATCACCCTGGGCAGTAATTCTGCCTGGTGTCTTGTAAGGGATGCGATTGAGAATTGCCGTTATAGTACGGTAGAAAAATGTTATGACCACGCGGCTGTGATAGGGGGATTTTGTCGGGAAAATCCCCGGATCCTGGGAATGAGTGGCGCAAGCAGGTGGTGCGTAGTTTCAGCATCGGGGCGCAACTGCAGTTTTTCCGATCGTGGACGATGCCTTGATTATGCGCGAGCAATAAATGCTGGTTGTGTGGAAAACACAGAGGCAGCTATAGCAAGAAAACGCATGAATGCGGGATCTTGGGAGGAGGGTGGTGTCAGTTTAACTGAAGAGCTGGAAGCTGCTTTAAGGGAACGGGAGTGCCCAGTGATAGTGGTACGAATGATCAAATTATCCTCGAAATAATAACTGAAGATATTTGCTGCCTTTGCCCATAATTGCTATTTATGGCTACAGGCGAAGCGCCCCATCTACCTCTATAAGACGCCCTGAAACATAATCATTTTGAAGAATGAACTCTACCGCTGCAGCGATCTCGTCTGGTTCACCCATTCGTTTTAATGGGATGCCTGCAGTAAGTTTATCACGTGCTTCTGGTTTCATCCCGGCTACCATTTCTGTGTTAATGAAGCCAGGCGCAACGCTGCCAGTGCGAATACCATAGCGCGCTAGCTCTTTCGCCCAGGTTACGGTCATGGCGTGCACACCCGCCTTGCTGGCTGAATAGTTTGTTTGTCCCATATTGCCCGCACGGGAAATGCTGGAGATATTAACTATTACGCCTTTATTGCCCAGTTGCACCATGTGTTGAGCTGCTTCGCGGCCACAGAGGAATACTCCGGTGAGGTTGACGTCTATGACTGCCTGCCATTGTTCCAGGCTCATTTTTGAAAGTAGTTGGCCATCTTTATATTTGATCAACAATGCATCTCGGGTGATTCCGGCATTATTAATAAGCCCGTCAAGCCTGCCAAAGTCAGCAACAATCTGTTCGAATAGCTGGATTACGTTTGCTTCATTTGCGACATTGCTACCATAGGTGCGCACCTCTGCTGCCGATGGATTGCATGCGGTGGCGGTATCAGCAATGCTGTCTGCATCCAGATCCACGAGTGCCAGTTTGCTGCCGTGCACAGCTAATCGTTTTGCCATTGCAGCACCCAGACCCCGTGCGGCTCCAGTGATTACGATGACCTTGTTCTTGAGTTCCATGAATGTTCCTTCTAATGCTGTGTTATCGGCTGGGTTAATTATAGGTGCTGCAACACATATCTGCTATCTGTCTGTTGTGTGTTTAAATCTGGTCAGGTATTTGGGTTCAGGGTTCGACTAACCGGAGGGTTTTCAATTGAGAAAAGAGCTGCAATCACTATTTGACCTGACAGGGAAAACAGCGCTGGTAACCGGTGCCAGCAGCGGGTTCGGTTGGCATTTTTCTAAAATACTGGCAGGAGCGGGGGCTCAGGTTCTGGCTGGTGCGCGGCGTACAGACCGTCTTGAACAGCTTTGTCGGGAGATCGGTGAAAAGGGTGGTGTTGCTAATCCCGTATCACTCGATGTTACTGATGCAAGCAGTATTAAGCATGCTTTTGATGCGGCTGAAGCTGAGTTGGGTACCGTTGATATTCTGGTAAACAATGCCGGTATCAGCCGATCCGGGCTATTGCTTAATCTTAAGGAAGACGATTGGGATGCGGTCCTGAATACGAACCTTAAGGCGGTATGGCAGGTTGCTCGTGAGGCTGCTGCGCGTATGCGCGATGCTTCCTGCGGCGGTAGCATTATTAACGTTGCTTCCATACTCGCCTTTGGTACAGGTAAAGGCCTCGGTTCTTATATGGCCTCCAAAGCTGGGGTAATACAGCTAACCAGGGCTATGGCGCTTGAGTGGGCCACGCTGAATATTCGGGTTAATGCGTTAGCACCTGGTTATTTCCCAACTGAAATCAGCGGTAATTTTTTTGCTACCCCATTGGGGCAGGAGATGATTGGACGTATACCGCAGCAACGTGTTGGCGACATAGATGAGCTAACGGGTCCGCTGCTGATGCTTGCATCAGATGCCTCTTCATATATGACCGGATCGACCCTGGCTGTCGATGGCGGACATCTTTGCCGAACACTTTAAATATATATGGATTGCATTGATTGGGCCGTGGTTACAATTGGATAAAGACCTCAACTACCTTTGTTCCTGATGTATTTGGCTGTCACAAAGTGGCTAATTTCCATTTGCGTCATAAATATGCGGGCGACAAGATTCAAACATTGCTGGAATCTCCTGAAATTGTGGCATATTGTCTAGGGATAACCTCAGTTCAGAAAAAAAGAATCTTATGAAAGCAAAACGTAGTTATACAGAGGGCCGATTCGGCCAAATCCACTATTGCACCTGTGGGGAGGGTATGCCGCTGGTATTGATGCACCAGTCACCAACCTCCATGATCCAGTTTGATAAAGTCTGGTCGCTGCTTGCTGCAAAAGGGTTGCAGGTAATCGGTATTGATATGCCAGGTTTTGGCGGATCAGATGGGCCGGAAGAGGTTCCTGTGATAGGTGATTATGCGCATATCGTGCCTGCCGTGCTGGATGACCTGGGTATCGACAAGGCAGATATACTTGGTCATCACACCGGCGCAATCGTAGCGACAGAAGTTGCACTGCAATTTCCTGAGCGGATAAACCGCATTATCCTGAACGGGCCATTACCACTTACTGATGAGGAGCGGGCATTCTTTAAGCAGCACCTGGCTCAGGAAAAGGAGTGGGGTCCGCGTGAAGATGGCAGTCACCTGAGCGAACAGTGGCAGTTCCGAATCGCCGCACAACCAGGCTGGACTGACCTTGATGCTATACATCGTCATGTAGTAGCAGGGGCGGCGGCGTGGCCAAATGCCTGGTACGCGCATGATGCAGTTATGGCCTATGACCATGGTGATGCAATGGCAAAGATCACCCAGCCCTGCCTCGTTTTCAGTAATACGGGTGATTCAATCCACCAGATTGCCGAACGTTCTAAAGAGCTGCGACCTGATTTTGATTGGGCCGAAATTGAAGGTGGCACATTTGACATCATTGATGAGCAGCCGGAAGCCTGGGTGAATGTTGTCAGCGGCTGGTTAGCCAATTAACCCTGAGGCCATTGGTCTGCAAGCGATGTGGCATTATTGGCGGGTTGTCTATTTGGCGCCAAATTCTGCTATAGTTCCCGTCCTTTTCGACAACCCAAGCCATCAACCAGAGGGAAACATGGCCCATACTATCAAGCACAAAGTGCCCGCCATTGTGAAGGCGTGGCTAAAAAAGGAAGTAGCGCTGCAGAAAGCACTGCATAAGAAAATAGCCAAAGAAATGGATGATTTGGCACCGACTCGTGCCAAGTGGTACAAAGAATTCTTTGAAAGAATTCAGCGGCCGGGGCGTGGCTTTAACATACATTTTAATGAGCGACGCCTGATTGCGGATGAAGAAATACCTAAAAAGCCGCGACGTAAAGACAGGGTTAGCTGGTAGTACATATAAAATAACCTTCCCGTATATTTGAAATAAAAAATTCCGACAGGAGAACACCATGGCCCGCAAGCATATCGAGCCATTTGTGGATCGAGAGGTCCCATTTAAGAAAATGACACTGCCTGGCTATAAGAAGGGCATGCACTACAAGATGCTAAGTATCGATGAAGATACCGGCGCTTGTACCATGACCGTGAAGTACGATGCCGGGTATAAATTACCTCCCGGTATGAGCTATACCGAGTATGAATTGATTATTTTATCGGGCAGCATCAAATATGGCGACGATATTTGTGTTGCCGGATACTATCTGCGTGTTCCTGCTGGTGTGCATATGCCGGCTATGCATGTTCCTCGCGGCGCGACCGTAATGCTGATGTATAACTTTGCTGAACCAAGCTTCGTTGAGTCCGACGAGGACCATGATCTGGCAATGCGTGACCAGCTGACAATTGTGGATTCCTATGAGGGCATGCAATGGATGCCCTCAAGTGGCGCAATTTATCCGGCCGTTGCTCCGGGTTGTCTGCTCAAAATTCTGAAATATGACCCGCTGACAGAAGCCTTGTCATTTCTATACTGTATGACGCCCAAGTTTTGGCAGGATAATATTTCCTACCATGATTGTGCTGAAGAGGCATACCATATCTGGGGTACATCCTGGATGATGCAGTTTGGTGAATTGCCAACGGGTGGTTATTTCTGGCGCCCACCGTGGATTAACCATGGTGCGTTCCGTAGTGAACTTGGGATCCTGGCATTTGGTCGTACTGATAGTAAGTTGCATAACTATTTCCACTTTAATCCGTGGACGAGCCCTATGGAAAATCGTGATCGAGCAGCTGCTCAATTGCAGAGGACCAAACCTGATTTATTTAATTGGGCTGTATCCAAAGATGGACATAATCACCCACATGATTTTGAGCATCCGGATTACAAAGAAAAGTCCAACTACGTCTAATAACTGTTAGCAAAGCCCCGCCCAGCCGGGCGGGGCTTTACTGTATCCGTAACTTGCGCTGCAAAGCAATAAACAGGCAGCAGAGGCCGAGATGGCCTCGCAGATTGTCAAAGAGGTAAGCTCCAATGGCAGGTCCACTGGATGGTGTGAAAATTCTGGAATTGACTGCGGTAGTCCTTGGGCCATGGGCCTGCCAGATATTGGCTGATATGGGTGCCGAAGTAATTAAGGTCGAGCCACCTTATGGCGATAGTAATCGCAGCCTGGGTGCATCACGCAACCCGAAAATGGCTGCACTATACCTGACCTGTAATCGCAATAAGCGGAGCCTGGTTCTGGATCTGAAGCAGCCAGAAGCGCGTGAAGCGGTGATGAAAATTGCCAAAGATGTGGATGTCGTAATCCACAATAACCGGCCCCAGGTAATGACCAGGCTGGGTCTGGAATACAATGATTTTAAGAAAGTTAATGACAAGATTATTTATTGCGGTACCTACGGGTATGGCAAGGATGGCCCGTACGGTGAGAAAGGTGCCCTTGATGATTCAATTCAATCCATAAGTGGCATTGCCTGGTTGACGCAAATGGTCCAGGGCGAACCACGTTATTTGCCAACCGTTGTATGCGATAAGACCACTGCATTGAATGTTGTCTATGCGGTGACAGCTGCGCTATTCAGTCGTGAGCGCACTGGGAAAGGGCAGGAGATCGAAGTGCCCATGTTTGAAAGCATGGTCTATTTCAATATGGCAGAGCATTTGTGGGGGCAGACTTTCGTGCCACCAATCGGAACAGCTGGTTACAAGCGCTTGATGAGCGAACATCGCAAGCCATATAAAACCAAAGATGGTTTCATTGCTATCCTTCCCTATCTTGATGCGCACTGGAAGAAATTTTGTGAACTATCAGGTCGCATGGATCTTCTCGATGACGAGCGTTTTGCCACGCTGGCAGATCGAGTTGCAAATATTGATGACACTTATGAAGAAACGGCCAGGACAATGGCCCACAAGACTACGCAGGAGTGGCTGGATATATTTGGCAGTACCAGTGTGCCCACCAATGCGGTCAATACACTTGATGGCGTTCTGGAAGACCCGCATCTGAAAGCAGTTGATTTCTGGCAGGAGCTGGATCACCCGACCGAGGGCAAACTGCGTATGACACGCTTCCCGGTAAACTTTTCTGAGACCCCGGCAGAGAACAGGCGGCACCAGCCGGTTATGGGTGAGCACAGCATCGAAATATTGCGTGAAGCGCAGGCCTGAGCGATGAGGATATTCAGCGCATGCTGGCATTCCAAGGCAACAGTCGCTGCAAATATTTAGCTAACAATACTGATCAATAAAAAAGGCCCGCATATGCGGGCCTTTTTTTGGTTAATGTCTAATTATCTTCCAGGCCGTAGATTCGGATAGCGTTGTCACGCATTAATTTACGACGTGCCTCAGGTTTCAGACCCAGGTTATCTATGTCCTCAACCGTGCGCTTGAATGGCAGTACCGGGAAATCAGTGCCAAAGATAACTTTGTCCTGGCCAAAGGAATTGATGTAGTGCGTAAACTCCTTGGGCCAGTACTTGGGGCGATGCGCATCGCAGCCAATATAGACATCCTTGTGCTTCCATGACATCGCAATCATTTCTTCGACCCATGGAATACCAACATGAATACCAATCAGTTTTAATCCGGGGAAATCACAGGCAACCGGGTCAAGCGTTATAGGTTTGGCAGGGCTTATACATGGAAAATCCGGGTTATAGATCATCGATTGACCGACCTGCATCTGTATAGGTACCCCCAGCTCCCAGCACTTGGCATAAATAGGGTAGACCTTCCGATGATCGGGTTGCAGTTCAAACCAGTGCGGGTAGAAGTGTGCGCCAATAAAGCCCATGTTGGTGATGGCATCTTCAAATGCCTGCACCCCCTTCATGCCTTCATAGGGGTCTATACCGGCCAGACCAAACAGACGGTCCGGGTATTTTTCACAGGCGCGGGCGACTATTTCATAGGGCATGTGGTAGCAGCCGGGAAGACCAACACGACCACTGTATGCGGCGATCAGGAAGGCTTTGTCGATACCGGCATCATCCAGGGTCTTTATCAGATCATCTATTTCCAGCGAGTTGCCGGTGCTTTCCTTGGATTTCATTTTCTTCTGAAAAAAGTCATCGCCCCAGCCAGGCCTTTGCCGCAGGGCTTCCTCGTTCCAGATATTTACAACGGCATCAATAGCCTTGTAGTCATAGTCGGACATGCGTGGTTCCTGATTTTATTGATATTTGTCGGATAGCCATGAGCGGGCCGATCCGGCAGGGGCAGGAACCATAGCAGAGAACTGCGCTGGTGTTAATGGTGGCTTGTGATGCCATCAGCGGGTTTGCGGGCCGGACCAAGGTTTTTTTTGAGCCCCAGGCGCGACCGGATTAAAGCCCCTATTGGCTCGCCGCATTATCTGCACTATAGTCGAACCCGGCCTTAGGGGTGGCTCGTAAGAGCCTGAGACCTGAAAAGCAGGAACCCTCAGAACCTGATCCGGTTAGTACCGGCGTAGGAATAGGATCCGGGATCTAATAGTCCGACCAACCTCCCGCTCGTTCTACTCCGGGTCTCTTATATCTAAACGAGAGATCTGCTAATGAAAGCTGTTCCAAAACATATCTTTCGGCTGGCATAGTGGTATCACCTGCCATTGCACGGTTCCCTCGGGTTGCTTGACAGTGAGATTGATGAGTGGGTATTCAATCCTGATATTGAAGGCAGGGAGCATGACGCATGCGCCACCCTATACATTTACTATGGGTGCAACCTGGAATAGTCCGGGAGGCAGGTTTGCCTGTGTCGACCTGAATACTGTTGGTACGTATTACTTTGATAACGAACCGCCCTGTGCGACGGACGATGGTGGTGGCAGGCTATACACTAGCTTTGGAGAACCATGTGGTTACGCCCTGACTTAAACAATAATTATTAGAGGGTGAAGGATTGGCAGGAGTGAATTGATGATAATTACCGTTGATATAAGCATGTATCCACTGGACAGTGACTACAAGCCGCCGATCAAGAACTTTATCCGGCGGCTGCGGAAATATACTGATCTGGAGCTGGTGACGAATCAGTTGAGTACGCAGATTTGTGGTGAATTTTCGGACGTTACATCTGCACTTAACAACTGCATGCAGGAAACGATGCGGGAGGAGGGGCGAGTCGTATTTGTGACCCGCTATCTCAATACCGGGCTGGATATCGCCAGTACGCCGCACATTGACTGACTTCCTGCCAGAAATGCTGCAAGCAATGCAGGCTATGTGGCCCTGGGAGGCGATCGCCGTTGTACTGGCGATCGCCTACCTGTTATTGGCAATTTGCCAAAATATTTTCTGTTGGGTGGCTGCTATCGGCAGCACCATGGTCTATCTGGTGCTCATGTTCCGGGTTGGTCTGTATATGGAGTCTGCATTGCAGCTTTTTTATATTGCCATGGCTATTTATGGTTGGTGTTGTTGGCGGAGTGGTTCTGCAGCAGGTCAGGTACTTCAGGTAACAAACTGGCCATTGGCATATAACATGCTCCCGCTGCTGCTTATTGCAGTCGCGACGGGTGGTAGCGGCATGCTGCTGGATATCTATACGGATGCTCAGTTGCCTTATCTTGATTCCTTTACTACCTGGGGTGCAATTGTCAGTACCTGGATGGTGGCCCGGAAAATTATTCAGAACTGGCACTACTGGTTTGTGATTGACTCAGTGTCAATTTATCTCTATGCGAGTCGGGGATTGTGGTTGACGGTAATGTTATTCGCTTTGTACCTTGTGCTTATCGTGATTGGCTTCAGAGAGTGGCGAAAATGCCTGCCGATACAAACTCAATAAGCTTGTCGGATCTCCTCGCCTCCATTGAAGAGTTAGAGTTGCACGAAGCAACCGTGGTTGCGGAATTATCGGCAGGGCCCGTGAGTCGTGCCTGGCAGCTGGATACGACTATGGGGCCGCTGGTTTTGCGCCTGGATTTGCCATTGGCTGCAAAATTGGAGCTGGATAGGACCACTGAAATTGGAGTGCTGAAGAGTGTGGCGGCAGCTGGTATTGGACCGGAGTTAGTTTGGGCTGACCCAGAGCGTGGTCTGTTGTTAACGCGCCTGTTGCCGGGTCGCAGTTGGACAGAAGAAGATATTTCAAAACCGTCTAATCTGGTTCGATTAGGAATGCTCTTCAGGCGCTTGCATTCTATGCCTGCAGTTCATAACGCTCGAGATTTGCGGGTAACACTGGCAAGCTATGCTGATCTTCTGGATACAGTAAAGGCTCGTTCAATCTATTCCAGTGCTGAAAAATTGCTGGATGAATTAGTATCGATTGATAGCAATATGGTTTTTTGCCACAAAGATGTACATTGCCGGAATATCATCGACAATGGCGAATTGCGGCTGATTGACTGGGAGTATGCGGGCGTGGGTGATCCATGCCTGGACCTGGCTGTCGTTGCGCAGCAACATAAGCTTAGGGCATGGCAACTTAATTACCTTCTGGATGGTTATGGCGGATCACCTTTTGCCGTTGACCGCCAGCGTTTGCAGCAGTTTTGTCTTCTGTATGACTATGTTGCGTTGCTCTGGTACATGCTTGTAAATAGTGAGTCCTTAGGGTGTGGGTCGAGGTTGAATTTCACCAAGTATCATTCTTGAGTGTTTGTCCGCTTTTTGGCCTTGCAGGGCTCTTTAATTTCTATTGATGGTGTGTGGATCCTTTCCTTTAGGCTCGGCCCCGTAAATCGCATCTGCCTGACCAAAATGATAAAATGTGCTGTTGCTCCTGATATTGAGGAAATCGTGCTGCATGGCGTGTTTTGAGGGGCCATGTCACATTTAGGGTGCGCTGCAAAAAGTATACTTTGCATAACATAACGTACGAACAGAACCCTCAAATCCAATCGATTAAAGAAGCGCGAATTGTCTAAACAACAACGAAAATTGAAAAGAACTCATGGCTGAAGAGATCAAAGGTTTTACCGACCATTTATTGGGTTTCACCCGTCATATAAAGCTGGCGGCTGCAACGGCTGTGGTCGTTATAGTTGTCGGTGTGGGTTTCGCCTATTCACTACCCGATGTATATCGTTCGTCGGGATATATTCTTATTGAAAAGCCGGCAATTCCTGAATCGATCATGCGCTCGACAGTGACTACTTATGCAACCCGTCAGTTAACTACTCTCAATGAGACCATTCTTGTCATTCCGACGATGATCAGACTTGTTGAAGATTTTGATCTTTATGCTGAGGAAAGGGCAACAACGCCGCTTGAGACTTTGGCCTTAAGGGCGCGTATGTCAATTGCTGTAAAAATTGAGACCAGGGACACGGTTTCAGCGTCGGGGATGCCTCGGCCAGAGGCAGTTGGTTTTACAATTTCATTTGAGGATGAGAATCCCGAGCTGACCAAGATTGTCGCAGATGAGTTAATTGCAATGTATCTTGAGCAAAATCTGAAACTCCGGACTGAACAAACTTCGGAGACATCCGATTTCCTGAAAAGTGAGGTGAAATTACTCGAGGCGGAAATTGGTGAGTTAGAGGGGGGGTTAGCCCGGTTTAAAGAAAAAAATGCAGATCGGCTGCCGTCGTTGAACTCATTAAATCTAAGTATGATGAGTCGTCTTGATACGCAATTACTGCAACTCGAAGGTGAATTGCAGTCTCTTGAGCAAGTGCGTATTAGCATTGCAGCACAATTGGTGACAATTCAGCCCTCGATTCCGACGCGCTTGGCTGATGGGAGCTATGCGTTAACCCCGCGTGACCAGTTGAAGCAATTGCAATCACAGTTGTCCGTTTATCAGGGGCGTTATAGTGATGGTCATCCTGATGTTGTGGCAACCAGGCGCGATATTGAGTCACTCAGAAAAAGATTCGGTATCGATGTGGACGTGGTGCAATTAGATGAGGATATAGTAAATACCAAGGCCAAACTTGCTCTGGCGGCAGCAAAATATAGTTCTGATCATCCAGACGTGGTGCAATTGGAGCGTAAGATTGAACAACTGGAGCGCCAGCTACTGGAAGTTACAGAAAGGCAGCTTGAGGCGACGTTACGCCAGATAATCCTGCCTACATACAGCTTACCGCAAGCCTCGATGTATTGGATGCAGAAGAGAAGGCATTGCAGACCAAAATCGCGAAGCTTAATGCTGATATGGCTGACTATGAGCGGCGTCTACAGGAGACGCCCCAGATTGAGAAAGAGCTTGCCGCACTTTCCAGAACGCTAAGTTCAACATCAAATCGATACTGGGTAATGCGTGATAAGCAATTTGCCGCAGAGATGGGCGAAACCCTGGAGACTCAAAGTAAAGGTGAGGCGATGATCCTTATTGAGCCACCCAGGGTTCCTTTGAAGCCCTTTAAGCCTAATCGTGGCGCAATCATAACGCTCGCATTTCTATTTGCACTTGTTGCAGGAGTTGGTATTACTCAGCTGGCTGATGCGATGGATAAATCAATAAGGAGTGGTGCCGCAATTGTTGCCCTGCAGGGGGTGCCACCTCTGGTGGAGGTGCCCTATATATATAGTGATCTGGAACTGGCTCATACTGCCAGAATTAAAAGGATAACGTTGACAAGTATTGCTCCGGTGCTCTTGACCGGCATTATCATCATGCATTTTACTGTGTTTCCTTTGGATGTGCTTTGGTACTCGATAGCGAACCGTCTTGGTTTTTAACCTGACGCAAATATTAGCGGAATAATTTTAATGGAAAGGATTCGACAGGCAGTAGAGCAGGCCAGGCGAGAGCGCCAAGCAATTGGAGGTATTGGCCGTCCTCGTAAAGTGCCCTCACAGTTTGCGGCTGAGCCTGCCTCCTTGGAGTTTGAATATTCTGAAACACGTACGGTTAGCGTCAGTGATGAAGTCCGTAACACTAATCGTCTGGTCGCTGGCATAGAGAATCATCCGTTGCGCGATATATATAAAATGTTGCGCACCCGGGTTTTGCAAGAAATGAAAGCCAATAACTGGAATACCCTGGTTGTAACAAGTCCAGCTACAGGAGCAGGTAAGACGCACACCGCTATTAATTTGTCGATTGCGATTGCCAGTGATTTATCCCATACAGCATTATTGGTTGATGGTGATTTACGGCGTCCTGCGGCACACCAGTATTTTGGGTTTGAGCCAGAATATGGTCTGAATGACTACTTATTTAATGATATTCCGCTGAATAAAGTTCTTTTCCATCCAGATATCGGGCGGCTGACAGTTTTGCCGGGCAGACAGGCAATCAACGAATCAGCAGAAATTCTGGCTTCCCCCAAAATAGTTTCAATGCTTAGTGAATTGAGGTCACGCTATTCTGATCGCATTATTGTATTAGATGTGGCTCCGGTGCTTACCGTTGATGATGCGCTTTCGCTCGCACCCAATATTGATTGTGTTCTTATGGTTGCGGAGGCTGGGGCAACTTCTCGGGATGACCTTGCACAGGCTCTTGAGATGCTGGACGGCATACCAATTATTGGTACGGTGCTGAATAAAGTTGATAAGAAAGCTACCTCGCCATACTAGAGTTTTCACATACACAGGCAAACGATAGATAGCAATGTACGAGAAATTTTACACCCTGAATGAGTCGCCTTTCGCGCTACTGCCAGATCCATCATTCATGTATATGTCAAAGGATCATAGTATGGCGCTAACCCTGCTTAGGTATAGTATTCTTAACAAGCAAGGATTTACCGTAATTACCGGCGAAATTGGTTCTGGCAAGACAACACTAATTAATAGGATTATTGATGAGTTAGATGACGGCATTACGGTAGGTTTAATCAATTTTACTCACCATGCATTTGGTGAGTTGTCTGAATGGGTCTTAATGGCTTTTGGCCTGGAATACAGGGGTAAAAGTAAAGTAGAAATCTATGATGATTTTGTAAAATTTCTAATAGATGAGTACCGTAAAGGGCAACGTGTAGTGCTGATTATTGATGAGGCCCAGAATATGGACCCCAGGACCCTTGAAGAGGTTCGGATGTTATCCAATGTAAATGCCCAGAATGACTATTTATTGCATCTTATAATTTTGGGGCAACCTGAATTGCGCTCGACATTGCAGAGACCAGAACTGCGGCAGTTAACGCAACGGGTCTCTGTCTTTTATCATGTAAGTGGATTGTCATTGGAAGAGACAAAGGCTTATGTTGGGCACAGATTAGAAGTTGCAGGTGGCGACCCTCATCTCTTTTCTCCTGAAGCGGTTGAAAAAATCTGGATGATAGCTGACGGTATACCCAGGGTGATAAATACATTATGTGATTTGTCACTGGTCTATGGATTTTCTGCAGCATCAAAAACAATTGATCTGGAAATTGTAAATGAGGTTGCCCATGATCGTAATAAAATGGGCCTTAGCACGTCAGGTGATGTAATGAGTGAGACTAGTCTGATTTCCGGCGTAGGTGGATCTAGTGTCGGAAAGCATTGACAGTTGACCCTTAATGTATTGGGCTTATTAATGTATGAATTCCTTCGTTGTAGCTACGCCTTTATTATATAAGTGGAATATCGTCAAGTAGAATTGATTCTGAATATATTGGCCTGTCTGATCCATTTGCCAGACAACTGCTCATGACAATTGATTTTGCCTGTTCAGGCGCCAAAACGTGCTATTTACTGTGGGGCAACTTGGATGCTGCAGTGTTTGCTGGCAATAATGAGAGCATCTAAGCGCATTTTTTCAGGTTGCTAGTGACCAATTATTTCTGAGTTATCGTGGTACAAAAGAAATCAAACTTAAAAGTTCTCAGTAGTGCTGAGCGGGAGCTACTTAGCAGGCAATTTATCCTGCCAAATCCTGGCGATATGGCTATCATGCTCGTATTCAGTTGGGCACTTCTTTTTGTTTTTGTGGTTACCTTAGGTGACCGAATGCTATATAGGATAGCTCAATTAGCAAGAAATGAGTCCGTCCGAACAGCTTTGCTGGAAAGTGATCAGATGTTTGTCGGGTTAATGATTGGCGGGTCAATCATACTGGTTCTTACTGTATTCATAGTCAATAAATTCCCTCGACTATTTTTGGCCGCAATGCTCTTCTCGTTGTCCTTGCATGACGCGCAGTGGAAACCACTGCATGATGTTGCCATGGTGTGTAAATACCTTGGTATTGTTTATTTGGCCACCTATGCAGCGCAATCTCTGTATAAGAATTTCTGGCGCTTTAGCTCCATACCTTTTATTCGCCTCATTATGGCATGGCTTATTTGGGTGGCAGGTGTTTGTATTTTTGTTGGTGGCAGACAAGAAGACTATTGGTATTTGGGCACTGAAATATCAATTTTTTTGGGGTTTACAATTACCTGGTTTTATGGCTTCAACAATAAGTATGGCTTAGCGGAATTTAATCGTGTTGTGGTCTGGGGGGCACTAGCTATTACCACTATGCATTTACTATCGCCGTTGATAGTTGATACATATACGGTTTCTGGGCGTTTTGTATCGTTCCACTTGCGTGCAACCGGTTTTTCGATGGCGTTGGCGCCATTAGTCGTAGCGCTGTTCTGGCGGGCTATGGAGGAGAAGGATCCGTGGATAAGTAGTTTTTTTGCTGTAGTGGCACTGATTGCTTTTGCACTAATACTCTGGTCAGCGAGTCGAAGTCCAAGTGCAGCTACGTTACTGGGTGTTTGTATACTTTGGTGGTATTTCAGATCGCGACTACTGCTGATTATGTTGCTATTTGTAGTTCTGGGGGTCATTGGACAGCTTGTGTTGTCCGGGTTTACCGGAGATATAGCGCAGATTTTAGACAGGGTAGAGGCTGTGAATGCTGCCGAGGGCGGGAGAACATATATTTGGATCGCCTATATTGAGGTTGCTGCCGGAAGTCCTGTTTACGGATTTGCTCCTTCGGGCAAGTCATTTGCAATAATCGGTGGTGCTATAGGTGACTATATGGCATCTCACGACTTATTAATCAAAACAGCAGGAGTTCACAATTCATTTTTGGGTATTGTATTGCGATTGGGCTTGGTTGGGTTGACCCTTTTTCTGGCAATACTGGTTTCGGCAATGATTCGAGCACGGCAGGTGCTTTTTAGTAAAAAAATTCCAGACGCAGAAAAACGAATATATATTTTACCGGCTGCGCTGATGCCGGTTATCACCTTTACAATGCTCTTTGAAGATACAGTCCCTGGATCTGGTAAGGGTCCAGTCGTGGAGTTTTTGCTTTATGCCGCCATAGTTATTTGCCATGTCTATGGGTCAAAATTAATCAATTTATACGAACGTCAGGATGGCAAATCTAAACTAATTCAAACCGTGGAGGGTTTGAAAGTAGCTGCTCAGCCATCTGTTAATACCTAAGATTAAAATTTCCAATCACATATTATTCTTTTATGAAAGCGGAACTAAAGAAGCACAGAATGCGGCTATTTCTGTCGTGCATCATTGGGGCCTGCAATTTTTTGGTTGAGTAAAATCTCATCGACTGAGGCTTAGGAGTTGACTGCCAGTACAGGTTATTATATCGGATCAATAGTGATGATCCGATTTTAGGATCAACGAGGTCATAAAATTTGGTCTTTGTGGGGTCAGGCTCTCGACAGGTATAAGTGTGCATCGCGGTAAAATATTTGCGGGAAATTTTATCAAGCAATATAGTCTATATAGCGCAATAATACAGGCTGGTTCTATAGTCAGGCAGGTGGGAGAAGTAGAAAACAGGTCAGGAATAGCAGTGTCGTTTGACTGTATTTGCAGGCGCTCCTGCCATATTTTTTTAAGAGACACCTGGTTTTAGTGAGTCGCATATTTTCAGTAGTTATAAGTCTTTGGAATCGGGGATGAGGAATAAAAATATCAAGAATTTAGATACTACGGGCGAAGCGCCAGTATGGGGTAGGATGCTAGGGCCCATTATTTTGCTATTTGCGTCGATGTATGCATTTCGCGAGGGGCTTCTGCTGATGGTTAATTGGTGGGAAAGGATGCCTGAGTACAACCATGGCTATCTGATCCCCCTGGTGGCTGCTTATCTGTTGTTGTTGTCGGCAGATCGGTTTAAACAAATTGTACCAAAACGCTCACTAAGTGGGCTTTTAGTCGTTATGTTCGGCTTGGTCTTGCTGGTGCTCGGGAGAGTTGAGCACTGTTTATACAATAATTCAGTATGGTTTCCTGGTAACGCTGGCAGGCCTGGTTATTTTTGGGTATTGGTTGGAGGGCCGCTCTTATTATATGGGCGCCTTTGGTCTATCTGGTCTTTATGATCCCCTTGCCTGATTTTCTGTTCCAGAAACTCTCGGGTGAATTGCAATTACTGTCTTCCCAGTTTGGAGTGGCATTTCTACGGTGGGTAGGTGTCAGTGTGTACCTGGAAGGTAATGTAATTGATCTTGGGGACTTTTCAGTTGCAGGTCGCGGAGGCTTGCAGTGGCTTGCGTTATCTATTTCCATTGATGAGCTTTGGCTTCCTTTGCGCCTACCTGTTTGAAGGTAAGATTTGGCAAAAAATATTTATATTTTTGTCCACTATACCGATAACTATTTTAATGAATAGTTTTCGAATTGGTGTAATAGGTATTTTGGTTGAGTATTATGGGATTTCCATGGCCCGCGGTTTTCTGCATGACTTTGAGGGTTGGTTCGTATTTATGGCCTGTGTTGGTATTCTTTTTATGGAGATGACTGCATTTGCATTATTGAGTGGACGCAAATTAGCAGATGTATTTGACGTGCGCGTACCGCCATTAAGTGATTTTGCAGTATTCCTGCCAAAATCTAATCCTTCATTTGCTTTAGCCGGATTGATTGCTCTGATACTAGCCACAAGTATTTCTATGGCAAGTCTTTCGGATCGGGAGGAAATATTGCCTGTTGTGCCGTCACTAAATACTTTTCCGCTGAAAATAGCGGAATGGCGTGGTGATGAGCAGGCAATGGAGCAAGTATATTTGGATAAGCTCCAGCTTGATGATTATCTGATGGCAACTACAGGCGTCCAAGTGACGCTGCTGGCGTAGAAATTTATATCGCTTATTATTCATCGCAGCGCAAGGGATCGTCGGTTCACTCACCTAAAGCCTGTTTGCCCGGTGGCGGCTGGCAGATTATGGACTCTGCGGTGACGTCGATTAAGGAGGTTGGGCCCGCCGGTGAAAATCTCAATGTAAACAGGACTCTTATTGAACTTGGTGATAGCCGGCAGCTCGTGTACTACTGGTTCCAGCAGCGTGATCGTAACGTGACAAATGAGTATCTTGTTAAGTGGTATATTTTTTGGGATGCCCTGACAAGGAATCGTACAGATGGCTCTCTGGTAAGGCTGGTTACAGTCGTTCCTGAAGCCACTGACGTAAGCGAAGCTGATGAGCGTATGCAGACTTTCCTGCGAGATATTGATCCAACGCTAGCATATTTCTTGCCACGTAATATTGATGATAATAATGAGCCTGGTTGATTCGATTGTGGTGGTGCACTTTGGCCATTATTGCTGGACAATCAGACAAGCTAACATAACAGCGCTATTGATTTTTTAAGAGGTTGTATATGAGTGTCAGTAACATGAGATTTTCTGCATTTGGGAGCAAAGACAGGGTGTACAGACCACGAATTATTTTTACTGCATTTCTTTTTAGCATGGCACTGCTGCTGAGTGCATGCGAAAGCCCCGCAGAAAGGGCCTCCGGATATTTAGAAAGTGCGGAAAATCTATTTGAAAAGGGTGACATCATAAAGGCAGAGATCGATGTAAAAAATGCGCTCCAGATTCAACCTAAAAATGCAAATGCTCGTTTTTTAATGGCACGTATCAATGAAGCTCGTCGAGAATTTCAGGATATGGCGTCTAACTTGCGTGCAGCTGTAGATGCTAATCCAGAGTTTGCGGAGGCGCGTATTAAGTTAGGTTCTTTATATGCCATGGCGGGCGCCATGGAATTAGCAGAGGAACAAGCGGCTCTGCTCGCGGACGTAGACAGGGAAAGGGTTGATGCAAAGATTTTTCTTGCTCAAATATCTGCGGCAAAGGGAGATCTGGAACGCGCTCGTTTAAACCTGGAAGAAGCTTTAGCAAAAGAGCCTGCTAACATGCAGGCTCTGGGCTTATTGGCCAGTATTTCTGCTGCCACAGATTTGACTGGTGCCTTGGAATTATTGGATGGCGGTATAGCCATTGCGGAAGATGACAGGCCGCTCAGGTTATTGCGTGTCCAGCTTCTTCAACGGGCCGGTACTTATCAGGATGAAGTGGTAGAAGAATATCAAGGGCTAATGACAGACTATCCGGATGAGGTTGCATATGGATACAGATTGGCGCAATTCCTGGCTTCAGAAGGCCGAACTGATGAAGTAGAACCGGTATTACGACAGATTATTCGTAACAACCCGGACAACATAGAAGCAAGATTGGCCTTGACGCAATATGTCGCCAATATGCGTGGTCCCGAAGAAGCTGAGCAGTTGCTGACCCAGTCCGTTGAAGAATTGCCTGATGCCTATGCATTGCGACTGGCACTGGCTCGTCTTTATCAGCAAACGGGCCGGACTGAAAAAGCTTATGCAGAGTATGAGCGTGTGGCTGATGCTGCTGCAAATGAAGATGTCGGTCTGTCTGCCATGGCCCGCATGGCAGGCATTAAATTGTCGGAGGGAAATATAGAAGCAGGAGAGGAACTGATTGAGCGCGTCTTGTCTGTTGACTCACTGAATACAGATGCTCTTTTATTGCGCGGCGCTTTAAATATTGATCAAAAGGATTTTAGAAATGCCGTTTCGGACCTTCGCAGCGTGTTGCGTAGTGATTCAAAGAACAGGCAGGCTCAGCTGATGATAGCCAAGGCGCATAGTCAGGCTGGTGATATTCTCTTGGCTGAGGATGCATACAGGCGTGTGCTGAATATCGATCCTGGCAATGTTACAGCCACATTAGAGCTGGCACGAACTTTGGTTATGCGTGACAAGTTGGATGATGCCGAAGAACTTTTACGAGATCAATTGGCAGTTTTCCCTGATGAAGTACGTTTTTCACGTGCACTTATCGGCTTGCTGTTATCGCAGAAAGAAATGGTCGCGGCGGAAGATGAGGCAGCACGGGTTGCTAAATTGCCTGGTAAGGAAGCGATTGGTGATTTTCTGTTAGGTGGTGTCTATCAGGCGCGCGGCGAATTTGAATTGGCTGTAGAAGCTTTTGAGAGATCTTTGCAGCGGAGTCCGACCGCGAGGGAGCCCTTGAGAGGAATGGTAGCCAGCATGGTGAAGCTGGATCGTAGCGATGATGCAATTGCATATCTTAAAAATATGCAACAGGACAATCCAGATAACCTGTATGCCAAAACATTACTAGGCCAGATTCTGGCTGGAACCGGAAACTCAGGTGAAGCTCAGGAAATTTTTGAATCAGCACTTGAGGCTGATGAATCATGGTTGCCGGCTTATACAGCTTTAGCCGGGTTGCAGCAGGGTGATATTTCTTCACAGATTAATACTTTATAAGAGGGGGCTGGAAGCTGTACCTGAAAGTCAGGAATTGGTGCTGTTACTTGGTACGGCCTATGAGCGTAGTGGTCAGGTTGAGGAAGCTATAGCTTCCTACCAAAATGCGCTTGAAGCTAATCCTGATTCTCTGGCGGTGGCAAATAATCTCGCTGCACTGTTAGCGGACAATCGGAGTGACACTAAAAGCCTTGAGCACGCACTGGATTTAGCCAGCCAGTTTAGCGATAGTGATAATCCTGCTTTTCTGGATACACTTGGCTGGGTTCATTATCGATTGGGCAATTACACTGAAGCACTGCCCTTGCTGGAGAAAGCGGTAGAAGCTGCGGGCCAGGTGCCAGTGCTCAGATATCATCTGGGTATGGGCTATTTTTCTGCAGGTAAGCCAGATTTGGCTAAGGAACAACTTGAAATTGCACTGGCAGGGCCTAATGTGGACTTCACTGGTGTCGATGAGGCTCGTGCGACGCTCGCCAAACTTTGATTTCATACAAAATGCTTTATACATACCAGAATCCAGGATGACCTAAGGTCGGTATAATAGTCCTGATTTAAACCCCAGCATCTACCTATCTAAGTGCCCCTCTAATTATGAATAATCAATGCTCAGTTCAGCAGGATGAAGCTAAACTTGCCGAGCAAATATCATCGATTGTAGGGCGCCAGCAACATTCTGACCGATGCGGAAGATCTCCAGTTTTACTCCACTGATGTATATCGTCAGGCTGATGAAATTGCCATTTTCGTTGTTCGCCCAGGGTCAGTTGAAGAGTTACAAGCGGTTGTGCGCTGTTGTGCAGCTGCCGGTTCTCCCCTGGTAACACGGGGTGGTGGCGCCTCATACACTGATGGTTATTTACCAGTGCGCAAAAATACGGTTTGCATTGATACCTGTCGCCTGACGCGAATAGATATTAACGAGCAAGATATGTATGTCACTGCAGAGGCGGGTGTGACCTGGGCTGCTCTAAATGAAGCGCTCAAGGAGAAAGACCTGAGGACGCCATTTTGGGGGCCCTTCTCCGGGTTGGCCGCGACGGTTGGCGGCTCCATGTCCAGCTATGCCGTGAATTACGGGTCCGGGTTATACGGCGTTTCCGCCGAGTCTTTAACCAGTCTGGATGTTGTGTTGGCCAGTGGCGAGTTACTTTCGACCGGATCAGCCGGTGGGAAAGGAGGCTCAGCCTTTTACCGTTATTACGGCCCTGATTTAACAGGTATATTTGTTGGTGACGCGGGTGCTTTTGGTATTAAGGCTCGTGTCAGCATGCGGCTTATGCGGAGACCGCCCGCTTTCCAGGCCTGTTCCTTTGGTTTTAAGACTGGTGAGCAGACACTTACGGCAATGACAGAAATTGCCAAGCTGGGCATCGTTTCTCAGAATTTTGGTCTGGATCCGCGACAACAGAAAACTGCACTTACCAGTATGCAGTCGGCAAACCCACTGGATGCCGCAAAGTCAGTATTTTTTTCGGCGCGTAATCCGCTGGATGGCGCATTGCAGGTAGCAAAAATGGGGCTTGCCGGGCGGAATTTCCTGAAAAATGCCAATTATTCAGCCCATTTCAGTGTCGAGGGCCTTTCCGATGGTGAGGCGCGGGCAAAAATAGCTGAGGTTCGTGCTATAGGGCGCCAATATGGTGCGGAGGTGGCTAATTCCATTCCTACTTATTTTAATGCAGAACCCTTCATGGAGTTATTGCCGATACTCGGCCCCAATGGTGAGCGTTGGAAACCGACTCATGGCATTATCCCTTTCTCAAATTTGCTTAAACATCATAATGATTTTGAAGCACTGGCTGCAGAGTACCAGGAGCGGATGGATGCAGCAGGTGTGCAGCTTACCCGCATGCTGATGTTTTTCAGTACCAATGGCTTTATCTATGAGCCTACCTTCCTTTGGAAGGATTCCCGCACGATCTACCATGAAAGGGTTTATCCAGCAGATTTATTACCTGCTGTCCCTGTGCACGCAGACAATCCAAGGGGCCGCGAATTGGTGAGTGAAATAAAAAAACGCATAGGTGAACTCTGCATACAGAACGGAGCTTGTCATATGCAAATTGGTAAAGACTATCCATATCTCGCAACGCGTAAGCCGGAGATGGCAGGGTTAGTGCGGAAAATCAAAGCAGGTCTGGACCCTGCAGGCTTAATGAATCCTGGTGCGCTTGGGTTGGACTAGGGCCAGGGGCGCTAATAACTTAGTTTAAGTGCCGTGCTATGGCACCATCCAGCGTAGTGACTACGCTGGATCCGATATTGTTGTCAGATGCCTCATTCTCCAGGACGAGGCTACTCTGAATTCGCACCAATTCTGCATATATGGCAATGATCAGGTCGGTATGAGCAGCGACTTGTCGTACTGACATTTTTCGGACAGAGGCCTGGGGTGCAGTTTCTTGCGGTAGTGGACTCCTCTCATACATCACTTTCCGCAGCTCTGCAAAGTTCTGGCGCTGACATTGGGGCATGTCAGCAGGATCAATATCATCCAAATGTTCCATCCAGGCATTAATTAAGCGTTGTTTTATAGTTAATGCACCACTGCATATGCGAACGGCAGAAAAAAACCGATGGGTAAGGAAGTTCATTGGCATTACTTATTCTTATTATTATTATGGTATGTCTAAGGTACCGGCAAACGGGTGATATGGTCAATAGGGCTAGAGCTGGCATAGCTATTATGTGAATAATTGTCAATTATGTGAAGTTTTTGCGAAAAATCAAGCCGCTAAGGCTATCTCACTTAATTGCAGTTTTTGCCCATTTTGATGGATTAACTAACGAAGAGATGAATTGCCGGATTGCCTTTATAGGCCATTTGGTCACTTTTTGTTTGCCCTGTGATGGTGAGGTATTTTCTTGCTGGTGCAGCTATCATTCATCCGCCTTTCGCTATGTATACGTGAATCAGGCACATGAGTGAAACTATTGAATATATTGAACTGGTTGATTAATGACTGAGATAAAGGGAAAAAGCGGGTCTGGATTTTATTAGGCAGGCGGTCACTGGCTATCTGGAGGATGCTCCTGAAGCGACTTCGGTTGTCACGCGATTTCCACCGGAGCCGAACGGTTACCTGCACATTGGGCATGCTAAATCTATATGCCTGAATTTTGGTATTGCAGAGGAGTTTGGTGGCAACTGTTTTTTGCGCCTTGATGATACGAACCCATTGAAAGAGGACCAGATCTACGTTGATGCCATTCTTGATGATGTTCGGTGGCTTGGCTTTGATTGGGGTGATCGATTGACCCATGCATCCGATTACTATCAAATATTTTATGAGTGTGCTCTTAGTCTGATAAAGGCTGGAAAGAGCTATGTAGAAAATCTTAGTGCAGATGAAATTCGAGAGTATCGTGGCACACTTACTGAACCTGGAAAAAACAGCCCGTCCCGGGATCGAAGTATAGAAGAAAATATTGATTTATTTAAGCGAATGCGGGCTGGTGAATTTGCTGAAGGTGAATATGTGCTAAGGGCAAAAATTGATATGGCATCACCCAATATTAATTTGCGTGACCCAGCCTTGTATCGGATTCGTAAAGTTAGCCACCAACGTACTGGAAATCAATGGTGCATTTATCCTATGTATGATTTTGCTCATCCAATTTCTGATGCCATGGAATGCATTACACATTCATTGTGTACACTTGAGTTTGAAGACCATCGGCCACTCTATGATTGGGTGATAGAAAACCTTGAATTGCCGGCTAAACCGCGGCAGATTGAGTTTTCCCGCTTGAACCTGGCTTATACAGTGACCAGTAAACGCAAACTTGCTGAATTGGTTGAGAGTAAAGCAGTTACAGGTTGGGATGATCCGCGTATGCCAACCATTGCTGGTATGCGTAGAAGAGGCTATACATCTGATTCTATTAGGAAATTCTGCAGCCAAATTGGGGTTACTAAAAAGGAGAATGTTATCCAGATGGGTGTTTTGGAAAATTCAGTGCGCGAAGATCTGGATGACCGTGTACCACGTGCTATGGCAGTGCTCAGGCCGCTGAAGATAACTCTCCAAAACTGGCCAGAGGGTGCGACAGAAATGATGACTGCGCAGAATCATCCCAATAAGCCTGAGATGGGTGAGCGGAAAGTGCCGTTTAGCAGAGAACTATATATCGAGCATGGTGATTTTATGGAGGACCCACCGCGTAAATATTTTCGCTTACGTCCCGGTGGTGAGGTTCGGCTGCGCTATGGCTACATAATAAAATGTGAGGAAGTAGTAAAAGATTCCAGCGGGATGGTAACAGAACTGCTTTGTACTTATGACCCAGAGACTCGAAGTGGCACAGACACTGTGCAGCGAAAGGTTAAAGGAACTATTCACTGGGTTAGTTGTGAGCATGCGGTGAAGGCAGAAGTGCGGTTGTATGACCGTTTATTTACTGTGCCCAAACCGGACCAGGATGCAGATGGTAAAAACTTTAAAGATTATATAAACCCGGATTCTCTGGAAATATTGGATGAAGTATATCTGGAGCCTGGGTTGGCAGGTGCTACAGGGCAACCTGTGCAATTTGAAAGGACTGGCTATTTCGTAACAGATTCAGCAGATACTACTGACTCAAAACCGGTCTTCAACCGGATCGTTACATTGCGCGATTCCTGGGCAAAAATTGAAAAAGCGCAGGTTGCTGGCTTGTGATGTTATAGCGGTGATTATGTTTTCGGATACCTTTTATACTGGATAGTGTGGCATCAGGTAATTAGGATGTTTCTGCTGTGCCACCTTGCATACGCAAATACCAAACAGATGAAATAGCGCTGTGAGTCCATGGGGATTGTTTATCGAGGATTAGTACCTTCTTGTATTGTGGGTACTTTATCCCAACTACGGGCCCAGTAGATAAATGGTGTATCGATCGCGGCAATACATACCTTGAAGCCATATTTAACTAGTCCAAGTTGAATGGCCGTCTGCAGATCCACTACCCCCCACCAGACCACTAAGGAATATATAAATGTATCTACAAGTTGTGAAGTCATGGTGGACAGGTTATTGCGGAGCCACAATTTGTGTCCCTGCGTCCTTTTTTTAATCCAGTGAAACAGCCATACATCCAGACTTTGACTTATCAGATAGGCAAACAAAGAGCCAAAAACAAATCTTGGCGTGAAATTAAGTATATTTTCAAAAGATAGTTGAATCTGTTGTGAAAATTCTGCGGTCTCAGGCCTGTTAGTGGGTTGAAACATCAGCGCCATACTTAGCATCAGGACTATGATGCAGCTTACGGCAAAGCCAATAAGCACCGCGCGGCCAGCAGCTACACGTCCATATTTCTCACTAAGCAGGTCAGTGGCGAAAAAAATACCGGAATAGAAAATAACGCCCAGGCTGGTTTGCAGGCCAAAGATAATAGTTAACTTGGGGCCCTGTAGATTGGCGAGGAGAATGGCCAGAACAATGCATCCCAGTAAGCCTTCACGCCCGAATAGTCGGTACATAAGAATGGTCAGGCCGAGGTCAAGCACCAGGGTTGTTAGCCACAGTAATTCCTGGTTGCCTTGGTAAAAGGCCTGAATTGCTTCTGGTATCACGCTGAGACTATCCGGGTGGCCTCCGTCCAGACATATACTAATGGACCGGGATAATTAGTGAATCACCGCGAAAAGTGTAACCGGATAATGGACTGTGGTTAGAAACTGCCCATCAGGCTGCGGCCGGACTCCGGTCTTTCCGCCGACGTCTGCGACGTTCTCGAAGTCGTCGAGAAACATTTGCCTGAATCATCAAAAGGCTCGGGGTTAGCAGCAAGGTCAGGATGGTTGCAAAGATCAGGCCACCCCCAATACTTGAAGCCATTTGTTTCCACCATTGCGTACTTGGTCCACCGAAATAAATCTCGCGACCAAGTATGTCGATATTCATCCCGATAGCCATAGGCATAAGGCCCAAAACAGTAGTGACTGGTGGTTAGCATTACCGGGCGCATACGCTGTGCGCACGTGCGCATGATGGCTTCCCGCGTTGAATCGGTCACCTTTCGAACCTGATTAAAGGTGTCTATCAGCACGATATTATTATTCACAACAATGCCTGCGAGAGCTATCGCACCGATACCGCAGTTGACCAGGCTGAATGACTGATTTGAAACCAGTAATCCGAGCAAAACACCACCGGTAGAGAAAACAACTGCCGTGAGTATCAGCAATGCCTGAAACAGGCTGTTGAATTGGGTAACCAGGATAATGGCTATCATTGCCATGGCCAGAGCAAATGCTTTAAGCAGAAAAGCAATTGTTTCCTCCTGGTTCCGGGCACCGCCTTTAACGCGGAATGTGACAGAAGGGTCAAGTTTCAGTTCTGGAATGCGTGCCTGAAGTTCCTCAAGTACCGGTGCAATTAGTACGCCCGGAGCAAGATCTGATTGCACCAGCAAGGTTCGGCGCATATTGGTGCGCATAATGGTTCGTGTCGCATCAGCGGGCTCCTGGCTGACAAAGTTTTTGATCGGCACGCTTCCTCGAGAAGTTGGAATACGCAGTTCACCCAGGCGGTCCAGGCTGCGTTTATCTCGTGGGAACCGGACGCGTATATCTATCTCCGTATCTGCATCATCCGGCCGGTACTCTCCTACTTTGATGCCATTGGTTACAAGCTGAATAATGGTGCCTACCAGGCTTATATCCGCCCCATAACGTGCTGCTTCAGTTCGGTCCACGCGCAGGCGCCACTCAATACCCGGCATTGGTCGCGTATCTTCAGCATTGACGACACCGGGAATTGATTCCAGTGCTCCCCGTACCTGATCTGCCGCATATTTAAGTGCTGTCAGATTCGGGGAAGAAAGCTCAATATTGATGGGCTTGCCTTCTTGTTGCCCGCCTTGCCGCACGCGAGATTCGATAATGATCCCGCCAATATCACTGGTGCGCTCATTAATTTCCTCAAGAATTTCATTAGCAGTCCGACGAGTTCGCCAGCTACGAAAGTTCAGACGAATTGAACCTATGAGGTCGGGAGCTGCCCCGCGGCCGGTTGTACCACTTTTTACATAAGCATAATCAATGCCATCAATACCGTATACGCGTTCCTCGACAAGTCGTACCAGCTTATCTTTTTCCTGCACTGACATATCGCCCCGTGCACGAATATCTATACTCGCACTATTTGGCTCAATATCGGGAAACATGACGATGCCTTTACCAAAGGCTGCATAGGCGCCATACAATAAAAATAACATCAGGGTAATTGTTGCCAGGGACAGCCATGGGTGATTAAGTACCCGGTCCAGGAAGCGTATATATTTGCCGGTATAGCCGCCGATGCTGAACAGATCGCCATGTTCAGCAGCCAGCAGGTCCTGGCGAATTTTTTCATTGAACAGGCCGGGGCGCCCGAATAATGTGCCCATCGTCGGGACAAATATCAGGGCCATGAGCAGGGAGGCCGACAGGGTATATATGAGCGTAATAGGCATAAAAGCCAGAAATTTACCTGTGAAGCCTGGCCAGAATATCAGGGGTAAAAATGCGGCGAGTGTGGTGGCTGTAGATGCAATAATTGGCCATGCCATGCGCTGGGCTGCTTCCGTATAGGCAATCTGACGGTGGATACCTTCTGCCATTTTTCGGTCAGCCAGCTCAGTGACAACAATGGCACCATCAACCAGCATGCCTACGGCCATGATCATGGCAAACAGAACCACCATATTGATGGTCATACCGGTGGCATTCAGCAAAAAGAAAGCAGCGCAAAAAGAACCTGGTATGGCGATACCCACGAGTACCGCATTCTGGATGCCAAGAATGCCGATAAGCACTATAAACACAAGTATGACCGCGGTAGCCACGTTGTTCATCAATGTCGAAATATTTTTCTGAATGTAATATGACTTGTCGCGGGAATAAGTGAGCGTTATGCCAGGAGGCCAGTGTTGTGATGATTCAGCGACGAGTTCTTTAACATCTGCAATAGTTTGCAGAACATTTGATTTGCCGCGGTGTACAACTTCAATTGCAACAGCAGGCTTTCCGTTCAGGCGGGCATAACCTTCAGGGTCCTTAAATGTTCTTCGAACCGTAGCAATGTCACGAAAACGGACGACTCGCCCCTGTTCAACTTTAATTGGCAGCCCCAGCACGTCTTCCGGCGACTCAATGACCCCTGGAACCTTAATCGCAAATCGTCCTTGCTCACCCTGCATCGCGCCAGCAGCAACCAGCCGGTTATTATTTTCCACAAATGCGAGTACATCGGCGGGAGACAGGCCGTAACTTTCAATTGCCAGTGGATCAATAATGATCTCCAGTAATTCCTCGCGGGCGCCAATGACGTTGACTTCCATGACTCCCTCGAGGCCGGCGATCTTGTCTTTTAGTCCCTGGCTCAGGGCATGCAGCGTGCGTTCCGGGGCATCGCCACCCAGGAGCATTACCAGCATTGGGTCAAAGCGTGAAAATTTGACCTGCATTACGCGCGGTTCTTCGGCAGTATTTGGTAGTTTCGCTTTGGCAAGATCGACGCGCTCACGAACATCGGCGAGCGCTTTGTCTACATCAGCCTCGGGTTCAAATTCCAGGGTTATAGTTGCTCGATTTTCACCGCCTGAGGCAACCATTTCCTTGATTCCCTCAAGTGTGCGTAACTCCTGTTCAAGGGGGCGTACCAGTAATCGTTCTGCATCTTCCGGAGCAACTCCTTCCAAGGTAACTTCCACATAGATAAATGGAATATCGATTTCGGGTTCTGATTCTTTAGGGATCGAATTGTAAGAGATGATACCTGCGGCAATAATCACAAAAAATGCGATCATTACTGTACGACTGCGGCTGGTCGCCGCCTGAATCAGTGCATTCATCGCAGCGATTCAGCTGCTACCGCAGTTTCCGTTGGTACACGAACAGCTTCTACTTTCTGTCCCGGGTTAACATAGCCCTGACCAACGGTGATGATGTTGGCGGTATCGGGCAGTCCGGACACCCACACGCCGTTGGTTTCAGATCGCTCAATAGTTATAGGGATAAATGCGGCACGTTGCAATTCATCAACAATGTAGATGCCAAGTGTGCCGCTTGCATCCAAAGTTAGCAGTGCCGGAGATATTTTTTGCGCTTGTGCTTCGCCACCTCTAAGTACTATTTCGGCTGTGACTCCGGCGGGCAATTTGCCCTCGCTATTGTCAATTTCGAGTTCAACCTCGAATGTGTGGGTAGCTTCATCCCCGACGGGCTGACAGGTAGCGCACATGGCCTTTTACAGTTTGGCCCGTTACCAGGTTGGCTTTGGCCTCATCGCCAACCTTGATATGGGCGATTTCCTGTTCGGCTAGCGTTCCGGTGACGATCAGCGTCATGTTGTCAACAAAGGTGGCCACCGAGTCGCCAGATCTGACAAAGTCACCGACCTCAACATCGCGTTCCTGTAATACTCCATCAAATGGTGCTCTGATAATACGATTGTCCAGGTCAAGTTGTGCGCGGATCATTTCAGCTTTTGCTGTTTCCAGCTTTGCCAGTGTCTCAGTAATCTGAGTATCTGAAACATAACCATCTTTTTTGAGTTTAGTTTGTGCTGTATAAGCAGTTCTGTGTTCCGTTACGCTGGCACGGGCCTGCGCGACACGCGCCAGCCTGTCTCGCATATCGAGTTCCAGAATTGGGGTGCCAGCTACAATAGGAATACCGCGACGAGCATTAATTTTTTCAACCCGGCCTTCGGTTTCAGCACTGATTGTTACGGTTCGTGTTGGAGCAGTTCGTCCATAAACACTGATAAATCGTGTAATGGGTTCCGCATGGCGCGTTTCCACTTGAACCTTAAGGATTGCCCCAACTTCACCGGGAGCAGATATTTGCGACGTATCCGTAGTGATCTCGTTGGAATTATTCATTCCGGACAACATCCAAATAGTTACAGCTATGGAAACCAATACCGCCAGTATCCAGGGCCTGCGCGCGATTATTTCTTTAATATTCATTGGTTAGCAGGTCCCTGATTAACCGTGAGCAATTTTTGGTGCAATTCCCTGCTCGGGTTTTTGCTGGCCAGTTAAAAGATGACGGTTTGATTCGATATATTTGGCAGCTGCTTCAGCGATTACCGCACCAAAACCGGCGACAAAACTTGCTCCGGCAGAATGGGTACCATTTTCCATTGCAGAATTACTTGCTATGTGTTCTACAGTTTCACGCAGCTTTTGGACCCGATCATCCAGTAAATCCGCCAGACGCGTATCATCAATCTGATCAGAAAAATAAATCATGGCCAGAAACTCTGAGCGGAGTTTGTGTTGGGGGTCAGTGCGGTTGAGCGAATCAATAAACACTTTTTCACCCGCTTCGGTTATCCGGTAGACCTTGCGGTCAGGCTTGCCAATCTGGGGAATTTCGCGGCAGTTCACCAGGCCAGAATCTGCCAGATCAGCCAGCGCCGGGTATATAGAGCCGTAGCCAGCGGGGAAAAAGTGCTTGAAAGATGATTCAAAGGTCTTTTTAAGGTCGTACCCGCAGGCCTCTTGAATCGTCAGAAGCCCCAGGCAGAGTGTTTTTACATCCATAGTTCTTTTCAATCAATAGGTTATGTAAGATCGCCCTGATATATATCGATCCGAGGGCATGGAATGGTATGAATATTGGGGGTTGCCTTCCACCGATGTGATCACCCGATAGCCTTAATTAGTGCCCATCTGGCATGGGTGGATACACTTTCCAGTGGCTGGATATCCCAATAATTCAATAAGATACGTTAGATCCGGGCAGACGTCCCAGCAGTGAAGTAACACCTTGTAACATTTTGTAACGGGTCAGCCTGAAGGCTGATTACTGCAATGCATGCTCTGGCACCTGCGCAATTACCATGTCAGGTAACAGTTTCAGCGACTGCGGCAGAAATATCTGATGGGTACAGACCCATGTGATGTGCTGAAACACGACGCAGGCAGGCTCCCTGTGGCGAAATATAAGCAAGCCAGCAGGAGAAGTTGATGAATAGTTACGTGCAGCGTGAATTGCGAGACAGAGCGGCCAAACTGGCAGATTTGATAGCTAGGGCAAAACCAGCACAAATACAGTTTCGGTCGGAACAGCAATTTCTTGAGATGCTTGGATTGCCGTCTGGGCAGTTACAGAATCGTGTGCCGGTTCGGGCTCGGCAACCAAAATATTAAACTGGGCCGAGAGTCTGCATGGCAGCCAAAGATTAAGACTAAGGATGGCTGGAATAATGGGCTGCTTTATGGGCAATCTCAAACCGATCCGTAGTCTGGAACAAATCACTGGCAGGGTTCATGCAAACCCGGTCGCGCCCATCTTCTTTTGCGCTGTAGCAGGCCGCATCTGCGGCCTTAAGCATGCCGGTAGCATTGTGAATGCCGGATGTACCGTAAGACACCCCGATACTTGCTTTGACGGAATACTCACACCCTTCATGCTCGACGGTTAAATCGGCAATATCCTGGCGGACAGCCTCTGCAATATTGAGTGCTCGTTTGTGTGGGCAGCCATCAAGTAATAGTGCGAATTCATCTCCACCCACACGTGCCGCGGTATCACCAGAGCGTGTGCGGGCTTTCAGTACATTAGCGACCCCCTTCAATATGAGGTCGCCAGCAGCATGCCCGCCTGTGTCATTTACTTCCTTGAAAAGATCCAGATCAATAAATATCAGTGAATATTCATCGTCATCGCGACGGTTGTCTTTGGTTAGTCGTTCCAGGCGGCGATTAAATTCACCATGATTAACCAGATCAACCAGCGAGTCATGGGTGGCTCGGTGGTGCAGTGCTTTGGTCAGGCTGGCATTTTTAACCTGCAGGTCCAGTATGTCTTTAACATTTTCGCGTGACTGACTGGCTGTCCGTATAAGAATCAGCATGAACACAGCAACTAAAACTGTCATCAAGCCACCCTCGGTCTCCCCTAATGACCAGATACGAAATGCATATGGGGCTATTACCGGAATAGTAAATGCCGTGAATGCGCCCGGAAGTGGGGCATAAACAGAAACAGCGCCGGCGCATACACCACCAATTACGAAAGCCAGGTATGCCTGGTGCAGAACAGATGTTTCAGGAAACAGAAATATCGACAGCGCTCCCCATGCGGCACCAGAGGTAAATGCCGTGGCTATAAAGCCTTGTTGCCAGAATTTATATTCATTAGGGCCAATCTTTTTAGTTTGATAGTTCTGCAGCATGATCAGGCGTAGCAGTGTTAACACTAATATGCTGACTAGCCAGAGTAAAAGACCACGGTTGTCCACCACCGGCCATAGCATTACGGCGACTATAAAGGCACAGAAAATGCCTGTGGGGAGGGACATGGATGAATTCTGAAAGGCGAGACGTAACTGCTGACCTCCGGTCCACTCGGGATTATCGGAAATGTCTTGTAGCCTTAATATCTGTGTTTCATTGTGTTGCACAAAGACACCCTTGGCTGACGCAGCAGCGCAAATACCCGAAAATGTAGCCAGACATAATGTCTGCCGGCTTGCTTAATATCCCATTGAAAAGCAGGTATTACTGTGATGTTTGCCACAGAATTAGAGGGGACAGAGATCCCGAAGCCAAACCGGCTGGAGGCCTTATTTGGCGCCAGTCATGATCTCGTTTGGCCTCGGGAGATAGCGGCATTGCAGTGAATTGATTTCGGCTGGTTTATACGATAGCCAGGGTCATGCAACGCCCGGTGCAGGGCAGATTCAGTCAGGTAGTTGTGGACTTTGTTCATGCAGCTATTGCCAGGGTTATCCGGAGCCTGATTAGCGGGTGTTATTAATGGGTAGCATGGCTATATGCGCATACTGGTGCCTGGAGACTATAGTTGCTGCGGAATTATACCTATTCAAAAAGTGCTTCTAGCTGCTAGAATCGCTGCCGCAGCCCGGTAAGCTGGGGTTGCTAATATAGCCATCATGCCTGTGTGGCAAAGAGAAAAGGACCCAAGTATGAGAGACAACCACCTAAACCGTCGGCATTTCCTGCGTAACCTGGCTGTAGCCGGGTCCGCGGGCTCAGTTTTTATGATTAACCCGGCGATTGCCCAGGATCTTCCAAAGCTTTCCCTGGATGATCCATTGGCTGTAGGCCTCCAATATGTTGAAGATGCGACCGCATCAACTTCACCTGCCTATAAGGCTGGTAGCACCTGTGATAATTGCCTGCAAATCCAGGGCCCTGCCGGTGATGCTTTTCGACCATGTGCCATTGTGCCTGGCAAGCTGGTTGCAGGGCGCTGGCTGGTGTAGTGCATGGGTGGCCATGCCCTAGTAAACATGCTCTAGTAAAAATGAGCAGTTGTATGTGAGCAGTCAGAGTGGCTGTGAATGCACTTACAGGATCCGTTGCTGTTTAGAACAGCAACGGGTTTTTTGTGATTGCTACAGTTACAACATAGGCAAAGCACAGTAGTGACCCGATGAAGGCAAGTACCCGTATCTGACGTGTCGGGCCATAAGTTAAAGCGACGGCGCCGAGCAGAATATAAGCTACCGCACCAATTACCTTGGCGGTCAGCCATCCGTTAACAAAAGGATATTGCCCCACCATGGCTGCGGTCCAAAGGGCGCTAATCAGTAACAGAGTATCGTTAACGTGCGGGAAAGTTCGAACAGCGCGCATTTCCAGAAGTGGAGACCCCTGTATCATCCATATACCCCTGATGATGAACCCGGTTATTGTAAGTGCAACCGTCAGCAGGTGGATGGATTTGATAACTAAGAATAGATATGGGTTGCTAAGCATGTGTATTTCTGGATGCCTGTAGGTTTTAGCGGAGTTAAGAGGGCCTGTTGCGGCGGGTTAAGATACCTTGAAGATTTTTGGCATAGCGGGTTTTAAAAACGCGGGCAAGACTACATTAATAGTAGAGCTCATAGGCGTGCTTCGCCAGCGGGATCTACGTATTGGAACTATTAAACACGCCCACCATGAGTTTGATATTGATCATCCTGGTAAAGACAGCTATCTACATCGTGAAGCCGGAGCAGAGGAGGTTATTGTAGCCTCGTCCCGTCGTTGGGCGCATATAAGAGAGCTCGCGCAGGTAGACGAACCACCCTTGACAGAGCTGCTGAAGCACCTGGGTGATCTGGATATTGTTCTGATAGAAGGTTATAAGCACGGATCTCATCCAAAGCTGGAGTTAAGGCGGGCTGGCAACGATGTGCCAGAGTTGGCCGGGCAGGATTCAAATATCTGTGCGATTGTCAGTGACGGAGCGGTCAGTAGCGCACCCGTCCCGGTGCTTGAACGCAGTGACCTCGAATCGATAGCAAATCTTGTTATGGAGATGGCACAGCCTATCGCTTAAGCGGGTGTTGGTTTTTGGTATGGCTAGTTGTGCATCCTTCGTGTAACAGGCAAAAAACAGCCCTGCACCCAGTTACCTGAATGCAGGGTTATTAATGCTAATCCCAAAAATTCTGCAATTGATCTGCTGAGGCTAATGCTGTTTAAGCGGCCTTGTCGTCAGCAGCGCATTTACGTGCTTCCCTGCTGTCCAGTAATGGCACTGGTTCAAGAACCCAGTTGCCAGACTCACGGCGACCCGGGCTTGGGATAGCAAACGCAGTATCATGACCCTTGCGTCGGGAAAATTCATCCCAGTCGATGCGCCAGCCCATCTCATCGAACTTGGCAAGCCAGTCCCGGTAGGCTGCGATCGGCCCATCGGCAGGCATCAGCACTTCCTTCGTATTACTGATGGGTGTCCGTATCGGATCAAGCGTGTCCAGTATCTGGATATCCTGCCCGGCAATAACTTTATTGCGTGCATGGATTGGACCGTCTTTGGCTGGGTCAAGAATGAAGTTACGCATATTGAGGAAGAAGATACGTGTTTGCTTCTCATCAACCGGTGCTTCAAAGAAATACTGGCGGAAGGTTTCAGTTGGTGTAACGTTGATATAGGTGGGCATCGCGTTGGGGCCATAAGTGCCGCCGCCAACTTTCATTTGCCGATCCTTCTTCAGGTCGTCCCATGGGGTATCACCCTCAGCAGTCTCATGTGATGCATCTGGTAATGGTGGCGCTTCAAATAAATGCCAGAACCATGAGCCCCAGCCCTGACGGTGGTCGTCAAGTTCAATCGGGTTCACTTTATAGCTAGCCCGATTCCTGCCCTGATGGCCGTGAGTCGGGTGTACAAACTCATTGTGGGCCGGGTCAAGACCGTTCTCTATGGAGCGCTCGTAGTAGTAGGGAACATCCAGTACCAGTACGCTGTTGGCGCGCCAGGCCGGGTCATCATATTCTTCTACATCAAGTAGTGGTGGGCGCTCATCTTCAGGAAGGTCACCCAGGAAGGCAAATACGATGCCATATTTTTCCTGGACCGGATAAGCGTCGACCTTGGCGCGTGCCGGGGTCTTTGTGCCATAACCAATAGAGGGAATATTGACGCATTTGCCTTCACCGTTGAATTCCCACCCGTGATAGGGGCAAACTATGCATCCATCAATAATGCGTGGAACATTGCCCATGGACCATGCACCGCCCAGTGAAGCGCCGCGGTGTACACAGGTATCACTCAATACGCACGCGTCTCCATTTTCGTCCCGGAATGCGACGAAGTTAAGGCCGAGTATTTTGACTCGCTCGGGGGCGTCTGGTGCGAGGTCTTCACTGCGAATGACCGGATACCAAAAGTTGATATACATGTGCTTCTCCTGGGGGTTTTTTGCCTACACAACATTTTTTAGTCGGCATTACATACAGTCATATAATTGCCTGGTGCGGTGGGTTAAATCCCTTCGGGAATACACGTATATAAAGTGAGGAATAATGAAAAGCAGGTTTTTATATGGTAAATCAGATGCTTGTGGTGGCCTTCTTCATTTGGCGGGTCTGCGGGGTATAGCTTCTGAGTAAGTTTGGGGTCTATAGACCGGGTAATGATTATGTTTGTGTGCACTGCAGGGTGGTCAGTACCAGAAAATTGGTGTAACGAACTATCGAGTTGCTTGCGCACCGTTTATGATTACGCCCCCGGCAACAGGGCCGGGTTTGAATTAGCAGAAAGGAAACAGCATGTCCCCGCAGAGTGACGTTAAAACTATTCACGAATTTCTTGATGACAATCCCAATGTAGATGTATCAAAGCAGTGGGAGCGCTGCTGGAATATTCACAGCAAGATTACTGAGCGTATTCTGGACTATTTTGGTGATGCGAAGCTGCACCCGATTTCAGAGGGTGCGGAATACTACACGTCGCCCGACAAGCAAATGGAAGGTGCTTTTTTCGGGCATACCGGCGGCGGGATCGACTGGTTTGTGCGCTCGTGGATCGGTAATCGCAAGGCCAGCATCATCGACATGAACATCAATGTAACGTTAGGCCAGGAAACACGTGTGCCCAACCTGATGATTATTTTTGGCACGGTCCCCAATCTGCTGTTTTATGCGGATTATGTGTCACGCACCGATGTCAAAGTTGATGAGGCCTATGTGCAAAAGTATTACGAAGGTGATGCTAATACCGATTATCTCGAATTTCGTGCCAATACAGATTTTGTGTGGTCAGCGAGTCATGGCCCGGCTATTCGCGGAATGCAGTCGCCGGTTTGTTCAAGTTACATCACAGATTTGACTGATGAGCACCTTGATCAGTGTGAAGCTTATCTTGAAAAGTTTGTAGATCGCTGGTTCCGGTGGCTCGATGAGGCTGAAGAAACGCCGATGGATGAGCGGGATGCTCAGCAGCAGTATGATTTTACCTACCGTGAGTACACCAACCGGTCTGATCCGATGAACGTTCTGGTTGAACGTATATTTGGCGAAGAGCAGGGACAGTTCATGCTGGACCGTCGTGGTGGTCTTGTGCAGATGGATGCAGATAGAGGTAAATGGAAGTAAGCATTTGTATCCTCATAAATAATAAAAAAGCCGGCTTATGCCGGCTTTTTTATTGCAAAGAGAGTAAGACCATAGGTGGGTAACAGCTGTTACCCGGATCTTAGGTATATCCCCTTGGCTATTTTCTTGGCTATTTTGTGGCAGTCAGACTATAACCAGCCTGGATATTGTATCTAGCGTAATTTGGGCAGCACATGCTCGCCAAGCAGCTTCAGCCCATCCATAGGGTCATCAAACAGCCTGATTGAAAGCTCGGTTAGCCCTGACTGTGCGAATGCCTGGTATCGTTCGACTTCACGAGCTATATCATTTATATCGCCCGCCGATGACATGCCTGCAATAAGTTTGTTGACCGTCTCCTCAGGCACATTGTCGATATCACCACTGCGGGTCCAGAAGGCCTTGAAGAAGTTATCCCAGTTATCGATGATTAGCTGTACTTCCTCGTCGCTATCGACATGTGTACGAATGTCATCGTCGTACTTGGCTGCAATTGCACCACGCCAGATAAGTTCACGGCGCGCTTCTTTGAATGAAGCTGCTTTATCTTCTTTTATGTGCCAGGCCCAGAAGTTGCCGATACGGAAATTTTCGGAAGGCCATTCACGTTTTGCAAAGCCCTTTTGCACATTTTCCATTGCTTCCGGCATCATCTCCGGTGTGAAGTCGCTAACCTGGATGCCATCAGCGATACGGGCACCCATACGAATCATCATGGGGCCGCTGCAACAGCCATATATAAGTGGTCCATTTTCTGCTTTGGCCCAGTCATGCTGGAAGGGTCGGGTAATCTGGAAAATTTCACCATCATAGGAATAGGCCATTTTGCCGCTGCGCGCCAGGTTGAGGACTTCAATGCATTCCTGCACACCACGTACCCGTCGCTCCGGATACCGTTGTCCTTTTTCTGCATCTTTAATGGGCCATACCGGGCCATCTTTATGAATTTTCCAGCCGAGTGCGCCCAGCATACCCCCACCGCCACTGATGCCTACCATGCCGCGACCATTTGAGGCCTCATTCAGCGTCAATAGCGAGTTGGCCATTTTTAATGGGTGTAGCTCCCACGGGCTTACGGCCAGTGGGCCAAGGATAATCTTTGAGGTAACTGCTGCCGCAGGCATCAGAGTCATGAAGCAGTCATAATTTTGATGATAGTTCGATGACCAGAGTGCACGTATACCAAGCTTCTCCGCTTCGATAGCAATTTCTGCGACCTGCTGTGGGTTTATATCGCACTCAAGGATAATATCGATATCCATAGTCTGAATTCCTGTGCTTTATAGCCTGTAGGTAAGTTGTAGTGGGGAGAGTTATGCTTGGGCAGATATCCTAACCTATTTGCCCGAGACAGTAGTACCCGGTCCAGGCCCAGGCTCCCCATAGGTAGAACACGTGTGTCATGAAAACTAATTTAGAAGCGCGCCGACAGTTTTTGCGATTCCTGGCCGCATCGCCGCTCGCGACATTACCCGTACAATTTTCTCCTGGGCATACCCGGAACGTGCGGTGCCGGCGTCGTTGCGGCAGGTGCTGAATATTTTCCAGCTGGACAAAGTCGCTCAGCGAAAGCTGGCACCGGATGCATACCATTTTATTGTGGGGGTCGCTGATGATGGTGCGCCCAACCAGGCCAACCGTGAAGCCTACGCAAAAGGGCAAATAAGGCCGAGACGTCTGGTTGATGTCAGTTCAGTTGATACTCGTATCGATTTATTCGGCAAGCAATATCCATCACCTGTAGTCCTTGCGCCTGTCGGCAATCAACAAAAAATCAATTCAGGTGGCGAGTTGGCTACAGCGCGTGCAGCTGCAAAGCGTCACAGCCTGATGATTTGTTCGACCGTGACAAATTCAAGTATCGGTGAGATAGCCGCGGTAGGAGGGCAATGCTGGTTTCAGTTGTACCCGTCGCCCAACCGCGATTTCATGAAAAAACTGATGGATGATGCACGCATAGCGGGCTGCGATACGATCGTGTTGACCATTGATGGCCCCACCCGGGGCAATCATGAAGCTGCACGTTGGTTTTCGTTGACGCGTGACAAGACTCGGCCACGCGACAGAGTTCGGCTGGGTAACTTCGAAGGCTTTTCCGGACGCATGGGCATTGGTGATCCTTCACTGGATTGGGATGATATGGCCTGGTTGCGTGATAACACGCCACTAAATTTCATGCTCAAGGGCGTCATTACCCATGAAGATGCAAAATTGTGTCGAAAATACGGTGTAGACGGTGTCATTGTCTCCAATCATGGTGGCCGGCACGAAGGCAGTGGCCGGGGCACGCTTGATGTATTACCCGAGATAGTTAAAGAGCTAAAGGGTAGAATGCCCGTCCTTATGGACGGTGGAATTCGCCGCGGCAGCGATATATTCAAGGCGCTGGCTTTGGGTGCTGATGCGGTGTGCATAGGGCGGCCTTACTTGTGGGGGTTGGGCGCTTACGGGCAGGAAGGCGTAGAGAAATGCCTGTCCATACTTAATACTGAGTTGGTGCGTGCCATGAAATTTGCGGGCACGACCAGTCTTGCGGCAATCGACAAGGACGCGATCTGGATTAATGACTGAATTAGCTAATGAAGCGGCTGCGGCTGGCAGCAAACGTGACCGCACAATTTTACTGGCCGGGTTGATCACCTACGGTATTGGACAGTCACTGCTCTATATAATTTTCCTGCCCTTAGGTCTCGAACTGGGCATGCCGGCCTGGCAAATAGGCACGGTTATTTCCATTTCAAATCTGGCGATACTTTTTTCTGCGCCTGTGTGGGGGAAAACCAGTGATTCCTGGGGGCGACGTACCGTATTTGTAGTTGGCATGGTGGGGTACGGCGTGGGCTACGCGGCCCTGGCGGCGGGTATACAAGCCGGGTTGGCAGGCGTCATGCTGGGGTTGCCGCTGTTTATGGGCCTGGTAGCAGCGCGGCTAATTTATGGTGTATTTGCCGGCGCCGCACAACCAGCTGCGCAAGCCTACATGGCGGACACGACGGATGAATCAACGCGTGCTCAGGGCATGGCGATGATCGCAGCGGCGGGTGGTCTCGGCACCATTATCGGGCCTATCTTTGCGGGCTTTCTGGCCAAAGTGGATCCGCTTTTCCCTATGTATGCGGCGGCAGCACTCGGTATCTTAGCGGCGCTATGGGCGCAGTTTCGCCTGGTTGAACCGAAGAAGCATGCGGAGAGCAAACCGAGTGAGGGTACGGCGCGTATTTCCGGATGATCTTTCCCTATTTGCTGGGTTGGTTCGTTGTGTTTTTTGTATTTACTGCGATACAGATGATTGCCGGCTTTATGGTTGGCAACCAGTTAGGTGTGACCAATACAGATGATCAGATCGCGATCATTCGTAATGCATTTATGTTTATGGCTATCATTACGGTCATCATGCAGGTTGTCGTGATGCAGAAATTTAAATTGCAACCACGGCACTTGTTGCGCGTTGCATTTATCGTGTTCGGCATTGTGCTGCTTATTCTGCCTACGGCAACGACTACGATGCAGCTTTATATTGTCTTTGTCGGTATGGGCTTTGCAGTCAGCCTTGCCATGCCCAGTCTGACGGCTGCCGCGAGTCTTACATTGGGCCCGCAGGATCAGGGTATAGGCGCTGGTTTACTAACCGCTGCGCCTACGTTTGGCATGGTGCTGGGGCCTCTGAGTATGGGTTTTCTGTATCCATTCAGCCCGGTCTTATCAATCCAGCTGTGTGCCGGTATGGTGATTCTGACCGGCATTTATTTCTGGTTTGTGAATGTGCCGTTAGCAGATTTAAGTAACGTTAAGAAGACTGAGGGAAAAGCTGATGAATAAACGTCGAGAATTTCTAAGGCTGTTAGCCGTAGCTCTTGCGGGCAGTCCGCTCATCGCCTGCGCAGAAAAGGCGGGATCGGCCATGCAGGTTTATAAATCTGCTACCTGTGGTTGCTGCAGTAAGTGGGTCGATCATATGCGTGCAGCCGGGTTCACCGTTGAAGCAACCAATGTGGCGGATATTAATCTTTACAAGCTGAAGCATGGGGTTCCGCCTCAACTTGCCTCCTGTCATACAGCCCTGGTGGACGGTTATGTTGTTGAA
>PVMK01117208.1_pt1 | contig 60504 bp, 71 predicted proteins | sample 1853481 | NCBI WGS metagenome assembly PVMK01 (sample SAMN08533507, study PRJNA380276) | Marine sediment metagenome, whole genome shotgun sequencing project.
TGTTGGCGGTGCCTGGGAGCATTACGCCGCACACGAACTTTGAGGCGGAAGTGTATGTGATGTCCAAAGATGAGGGGGGTCGTCATACGCCGTTCTTCAAGGGCTATCGGCCGCAGTTTTACTTTCAGACGACGGATGTGACGGGGTCTGTGGAGTTACCGACGGACGTTGAGATGGTGATGCCGGGAGATAACGTGAACGTTGTGGTGACGTTGATCTCGCCGATTGCGATGGAAGAGGGTCAGCGGTTTGCGATACGAGAAGGCGGACGCACGGTGGGTGCTGGCGTAGTGGTTAAGATTATTGAATAGGGCGTTTGGTCGTTTTAGTTGATTCGTCGGCAAGCGAACGGTGTTCCCCTCCATGGCGCAGGAACTTTAGGCGCCATGGAGGGGAACACCGTTCGCTTGCCGCCACCAGCGAGCTAGCGCGCACTACAGGTGAATTCGGGTGAAGAGGCAGTCGAGACATAGGCCAGTAGCTCAATTGGCAGAGCAGCGGTCTCCAAAACCGCAGGTTGGGGGTTCGATTCCCTCCTGGCCTGCCATTACACGATCTCGAGGAAACTAGGGAAAACGTGAGCAGCACTGAGTCCGGCCAATCGGTATTGGATTGGTTCAAATGGATCGTTGTCAGCGCGCTTGTCGCTGGTGGCGTGTACGGTAACTGGTACTTCCAGGACCAGTCTGTGCTCAACCGGTCGCTGATATTGCTGGGCGTGGCAATCATTGCGGGGTTCGTTGGCCTGCAGACGGAGCGAGGCAAGGCGATATGGTCGCTCATGAGAGAAGCGCGGGTTGAGATCCGCCGCGTTGTCTGGCCGACCCGCCAGGAAACAACGCAAACGACCTTCGTCGTTGTGTTGCTGGTGCTGGTCTTCTCGATGATTCTGTGGGGACTCGATTCGTTGTTGAGTTGGGTCGTGTCCTCGGTAATTGGGTAACGGGTGATTGGATAACTCCATGTCGAAACGCTGGTACGTCGTACATGCCTATTCCGGGTTCGAGAAGAACGTCTCCCGGGCGCTGAAGGAGCGGATTGCGCTGTCAGCGCTGAGCGACAACTTCGGCCAGATCCTGGTGCCCACCGAGGAAGTGGTCGAGATGCGCGCGGGGCAGAAACGCCGTAGCGAGCGCAAGTTTTTCCCCGGCTACGAGCTGGTTGAAATGGAGTTGAACGACGAGACGTGGCATCTGGTCAAAGAGACGCCGCGAGTGATGGGGTTCATTGGTGGCACGGCGGATCAGCCGGCGCCACTGACCGAGGCTGAGGCGACGGCGATTCTCGAGCGCGTCGAGCAGGGCAGCGAGAAGGCAACCCCGAAAACGATGTTCGAGCCGGGCGAACTGGTCCGCGTGGTCGACGGTCCCTTCAACGACTTCAACGGGGTGGTCGAGCAAGTGAATTACGACAAGAGTCGATTGCAGGTCGCTGTGACGATCTTCGGTCGCTCCACCCCCGTAGAACTCGACTTCTCCCAAGTAGAGAAGGGATAGGAAAGTATAGAAACAGCGAGCTAGCGCAACAGTGAGCTAGCGCCACGAATGAAGAACGAAGCTTCGGACCCCGAGCGTGTAGCAAGAGCAGCACAATCTGGAATCCAAAGACGAGCGCCAGCAAACAGTGAGCTAGCGCGACGAATGTAGAACGAAGCGACGGACCCAGAGCGTGTCAAAAGAGCAGCACGATCTGGAATCCAGAGCGCAACGGTAAGAGAAAAGACATGGCAAAGAAGGTCGAGGCGTACATCAAGCTTCAGGTGCCCGCGGGTCAGGCGAACCCGAGCCCGCCTGTGGGGCCGGCGCTGGGTCAGCATGGGGTCAACATCATGGACTTCTGCAAGGCGTTCAATGCAGCCACGCAGTCCATGGAACAGGGAATGCCGATTCCGGTCGTGATCACGGTATACACGGATCGCAGCTTCAGCTACATCACCAAGACGCCGCCCGCGTCAGTGTTGCTGCGCAAAGCCGCAAAGATCGACAAAGGCAGCGGTACGCCCAACACAGAGAAGGTCGGCAGGGTCACCCGGGCACAGCTCGAAGAGATTGCGCAGCTGAAGGATCCGGATCTTACCGCGGCCGACATGGACGCTGCGGTGCGCACGATCGCTGGAAGCGCACGCAGTGCCGGAATCGAAGTGGAGGGTCTCTGACATGGCCAGACTTTCAAAGAGAAGCCGCGCAATTGCTGAGCGCGTTGATCCGAACAAGGCCTACGCGATCGATGAAGCTGTCACCTTGCTGACGGAACTGGCGAAGACCAAGTTTTCGGAGTCGATCGATATATCGGTAAATCTCGGCGTCGATCCGAAGAAATCCGATCAAGTGGTTCGAGGCGCGACGACGTTGCCACATGGCAGTGGGAGAACTGTACGCGTCGCTGTTTTCGCGCAGGGTGAGTTTGCAGATAAAGCGCTGGCGGCGGGGGCCGACTTGGTGGGGTTCGAAGACCTGGCCGAGCAGGTTAAGGCAGGCGAATTGAATTTCGACGTGGTTATTGCCACCCCGGACGCGATGCGCGTGGTGGGTCAGCTCGGCAAGGTGCTGGGTCCGCGTGGGCTGATGCCCAACCCGAAGACCGGCACGGTGACCCCGGATGTCGAACTGGCGGTGAAGAACGCCAAAGCCGGGCAGGTGCAGTTCCGCACGGATCGCTCCGGGATCGTGCACGGCAGTGTTGGCAGAGTGGGTTTTGACGCAGCGGCGATCAAAGAGAACGTCGAAGCGCTGATTAATGATTTACGCAAGGCGAAGCCGGCCTCGGCCAAGGGTATCTACCTGAAGAAGGTGACACTCTCGACCACCATGGGACCGGGTTTGTCGATAGATCAGACCTCATTGGAGGTCTAGGAATGGACCCTCAGGAGATCTGAGAACGACTTTGAAACGCCGTCGGCGCAAGTCGACGGGGTCGTCAGAGACCATGGGCAGCAGCCGTTCGCGGCAGCTTTAATTCGTAAGAGCCCATGCAGACGGTGGATCCGAAGATTGAACTGGATCTCGCCGTGAAGCCGGCAGCTTGGGGCGCGCGCAACGCTTGCGTGACGCGCGCAACGGGCAGTCGAACAGAAGGGAAGCCGGGTAGCCGGCGATATCCAGGAGAAGTTGAGTGGCACTGAAGCTCGAGCAAAAACAGACGATCGTTGCCGAGGTGAATGAAGCCGCCGGGAGTGCGTTGTCCGCCGTGCTGGCGGATTATCGTGGTCTGACCGTCGCCCAGATGATCGAGATGCGCGCGAAAGCGCGCGCTTCGGGAGTCTATCTGAGGGTCGTCCGGAACACGTTGGCAAAACGTGCCATTGAAGGCACGCAGTACGAATGCCTCACCGAGGCGCTCGTGGGGCCGACGCTGATCGCATTTTCCCAGGAAGACCCTGGTTCTGCAGCGCGATTGCTGGAGGGCTACGTCGAAGAATTCGAGAAACTCGATGTCAAGGCGTTGTCCATTGGTGGTGAGTTGCTTGGCGCGGATCAGTTGAGCCGTGTCGCCAAGCTGCCCACGCGTGACGAGGCATTAGCACTGTTGATGGCCGTCATGCTGGCGCCCATCACCAAGCTGGCGCGCACCATGAATGAGGTGCCGGCCAAACTGGTACGGACGGTTGCAGCGATCAGGGATCAGAAACAAGCGGCGGGCGAAGCGTAGCGCTAAGCGTTATTCGGGCCCGGGCAACAAAGACGAGATTAGTCAGGAGATCAAGAAATGGCGTTGTCGAAAGACGATATTTTGAATGCAGTAGCCGATATGAGCGTCATGGACGTTGTGGAACTCGTATCCGCAATGGAAGAGAAGTTCGGAGTTTCCGCGGCGACTGCAGTGGCTGCAGCCCCGGCTGCGGCGGCGGGTGACGATGCGGGCGCTGGCGCGGAAGAACAGACTGAATTTTCGGTCATGCTGATGGCTCCGGGTGACAAGAAAGTCGCCGTCATCAAGGCCGTCAGGTCCATCACCAGCCTCGGGCTGAAAGAAGCCAAGGCGTTGGTTGACGAAGCTCCGTCCGCTGTCAAAGAAGGCATCGGGAAAGACGAAGCCGAGGAAGTCCAGAAGCAATTGGAAGAAGCAGGCGCTCTCGTCGAGGTCAAGTAATTCGCTTGGCTGCAACGACGCGACCTGTACCAGGCAGGGCGCGCTCAGATCGTAAGATCGGGGCGCGTATTTGCCTGTCCGCGTGTGCGGGAAAAAGATGATTAATCGGGAGATTCGAATGGCGTACAGCTTCACTGAGAAAAAGCGTATCCGAAACGATTTTGGCAAGTTGCCGGAAATCATGGAGATTCCTTATCTCCTGTCGATACAGCTGGACTCGTATGACAAGTTCCTGCAGACCGGCGTTCCGCTAGCGAAGCGGGCCGAACTCGGCCTGCACGCGGCGTTCAAGTCCGTTTTCCCGATTGTCAGCTATTCGGGAAGCGCGGCGCTCGAATACGTCGACTATCGCCTCGGAGTTCCGATTTTCGACGTCAAGGAATGCGTTTCTCGCGGCATTACCTACGCGGCGCCGCTCAGGGTCAAAGTACGCCTGAAGATCTACGACAAGGAGTCTTCCAACAAGGCGGTCAAGGAGATCAAAGAACAGGAAGTGTACATGGGCGACGTGCCGCTCATGACCCAGAACGGTACCTTCGTGATCAACGGTACCGAACGCGTGGTGGTATCGCAGTTGCACCGCTCGCCGGGCGTGTTTTTTGATCATGACAAAGGCAAGACGCACTCGTCGGGCAAGCTGCTCTATTCGGCCCGGGTCATTCCGTATCGTGGCTCCTGGCTCGACTTTGAATTCGATCCGAAGGATTGCGTGTTCGTACGTATCGACCGGCGCCGCAAGTTGCCTGCGACGATCATTCTGCGGGCGTTGGAGTACAGCTCGGAAGACATCCTGGATATCTTCTTCGTGAAGAACACGTTCCATGTCAAGAAGGACGGGTTTTCCGTCGACTTGATTCCGGAGCGCATGCGTGGCGATGTCGCCATGTTCGACATCAAGGAACGCAGCGGCGAGTTGATCGTCGAGGAAGGCCGCCGGGTTACGGCGCGCCACGTTCGTCTGCTGGAGAAATCGGGGCTGAAACGTCTGGACGTGCCGGTCGAATACCTGCTCGAACATGTCACTGCGCGTGACGTTGTCAACGAGGAAACGGGCGAGATCCTGTTGCCGTGCAATACGATACTCACCGAGGAAACGCTCGAAACGCTGCTGGAAGCGAAGGTGTCGAAGATCGAGACGATCTACACCAACGACCTGGACTGTGGGTCCTACATCTCAGACACGTTGCGCATCGACCCAACCACCACGAAACTCGAAGCGCTCGTCGAGATTTACCGAATGATGCGGCCGGGTGAGCCGCCGACCAAGGAAGCCGCGGAGAACTTGTTCAATAATCTGTTCTTCTCCACAGATCGCTACGATCTGTCGGCCGTCGGGCGGATGAAATTCAACCGGCGCCTTGGCCGGGACGCAATCGAAGGCGAAGGCATTCTGTCGGCCCAGGATGTGGTCGACGTGCTCAAGACGTTGATCGAGATCCGTAACGGTAACGGCGCTGTCGACGACATCGATCACCTGGGCAATCGTCGGGTTCGCTCGGTCGGGGAAATGGCAGAGAATGCATTCCGCGTTGGCGTGATCCGGGTCGAGCGGGCCGTGAAGGAACGACTGTCGCTGGCGGAAAGCGAAGGGCTGATGCCCCAGGACATGATCAACGCGAAGCCGGTGGCGGCGGCGATCAAAGAGTTCTTCGGTTCCAGCCAGCTCTCTCAGTTCATGGACCAGAACAACCCGCTGTCGGAAGTAACCCATAAACGGCGCGTGTCCGCGCTCGGGCCGGGCGGCCTGACGCGCGAGCGGGCCGGATTCGAGGTTCGCGATGTACACCCAACGCACTACGGCCGGGTTTGCCCGATCGAAACGCCGGAGGGCCCGAACATCGGCCTGATCAATTCCCTTGCCGCCTATGCGCGCACCAACGAGTACGGCTTTCTCGAGACGCCTTACCGGAAGGTCACCAAGGGTAAGGTAAAGAACGATATCGAGTATCTGTCGGCAATTGACGAAGCGCAGTACGTGATAGCCCAGGCGAGTTCGGTGCTGGACAGCAAGAATCAGTTCGTTGCGGACCTGGTTGACGTGAGACACCAGAACGAATTCGGCAAGGCGCCTCCGGAGAACGTCAACTACATGGACGTTTCGCCCAAGCAGGTGGTTTCGGTTGCAGCTTCCCTGATTCCGTTCCTCGAGCACGACGATGCCAACCGGGCGTTGATGGGTTCGAACATGCAACGCCAGGGCGTACCGACCATCCGCACGGAGAAACCCCTGGTGGGCACCGGGATGGAACGGCACGTGGCACGAGACTCGGGAGTTTGTGTGATCGCGCTGCGCGGCGGCGTGGTCGACCGTGTCGATGCGGCGCGCATCGTGGTCCGCGTCGACGATGCGGAAACCGAGGCCGGCGAAGCCGGGGTTGATATCTACAACCTGACGAAATTCACCCGTTCCAATCAGAACACCTGTATCAATCAGACGCCGTTGGTCACCGAAGGCGACAAGATCGCCAAGGGCGACATCCTCGCGGACGGCCCGTCCATCGACATGGGCGAGCTGGCGCTGGGTCAGAACATGCGCATCGCCTTCATGCCCTGGAATGGCTACAACTTTGAAGACTCGATCCTCGTCTCCGAACGGGTTGTCGAAGAGGATCGCTTCACCAGCATTCACATCCAGGAGCTGACCTGCATCGCGCGCGACACCAAGCTGGGACCGGAAGAAATCAGCTGTGACATTCCGAATGTCGGTGAAAGCGCCCTGGCGAAGCTCGACGAATCAGGCATCGTCTACATCGGGGCGGAGGTTGAAACCGGTGACATCCTCGTAGGCAAGGTGACGCCCAAGGGCGAAACCCAGCTCACACCGGAGGAAAAGTTGCTGCGCGCAATCTTCGGCGAGAAAGCATCCGATGTGAAAGACACGTCACTGCGCGTGCCGACCGGGGTGAAAGGGACCGTGATCGACGTCCAGGTGTTCACCCGGGACGGCGTGGACAAGGACCAGCGCGCCAGGGATATCGAGCAGAGTGCATTGGCGCAGATCCGCAAGGACCTCGACGATGAATACCGTATTGTCGAAACCGCGACCTACGAACGCCTGCGGCAGGCGCTGAAAGGCAAGAAAGCCGTCAGCGCGCCGGGTAAAACCCGAGGCGTGACCCTCGACGACGAGTATCTCGATACGCTGGAGCTGGATGACTGGTTCCGCATCCGCATGTCGGACGATCCGCTGAACGCGCAGCTCGAGCGAGCCGAAAAGCAACTCGAAGCGCGGCGTGAATCGCTCGATGCGCTGTACGCGGACAAGAAGCAGAAGCTCGAAACTGGTGATGACCTTGCGCCGGGCGTGCTCAAGATCGTGAAAGTCCACCTCGCGATCAAGCGCCGCATTCAGCCGGGCGACAAGATGGCCGGTCGGCACGGCAACAAGGGTGTGATCTCGGTGATCATGCCGGTTGAAGACATGCCGTTCGATTCCAAGGGCGAACCGGTGGACATCGTTTTGAATCCGCTGGGGGTTCCATCGCGCATGAACGTTGGACAGGTCCTCGAAACGCACCTGGGATGGGCCGCCAAGGGGATCGGCGAGCGAATCAACCGGATGATCGAGGCGCAGCAGAAAGCCTCGGAGATCCGCTCCTTTCTGGAGGAGGTCTACAACAAATCGGGACGTGTCGAAAACCTGAAGTCGTTGAACGATGGCGAGATATTTGAGCTGGCGCGCAACCTGGTAGCGGGCGTACCCATGGCTACGCCCGTGTTTGATGGTGCCTCGGAAGAGGAGATCAAAATGATGTTGGAGCTGGCGGAACTGCCCTTAGACGGACAGGAGATTCTCTTCGACGGGCGCACCGGCGATCAGTTCGATCGACCGGTCACGCTGGGCTACATGTACATGATGAAGCTCAACCACCTGGTTGACGACAAGATGCACGCCCGGTCGACGGGATCGTACAGTCTGGTCACCCAGCAGCCGCTGGGCGGCAAGGCGCAGTTTGGCGGCCAACGCTTCGGTGAGATGGAAGTGTGGGCACTCGAAGCGTACGGCGCAGCCTACACGCTGCAGGAGATGTTGACGGTCAAGTCGGACGATACGACCGGCCGGACCAAGATGTACAAAAACATCGTCGACGGAAACTTCGAGATGGATCCGGGGATGCCGGAATCCTTCAACGTGCTGTTGAAGGAGGTTCGCTCCCTGGGTATCGACATGGAGCTGGAAAGCGAGTGATGTCGGAACAAGCGTTTAACTTACTCTATTCCCAGAGGGAGGAGAGACATTGAAAGACCTGCTCAACCTACTCAAGGCCCAGAACGGCGTGGACGATTTCGACTCGCTGCGCATCGGCTTGGCCTCTCCGGATCTGATCCGGTCGTGGTCGTTCGGCGAAGTGAAGAAGCCGGAGACCATCAACTACCGGACCTTCAAGCCGGAACGCGACGGGTTGTTCTGTGCCCGGATCTTCGGCCCCAACAAGGACTACGAGTGCCTGTGCGGTAAGTACAAGCGTCTGAAGCACCGTGGCGTGATCTGCGAGAAGTGCGGCGTCGAAGTGACCTTGACCAAGGTGCGCCGCGAACGCATGGGTCACATCGAGCTGGCCAGCCCGGTTGCTCACATCTGGTTCCTGAAGTCGTTGCCGTCGCGGATCGGCCTGTTGCTGGATATGACCCTGCGCGACATCGAACGCGTGTTGTACTTCGAATCCTACGTGGTGGTCGAACCCGGTCTGACGGACCTTGAAGAAGGTCAACTGCTGACCGATGAAGAGTACTACCAGAAGCTCGAGGAATTCGGTGACGAATTTGTCGCGAAGATGGGTGCCGAGGCGATCCAGGATCTGCTCAAAGCGCTCGATCTCAGCGAAGAGATTGCGGTGCTGCGCGAAGAGATCCCAGCGACCAATTCAGAGACGAAGATCAAGAAGTTCTCCAAACGCCTCAAGCTGATGGAAGCCTTTCTCAGTTCGGGCAACATCCCGGAATGGATGGTCATGACAGTGCTACCGGTATTGCCGCCAGATCTGCGGCCGCTGGTGCCGCTTGATGGCGGCCGTTTTGCGACGTCGGATCTGAACGACCTTTATCGGCGGGTGATCAACAGGAACAACCGCCTCAAGCGGCTGCTGGATCTGAACGCGCCGGACATCATCGTCCGCAACGAAAAGCGGATGCTCCAGGAGTCGGTGGATGCGCTGCTCGACAACGGGCGTCGCGGCCGGGCGATCACTGGATCGAACAGACGACCGCTGAAATCGCTTGCCGACATGATCAAAGGCAAGCAGGGCCGGTTCCGTCAGAACCTGCTGGGCAAGCGGGTCGACTATTCGGGGCGCTCGGTCATCGTGGTGGGTCCGACCTTGCGGCTGCACCAGTGTGGGTTGCCCAAGAAAATGGCGCTGGAGCTGTTCAAACCGTTCATCTTCGGCAAGCTCGAAGGCCGAGGTCTTGCGACCACCATTAAGGCGGCCAAGAAGATGGTCGAACGCGAAACGCCTGAGGTGTGGGACATTCTCGCGGAAGTCATTCGCGAGCATCCGGTGCTGTTGAACCGTGCCCCGACGCTGCACCGCCTGGGTATTCAGGCGTTCGAACCGGTACTCATCGAAGGCAAGGCAATTCAGCTACATCCGCTGGTTTGCGTCGCGTACAACGCGGACTTCGACGGTGACCAGATGGCGGTTCACGTGCCGCTTACGCTGGAAGCTCAGCTCGAGTCGCGCGCGTTGATGATGTCCACCAACAACATCCTCTCGCCCGCCAGTGGCGAGCCGATCATTGTGCCGTCTCAAGACGTCGTGTTGGGTCTGTATTACATGACTCGAGAAATGATCAACGTGACTGGAGAAGGAATGGCGTTTGCCGACGTATTGGAGGTAGACCGAGCCTACCGTACGGGCAAGGTCGATCTCCATGCGCGCATCAAAGTGCGTATCGATGAAAAGGTTGAGGACGAGGCCGGCAACTGGCGGATGGTGCGCAACCTCACCGAAACCACGGTCGGCCGGGCGCTGTTGTATGAGATCGTGCCGAAGGAACTTGGGTTCCTGCTCGTCAATCGACCGATGGACAAGCGCTCTATCGTCGGCCTGGTCAACGCGTGCTATCGCAACGTCGGCTTGAAAGAGACGGTCATATTTGCCGATCAGCTGATGTACATGGGGTTCGCACACTCGACGTCGTCCGGGGCGTCGATCGGCGTGGAAGACTTCGTCATTCCGGCGGAGAAAGCCAGCATCATTGCCGATGCCGAAGCAGAGGTGAGCGAGATCGAAGCGCAGTATGCGTCGGGACTTGTCACCCAGGGCGAGAAATACAACAAGGTGGTCGATATCTGGTCACGGGCCAACGATCTCGTTGCACGCTCCATGATGGATGGAATCTCGAAGGAGACGGTGACGAACCGGGACGGCGAGCAGGAAGAACAGGACTCCTTCAACTCCGTGTTCATATACTCGGATTCAGGGGCCCGGGGTTCCCCCGCCCAGATCCGTCAGCTGGCGGGTATGCGTGGCCTCATGACCAAACCCGACGGCAGCATCATCGAGACGCCGATTACCGCCAATTTCCGTGAGGGGTTGTCGGTGAACGAGTACTTCATCTCGACGCACGGTGCGCGCAAAGGACTGGCCGACACGGCGTTGAAGACGGCTAACTCGGGGTATCTGACGCGTCGCCTGGTCGACGTTGCGCAGGATCTGGTGGTGACCAGCCTCGATTGTGGGACCCGTCGCGGTCTCAGCATCAACGCGCTGATCGAAGGTGGTGACGTCGTGGAGCCGCTGTCGGCTCGGGTGCTTGGCCGTACAGTTGCCGAAGAGGTATACGACGGCGATGGTAAAACCGTGCTGGTCGAAGCGGGCACGATGCTCGATGAGGCCTGGGTGGAGCACCTCGAAAACCTTGGCATCGACGAACTCGTGGTGCGCTCGCCGATCACTTGCGAGACCCGTTACGGCGTATGCATCAAGTGTTATGGCCGTGACCTGGCACGTGGTCATGAGGTCAACGTCGGCGAAGCGGTGGGCGTCATCGCGGCACAGTCGATTGGCGAACCCGGCACGCAGCTGACCATGCGCACATTCCACATCGGCGGTGCCGCGTCGCGTGCGACTGCCATCGACAATGTCCAGGTCAAGCATGGCGGTGACGTTCGTCTGCACAACCTGAAGACGGTACAGCGGGAAAGTGGCCAGCTGGTCGCGGTTTCGCGGTCGGGTGAGATCGCCATCGCCGATGAACATGGCCGCGAGCGTGAGCGTTACAAGCTGCCGTACGGCGCGGTGATATCGGTCAGCGAGGGCGAAAACGTCGATCCGGGCCAGATGATTGCTCAGTGGGATCCGCATACCCACCCCATCGTCACCGAGGTCGCAGGTAAGGTCGTCTTTCAACACATGGAAGAAGGACTGTCGATCAATCGTCAGACTGACGAGCTGACGGGACTGACCAACATCACGGTGCTGGATCCAAAGGATCGGCCGACTGCCGGTAAAGACCTGCGACCTGCCGTGAGCCTGGTCGACGCCAAGGGCAAGGAAGTGCATCTGGCCGGAACCGACGTGCCCGCGCACTACTTTCTGCCGAACAACGCAATTCTCAACCTCGAGGATAACGACAAGGTAGGCGTCGGGGACGTCATCGCGCGGATCCCGCAGGAGGGTTCCAAGACGCGCGACATCACCGGGGGTCTGCCCCGGGTGGCGGACTTGTTCGAGGCGCGCAAGCCAAAAGAGCCGGCGATCCTTGCGGAAACCAGCGGAACCGTCAGCTTCGGCAAGGAGACCAAGGGCAAACGGCGGCTGGTGATTACGCCGCCGGATAGCGACCCGCTCGAGACGCTTATTCCCAAATGGCGGATCATTTCGGTGTTCGAAGGCGAATCGGTGGAGCGCGGTGAAACCGTGTCCGAAGGAGCGCCTTCGCCGCATGACATCGTTCGTCTCAAGGGCGTGCACGAACTGGCGCGTTACATCGTCAACGAAATCCAGGAGGTTTACCGCCTGCAGGGTGTGACGATCAACGACAAGCACATCGAGGTGATCGTCCGGCAGATGCTGCGCAAAGCTGAGATCACCCATCCCGGCGATTCGCGCTTCATTCGCGGCGAGCAGGTCGAGCACGTTGCCGTGCTCGAAGAAAATGAACGATTGCTGGCCGAGGGCAAGGATCTTGCGAAGTTCGAACGGCTGTTGCTGGGCATCACCAAGGCATCCCTGGCAACGGAATCGTTCCTCTCTGCGGCTTCGTTCCAGGAAACCACCCGCGTACTGACCGAAGCGGCGGTTACCGGCAAGCGTGACTATCTGCGCGGCCTCAAGGAGAACGTCGTGGTGGGTCGCCTGATTCCGGCAGGGACCGGGCTCACCTATCACAGCGATCGCAAGCGTCGGCGCGAAGAGGAACTCGCTGCGCGGGCTTCGAAGGAGCAGGGCGCCACCGCCGACGAGATCGAAGCGGCGCTGTCCGAAGCGCTCAGCTCGACCGAGAGCTAGCGGCGGTACGCAAAAAAACCCTATCTTGCATCTGCGAGATAGGGCTTTTTTTGCGCGCTTCGCGCTTCCTGAGAGACCTGGATTCCAACGATGCGGGCGATGGTCAACGCGACGTAGAGTTGTCCCACCACGGCCTGGGCGTAAGCCAGCGTGCCGGCGAGTATTGTGTGGGGGGTGATGTCGCCGTATCCCAGGGTGGTCATGGTGACAAAGCTGTAGTAGATGAAACCCTCCATCTGCTGGTGTATCTGCTCGTCCATAAAGGTGCCTGAGAAGGATCCTGGAAACGCGAGCGCAACATTTGCGTAAAGGAACGCGAACATCAGACCTATGCACAGGTAGGCGTTGATGGCCGCGAGGACCGTGGTGGTGGTCACGGAGCTGACATTGATCAGGTGACCTCTGAACAGCAGCACGCCGAGGTAGCCGAAGAAAGCGGAAGCGCCGAACGAGGTGATCCATCGCGCCAGTGTCCCTTCGATCAGAAAGTCAATCCAACCGGGAATCCACACGACCAGTGCAAGCGCGGCTGCGACCAGAAACTCGTTGCGTCGCGCGGCCAGCGACAGCGGACCGGTGATGACGATGAGGGTCAGTATCGCGTTCAGGATGGGCCGCTGAAATGGCTGATTCGTCACCAACGGGAATACCAGCAGCAACGCCAGCAGGGATCCGAACAGATAGCGTTGTTTGCCCAGCACTTTGACGATGCGCCAATGATCGAATGCGTGTTCCATGCGGGCTCCCCATGTACATTGAGTCGTCGCACGGCACAGTAACGAACAATGCGGAACGGTGCATCAATTGAGCGGCGCCTTGCGGGCCTCGTACTGGTTGGGTTGGTTGTGTTGCTGGGCTGCGACCCGGACCCCGGCCAATCGGACGAGTCGACGCCCGCCACGGCGCCGGCGACCTACCTGGGAAGCGTGGCGTGTGAGGGTTGTCATGCGTCGCAGTACCGGCACTGGGCAGATTCGCACCACGCACTGGCGATGGCCGAGGCGCGGCCCACCACCGTACTCGGCGATTTCTCGGATGTACGATTCTCGCTGCACGGCCAGAATACTGGTTTTACCACGTCCGAAGACGGCTACATTGTCACCACCGAAACCGACTCGGGCGTCGAGTCGCTTACGGTGCACTACACGTTCGGCGTGGATCCGCTGCAGCAGTATCTCCTGAGTTTGCCCGGAGGGCGCGTGCAGGCGCTGGCGGTTGCCTGGGATAGCCGCGACGCGGCGCGTGGCGGACAACGCTGGTTTCATCTCAACCCGGAAGATCCGGTAGCGCCCGATGATCCGTTGCACTGGACGGGGCTCGCGTACAACTGGAACTCCAACTGTGCCGATTGCCATTCAATTGGGGTGACGAAGGGCTTTCGCGCCGAAGATGATGAGTACCAGACCGATTTCATCGAGCTGAGCGTGGGTTGCGAGGCGTGTCATGGTCCAGGATCCCTCCACGCGCAGGTCCCGGAGCAGAGTTACGGGCCAGCGCTGGATGCGGCGGTATCACAGGTCGAGGTGTGCGCACCCTGCCATTCGCGGCGCAGCCAACTCGCGGAAGGCTTCCGTGCGGGCGATGAGTATCTGGATTTCTACCGGCCGGCGTTTCTGCAGGCGCCGCTTTACCATCCCGACGGACAGATTCTGGATGAAGTGTACGTCTACGGATCGTTTCTTCAGAGCAAAATGTATCGCCGCGGGGTGCGTTGCACGGACTGTCACGAACCGCATCGCGCCGCGTTGCGCGTGGAAGGTAATGCGCTTTGCCTGCAGTGCCATTCGGTCGCCGGGAATTCGCGTTTTCCGACCCTTGCGCGGCAGAACTATGATGACGTGTCACACCATTATCATGAACCGGGCAGTGACGGCGCGCGTTGCGTGAGCTGTCACATGCCCGGACGAACCTACATGGGCGTGGACGTGCGGCACGACCACAGCTTTCGGGTGCCGCGCCCTGATCTGAGCGACGCGCTGGGTGTTCCCAATGCGTGTGGCGGTTGTCACACGAATCGTTCCGCCGCACAGCTTGCGCAGCAGATTCGAGAATGGGGCTTTGAGGATCGAACCGCACCCGATTGGGCGGACGTTCTGAGCCGGGTGCGGTTGCAGCGGCTGGACGTGGAATCTCTGGCCGCGCAGCTGGCCCAGGACCCGGATCAGTCCGACCTTGTACGCGCGACGCTGTTGGCGGAGTTTGGGGCGTACCGCCGCGGGTACTCCAGCGATGCGATCCGGGCTGGGCTGCAGGACCCGGCGCCTCTGGTTCGCCTCGGCGCGTTGGCGAGCATCGAACGCCTCGACCCGGCCGTCAGGCGCACGGCATTGCTCAGGTTGCTGGACGATCCGCTTCGGGCCGTGCGCATCGAAGCTGCCAGAGCGTCTGCGAATCTGTTGCGCGAACCATTGAGCGTGGCAACGCGCCAGAGAATCGAAGCGGGCCTGGAAGAATATCTGCAGTCGCAACGCCTGCACGCGGATCGACCGGCGGCGCTGACCAATATTGCTCTCGTCGAACTTGCGCGGGGTGATGTGGGAGCCGCCGAACGTGCCTATCGTGCGGCGCTGAAGCGTCAATCGCGCTGGATTCCGGCCCGGGTCAATCTCGCGGATCTGCTGCGCTCCTCGGGCCGTGAGCTCGAAGCGAATCAATTGCTCGAGGAAGGACGCGTATTGGTTCCCGACAGCGCGGACCTCGCCTTTGCCTACGGCCTGGCGTTGGTCCGTTCGGGACAGCTTGATGCTGCGGTGGCGCAGCTCGAATTGGCCACGTCTGCAGCACCTTGGGTGCCGCGCTATCGATACGCATGGGCGCTGGCGCTGAACGACACACAGCGATCGCACGCCGCGATTGAGGTGCTGCGCGAAGGCCTGGAGAGCTTTCCCGACCACCCTGAAATGTTGTTCACGATCGCCACGATGCAACGCGACCTGGGTCGGCGCGACGAGGCCCTCCAGGCTGCGCAGCGCCTGGTCGAACTGTATCCCTACGACGAACGGTATCGTGGCCTGCTCGCCGACCTTTCACGCTGACGGGCCCGACCGGTTTCCGCTACACTCTGCCCCGGATCGAGACCACCAACTGTTGGGAGCAAGGGAATGTGCCGATGGATTGCGGCGACGCTGGTCGTAGCTTGCGCCGGTTGCGCCACGGTCAAAGTACAATACGACTCGGACCCGAACGCGAATTTCAGCGCGTTTGAAAAATTCTCCTGGATTTCCGACTTTCCCCTCATTGCGCCCGAAAACGACCTGCTGATCGAATATCGCTCGCAGCCGATCATGTCCGCCACCCAGGATATCCTGACGGCCAAAGGCTACCGCTTTGTTGAAGATCGTCGCGAGGCGGACTTCGTCCTGTCGTTCACCATTGGCGACATCGGCGGACAGCTCGTCCAGACGTCTTTTCCACCCGAGTATCGGGGCCGGTGGTATTGGCGTGGGCCGGTGTTCAGGCCGAGCGCCGCGGTTTCATACTCGCCCGGCCAGCTGCGGATCGAAGTTTTTGACGCGAAGACCAAGGCCCCCGTGTGGGTCGGTTACGCCCGCAAGGACATCACCGGCTCGGATCAGTACAACGCAGCCGGGCTACTCGGCGATATCGTGACGCGGATTCTCCGCAACTTTCCGGCCGCCTAAGCACGGCACGGTAGCGTTGCGGCAAGCCTCGCGGCGAACCTCTCAGCGAGCCGTTCGGCGAACCTTGCAGCAGGGGCGTCCTGCGACTACAATCGCGCACCTTTCGTCGGGGGCACCGCCCCGCCGGACGTTGACGGAGATGTTGAATGGCGACCATCAGTCAGCTGGTGCGGAAACCGCGCAAGCGCAAGGTCGATAAGAACCAGGTTCCTGCGTTGCAAGCCAGCCCGCAGAAGCGCGGCGTTTGCACGCGCGTCTACACCACGACGCCGAAAAAACCGAACTCGGCGCTGCGCAAGGTCTGCCGGGTGCGCTTGACCAACGGCTACGAAGTCACCTCGTACATCGGTGGTGAGGGTCACAATCTCCAGGAGCACTCGGTGGTGCTGATCCGCGGCGGCCGTGTCAAAGATCTGCCTGGCGTTCGCTATCACACCATTCGCGGCACGCTTGATACCTCCGGCGTACCGGATCGCAAGCAGGGCCGCTCGAAGTACGGAACCAAGCGACCCAAGTAACTCAACGCAGCCCTCTCCGCAAATGTTGGGGCTGCCTAATTCCAACTCCAAGTAAGGCCGGTCGATGGTACCGGGCTATCCTGAAGAGAGGAGCAGACAATGCCAAGACGACGAATCGTCGCCAAGCGACAGATCCTTCCGGATCCGAAATTTCACAATCAGACCCTCGCCAAGTTCATCAACCACATCATGGTCAGCGGGAAAAAGTCTGTGGCCGAGCACATTGTGTACGGCGCGTTGGACCGAATTCAGGAACGCTCGGGTGATCCGATCGAGACGTTCGAGAAGGCACTGGATGCAGTCGCCCCGTTCGTCGAGGTGAAATCCCGTCGCGTGGGTGGAGCGACCTATCAGGTACCCGTTGAAGTACGCGCGTCACGCCGCCAGGCGTTGGCAATGCGTTGGCTGGTGGACAGTGCCCGCGCTCGAGGCGAAAAGTCTATGGCGGCGCGGCTCGCTGGGGAACTGATGGATGCAGCGGAAGGGCGCGGCACCGCGTTCAAGAAGCGCGAAGACACGCACCGGATGGCAGAGGCCAACAAAGCCTACTCCCACTACCGCTTCTAGCGTCGTCTCAACTGTTGAATAGTGCCGGCGATCCCGGCACTTAAAGCAAAGGAACAACATCATGCCTCGCAACACCCCCATCGGGCGCTACCGCAATATCGGCATCGTGGCGCATGTGGACGCTGGCAAAACCACGACCACGGAGCGGATACTTTTCTACACGGGTCTTTCCCACAAGCTCGGCGAGGTACACGACGGCGCGGCCACCATGGACTGGATGGAGCAGGAGCAGGAGCGCGGCATCACCATCACCTCCGCGGCGACCACCTGTTTCTGGAGCGGCATGGAGCAACAGTACGACGAGCACCGCGTCAACATCATCGACACCCCCGGCCACGTCGACTTCACGATTGAAGTCGAGCGGTCGCTGCGTGTGCTCGATGGCGCAGTAGTGGTGTTCTGTGCGACCTCCGGTGTCGAACCGCAGTCGGAAACCGTCTGGCGGCAAGCCAATCGCTACGATGTTCCACGCATCGTGTTCATCAACAAAATGGATCGTGCCGGCGCGGATTTCCTGCGCGTGGTCGACCAGATCAGAGACCGGCTAGGCTCGAACCCGGTGCCCGTGCAACTGGCCATCGGTGCTGAAGAACACTTCAAAGGTGTAATCGACCTGATTCGGATGAAAGCAATCATCTGGAACGAAGATGACCAGGGCCTGACGTTCGAAGCGCAGGAGGTTCCGGACGACCTCGTGGCTGAAGCCCAGAAGTGGCGCGAGCATGCGGTCGAAGCGGCGGCGGAAGCCAACGAAGAGTTGATGGAGAAGTATCTCGAAAGTGTAGAGTTCAGCGAGGAGGAGATCAGGGAGGGTTTGCGGATTCGCACGCTGAACAACGAAATCGTTCCTGCGCTGTGCGGATCGGCGTTCAAAAACAAGGGTGTCCAGGCGATGCTCGATGCGGTTATCGACTATCTGCCGGCGCCGACCGAGGTGAAGCCAATCGAAGGCGTCCTCGAAGACGAAGAGACCGCCGCGACCAGATCTGCCGATGACGACGCTCCTTTTGCAGCGCTTGCGTTCAAGATAGCGACGGATCCATTTGTCGGTACGCTGACGTTCTTTCGCGTTTACTCGGGGGTGCTCAACTCAGGGGATCAGGTTTACAACCCCGTCAAGCACAAGCGGGAGCGAATCGGTCGGATGGTGCAGATGCACTCGAACAACCGCAACGAGATCAAGGAAGTGCGGGCCGGCGATATCGCGGCGGCGATCGGCCTCAAGGACGTCACCACCGGCGACACCCTTTGTGCTCAGCAGAGCATCATCACCCTGGAACGGATGGAGTTCCCCGAGCCGGTCATTGCGGTTGCGGTGGAGCCGAAGTCGGTTCCGGATCAGGAAAAGATGGGCGTCGCGCTCGGCAAGCTTGCTCAGGAAGACCCGTCGTTTCGGGTCGAGACCGACGAAGAGTCCGGCCAGACGATCATCTCCGGGATGGGCGAGTTGCATCTCGACATCATTGTCGATCGGATGAAGCGTGAGTTCGGTGTGGAGGCGAACATCGGTAAGCCCCAGGTCGCCTACCGCGAGACGATTCGAAAGCAGGTCGACGTGGAAGGCAAATTTGTCCGTCAGACCGGTGGTCGGGGCCAATACGGACACGTCTGGCTGAAGCTCGAGCCGTTGGATGATCCTGAGGCCGGCATCTACGAGTTCGTCGATGAGATTGTCGGCGGCGCGGTGCCCAGGGAATATATCCCGGCGGTCAACAAAGGTATTCAGGAACAGATGCAGAACGGCGTAATCGCCGGGTATCCGCTGATCAACGTCAAGGCGACGCTGTACGACGGCTCCTTCCACGAAGTCGACTCTTCGGAAATGTCATTCAAGATCGCCGGATCCATGGCCATGCGCGACGGCGCGCTGAAGGCCAGCCCCGTACTGCTGGAGCCGGTCATGGCTGTCGAGGTGATCACGCCCGAGGAGTACATGGGGGATGTGGTTGGCGACCTGAACCGCCGCCGCGGCATCATCGAAGGCATGGACGAGAACCCGGCGGGTAAGATCGTGCGCGCCGATGTGCCGCTGGCCGAGATGTTCGGCTATGCCACAGACCTGCGCTCGGCGTCCCAGGGTCGCGCCAACTACACGATGGAATTTTCCAAGTACCAGGAAGTGCCCGACAACATTGCCGAAGGCGTTGCAAAACGGGCGTAGGGCTTGACGCCGCTGCAGACGTTGTTTTTCGACTTATAAGGATCTCGAGAGATGGCCAAAGAGAAATTTGAGCGAACGAAGCCGCATGTAAATGTGGGGACGATTGGACATGTAGACCATGGTAAGACGACGCTGACGGCGGCGTTGACGAAGGTGTGTGCGGAGGCGCAGGGGGGCGAGGTCAAGGAGTGTGACCAGAGTGACAATGCACCGGAAGAGAAGGAGCGGGGGATCACGATTGCGACGTCGCACGTTGAGTATGAGAGTGCGAACCGCCATTACGCGCACGTGGACTGTCCGGGTCATGCGGATTATGTGAAGAACATGATCACGGGTGCGGCGCAGATGGACGGAGCGATTCTGGTGGTTTCGGCGGCGGACGGGCCGATGCCGCAGACACGGGAGCACATTATTCTGTCGCGCCAGGTGGGTGTACCGAAGATTGTGGTGTACATGAACAAGGCGGACATGGTGGATGACGACGAGCTGTTGGAGCTTGTTGAGATGGAAGTCCGGGAGTTGCTGGACCAGTACGAGTTTCCCGGTGATGACACCCCGATCATCATTGGCAGCGCGTTGAAGGCGCTGGAGGGTGAGGATTCGGAGCTTGGCACGCAGAGCGTGGTGAAGCTGGTGGAGGCGTTGGATTCGTACATCCCGGAGCCGGAGCGTGAGGTCGACAAGCCCTTTCTGATGGCGATTGAGGATGTGTTCTCGATCTCGGGTCGAGGCACGGTGGTGACGGGCCGTGTTGACCGCGGGATTGTGAAGGTGGGCGACGAGATAGAGATTGTGGGCTTGCGGGAGACCCAGAAGACGACGTGCACGGGTGTTGAGATGTTTCGCAAGCTGTTGGATGAGGGCCGTGCGGGAGAGAACGTGGGGGTGTTGCTGCGGGGCACGAAGCGTGAGGAGGTTGAGCGGGGCCAGGTGTTGGCGGTGCCTGGGAGCATTACGCCGCACACGAACTTTGAGGCGGAAGTGTATGTGATGTCCAAAGATGAGGGGGGTCGTCATACGCCGTTCTTCAAGGGCTATCGGCCGCAGTTTTACTTTCAGACGACGGATGTGACGGGGTCTGTGGAGTTACCGACGGACGTTGAGATGGTGATGCCGGGAGATAACGTGAACGTTGTGGTGACGTTGATCTCGCCGATTGCGATGGAAGAGGGTCAGCGGTTTGCGATACGAGAAGGTGGTCGCACTGTAGGTGCTGGCGTGGTCGTAAAGATCATTGAGTAGGGGCGTTTGGTAATTCGACGGGTTCGTTAGCACGTGTCTGATGGTTCGCTCCGTGGCGCAAGAACTTTAGGCGCCACGGAGCGAACCATCAGACACGTGCCGGCAAGCCGCATCACGAGACAAACAGCGCAGCACAATATCGGTCGCCCAACTCACTTGAGAGGCGCGTGCCACCAGTGAGTATATTGGGGTGCCCGACTCGCTTGGGGGGCGCGTCACCAGTGAGCTAGCGCCACGAATGAAGAACGAAGCCAAGGACCCAGAGCGTGTCGAAAGAGTGGCACGATTTTTCGTCTGGAATCCCGCCCATATAAAGAGTACCATGCGGCTCCTTTTTTGCGGGGCTGGGTCGTTCTTCCCGCAAAAACAATAAGTTGGAAATGGTTGGGGTGTGATGGCGGGCGTTCAGAATCAGCGCATAAGAATTCGATTGAAGGCATTCGATCATCGATTGATCGATGTTTCGACTCAGGAGATCGTCGAGACGGCCAAACGGACCGGCGCACAGGTGCTGGGACCTATTCCGTTGCCGACCAAGATGGAGCGCTTCACCGTGTTGATTTCACCGCACGTGAATAAGGATGCGCGCGACCAGTATGAGATACGTACGCACAAACGGGTTCTCGACATCGTCGAACCGACGGAGAAGACCGTGGATGCGCTGATGCGGCTGGATCTGGCAGCAGGCGTAGAGGTCCAGATCAGCCTCAACTGAATAGAAGGGCCGCGATGCGGCTCGCAATAGGGCCGCTTGCGGCCCGCGACTGACCCGTTTGCCGGTCGCACGACAAGATCCCGATAGGGGATCGCGGATGTGCCTCGAACCGCTTACCGACAGTACCCGATTGTCGGTAAGCGGTTTTGCGCATATTGGAAGAACCCTCGGGGAACAAGGGACGTGAGCAAAAGTGACTGATGACGCTACCGAAGACGTAGTCGAGGAAATCGCCGAAGAAGGAGCTGACAAGCCCGATTATCTGGTGGGCGTGGTCGGTAGAAAGAGCGGCATGAGCCGCGTTTTCACCGATGATGGCGAATCGATTCCAGTGACCGTGATTGAGGTCGAGCCGAACACCATTACTCAGGTGAAGACGCTGGAGAACGACGGCTACGCGGCAATCCAGGTCACTACCGGTCATCGCAAAGCAAGCCGTGTCGTTAAGCCGCTTGCGGGTCATTTTGCCAAGGCGGGCACCGAAGCAGGCCGGGGGCTCTGGGAATTTCGCACGCAAGGTGACCTCGGGCTGAACGCCGGTGCGTCGATTGGGGTCGATCAGTTCGAAGCGGGTCAGAAAGTCGACGTCTCGGGCACGTCGAAGGGCAAGGGATTCGCCGGCGTCATCAAGCGCTGGAACTTCAGTCACCAGGACAATTCCCACGGCAACTCGTTGTCTCACCGGGCGCCAGGGTCCATCGGCCAGTGCCAGACGCCGGGGCGCGTTTTCAAAGGCAAGAAGATGGCGGGCCAGATGGGGAACGTCAGAGTGACGACTCAGAACCTGGAAGTGGTTCGCGTGGATATCGACCGCAACCTGTTGCTCATCAAGGGAGCGGTACCGGGTCCTGCGGGCGGTGACGTGTACATCCGACCGGCGGTCAAGGGTCAGGCGTAGCGATGCGTAGTCCCGACACTCGGATAACGGAGGATAGAAGGGTATGAATTTGAGCTTGGCAGCACCCGACGGCAACGGCGGATCGGTCGAAATCTCCGACGTGGCGTTCGGGCGCGAGTTCAACGAAGCGCTGGTGCATCAGGTGGTGACCGCATATCTGAGCGGCGCACGCCAAGGTACCCGGGCGCAGAAATCACGTGCAGAAGTGAGGGGCGGCGGCCGCAAACCATGGCGTCAGAAAGGTACCGGCCGGGCCCGCGCGGGAACGATTCGCAGCCCCATCTGGCGCAGCGGCGGTGTCACTTTTGCCGCGAAACCGCAGGACCATTCGCAAAAGGTGAACCGTAAGATGTACCGGGGAGCGCTGCGCTGTATCGTCTCCGAACTCATCCGCCAGGACCGCCTCATTGCCGTAGAATCCTTTTCCCTCGAAGCTCCCAAGACCCGATCCCTCCTCGACAAACTCAAGCACCTCGATTTGTCTGACGTCCTCATCGTCACCGAGAACGTCGATGACAACCTGTATCTGTCGGCACGCAATCTGAAAGGAGTGGAAGTGCGCGACGTCGAGGCGCTCGACCCGGTTGCGTTGGTCAGCCACGAGAAAGTGTTGATCACCGTAACGGCGCTGAAAAAGGTCGAGGAGGTGCTGGCGTGAACGAAGAACGTATGTACACCGTGCTGCTGGAACCGCACTTCTCGGAGAAAGTTGCGGTGCTGGGCGATCTTTCGAATCAGTACGCATTCAAGGTTGCCCGGGACGCCAGCAAGCCGGAGATCAAGGCAGCGGTCGAAGGATTGTTCGACGTGCGCGTCAAATCGGTTACCACCACCAATGTCAAAGGCAAAACGAAGCGAACGGCGCGGGGCGTGACGCGCAAGAAGAATTGGAAGAAGGCCTATGTGCGGTTGGCTGACGGCCAGGACATTGATTTCGGGCTCGCCGGTTAGGTCGAGGATGCGAACAAGGAAACGAACATGCCTGTCATAAAATCAAAACCAACCTCCCCGGGTCGCCGATTCGTCGTCAAGGTCGTTCATCCGGACCTGCACAAAGGCGCGCCCCACAAAGCGCTGCTCGAAAGCCAGAGCAGAACCGGTGGGCGCAACAATAAGGGCCGCATCACCACACGGCACCGGGGCGGCGGGCACAAGCAGCATTACCGGCGCGTCGACTTCAAGCGCAACAAGGACGGTGTGCCGGCGGTTGTGGAGCGGCTCGAGTACGACCCGAATCGGACCGCAAATATCGCGCTGCTGAAGTACGCCGATGGTGAACGTCGTTACATCATTGCGCCGCGCGGCGTTGCCGCGGGCGACCAGCTTATGTCTGGCGCCAGCGCGCCGATCAGATCGGGGAACACACTGGAATTGCGCAGCATTCCCGTGGGTAGCGTGGTGCATTGCATCGAACTGAAGCCGGGCAAGGGCGCCCAGATAGCGCGCAGTGCGGGAACGTCGGCGCAGCTGGTGGCTCGTGAAGGAACCTATGCGACCTTACGATTGCGGTCCGGCGAGATGCGCCGGGTGCTGACGTCCTGTCGCGCGACGCTCGGTGAGGTCAGCAATAGCGAACACAATCTCGCATCGCTGGGTAAGGCAGGTGCCAAACGCTGGCGCGGAGTCCGACCCACGGTTCGCGGCGTAGCGATGAACCCGGTTGATCACCCGCACGGCGGTGGCGAAGGGCGAACCTCCGGCGGCCGCCATCCGGTGTCGCCCTGGGGCGTCCCGACCAAGGGTAAGAAAACCCGAAGCAACAAACGCACAGACGGCCTCATCGTCCGCCGCCGGAGCAAACGATGAGCAGCAGCGAGCCAACCAGCAGTGAGCTACCGCCGAGCATGCAGCCGCTTTGTGGACGAGCACTCACTGAGCTATCTGCTTGTGAACTAACGCTTGGTGGGCAAGTGCTTAGCGAGCTACCCACCAGTGAGCTAGCGCCACGAATTCGTAACGAAGTCACAGGCCCCGAGCGTGTCCAAAGAGTGACACGACCCGCGGTGAGCCTCGGAGGAAATTAAGGGTGCCCAGGAGTTTAAGAAAAGGCCCGTTCGTCGACATTCACCTCGTAAAGAAGGTGCAGGCCGCGGTCGCCACGAATGACAAACGCCCGATCAAAACCTGGTCGCGGCGGTCGATGGTGTTGCCCGACATGGTGGGATTGACCATCTCGATTTACAACGGGCGCCAACACGTACCCGTGTTCATCTCCGAGGAGATGGTGGGTCACAAGTTGGGTGAGTTCGCGCCGACCCGGACCTATCGGGGACACGCGGCGGATCGCAAGGCGCGTCGCTGATCGGCGCGCGTAAGTAACGACGGAGCAGATGATGGAAGTCAGGGCGATTGCAAAACGATTGAACATCGCACCTCAGAAGGTGCGGTTGGTTGCAGATCAGGTTCGTGGCAAGCCCGTCAGCGATGCGTTGGACATCCTCAACTTCAGCGTCAGAAAAGGTGCGGTGCTGGTGCGCAAGGTCCTGGAATCGGCCATCGCCAATGCCGAGAACAATGAAGGGGCGGATGTCGACGAGCTGAGAATCAGTGAGATTTACGTCGATGCGGGGTTGACCATGAAGCGCATTCGGCCGCGCGCCAAGGGCCGGGCGGACAGAATTCTGAAACGTACCAGTCACATCACCGTCAAGGTGACGGACGACGAGAGCTAGAACTTATGGGCCAGAAAGTACATCCCATCGGAATGCGCCTGGGAATCGTGAAGGAGCACACCTCGGTGTGGTATGCCGACAGAAAGCAGTACGCGGAGTACCTGCTCAACGATCTGGAGGTGCGCGATTACCTGCGCAAGCGGCTTTCTCAGGCGTCGGTCAGCCGAATCGACATCGAGCGGCCGGCCCAGACTGCACGGATCACCATTCACACGGCGCGGCCCGGCATCGTGATCGGCAAGAAAGGTGAGGATGTGGATCGGCTGCGGCGCGAAATATCGCAGCTGATGGGCATTCCGGTGCACATCAATATCGAAGAGATTCGCAAGCCGGAAATCGATGCACTGCTGGTTGCGCAGAACGTCGCCCAACAGTTGGAGCGGCGTGTTCAGTTTCGCCGTGCCATGCGTCGCGTGATTCAGAATGCCATGCGACTTGGCGCTAAGGGCATCAAGGTTCGTGTGGCGGGCCGGCTCGGTGGCGCGGAGATCGCGCGTAACGAGGTGTACCACGAGGGCCGGGTGCCGCTGCACACCCTGCGTGCGGACATCGATTACGCCACGGCGGAAGCTAAGACCACCTACGGGATCCTCGGTATCAAGGTATGGATCTTCAAGGGTGAAATCATTGGGCCAGAAGAAGAGGCCGCCCAGGCTGGACAGCGCTGATGTTGCAACCCAAGAGAACCAGATTTCGCAAACAGCAGAAAGGTCGCAATCGTGGCTTGGCCCTGCGCGGCAGCAAGGTGAGTTTTGGCGAGTTCGGACTGAAGGCCATTGGTCGTGGGCGGATGACGGCGCGTCAGATAGAAGCGGCCAGGCGCGCCATGACGCGGCATGTCAAGCGTGGCGGAAAGATCTGGATCCGGGTCTTTCCTGACAAGCCGATTACCAAGAAACCGTTGGAGGTTCGTCAAGGAAAGGGCAAGGGGAGCGTGGAGTATTGGGTTGCCCAGGTGCAACCGGGCCGAATGTTGTACGAAATGGAAGGTGTATCGGAGACCGACGCGCGGGAAGCGTTTGCGTTGGCAGCGGCCAAATTGCCGTTTGCGACGGCCTTCGTGAAGCGAACGGTGATGTGATGAAAGCGATTGAACTCAAAGAAAAGACGGCGCAAGAGTTGCGGGACGATTTGCTGGGGCTGCGCAAGGAACAGTTCGGCCTGCGCATGCAGAAGGCCAGCGGCCAGTTGGGACAGACACACATGATCAAAGAAATGCGTCGCGACATCGCGCGGTTGAAAACCGTGCTCAAGGGGAAGCGTGAGGATGGCTGAGGTGGACCAGCAACAGGATCAGGCGGCGGAAAACGCCGCGGCCGCTGAAAGCGCCGCGGCTTCTGAAGGAGTAACGACGGGCCGGACAGTGACCGGGACCGTGATCTCGGACAAAGGTGACAAGACCATCACCATCCGGGTCGAGCGGCAGGTCAAGCATCCGATCTATGGCAAGTACATTCGCAGGTCCAGCAAGCTTCGTGCGCATGACGAAAATAACGAGTGCAACGTTGGTGACCTGGTCACGGTGCGGGCGTCTCGTCCTTACTCGAAGAGCAAGGCCTTTGTGCTCGCGAGTATCGATGAACGTGCGACGGGCGTTTAGGACAGGATTTTTTAAGCGTGATTCAAGCAGAAACAATGTTGGACATTGCCGATAACAGCGGCGCGAGGCGAGTGCAGTGCATCAAGGTGCTGGGCGGTTCCCGCCGTCGCTATGCAGGCATTGGTGACATCATCAAAGTGACCGTCAAGGAAGCCATACCGCGTGGTCGGGTCCGCAAAGGCGAGGTCATGGACGCGGTCGTGGTGCGTACCAAGAAAGGTGTTCGCCGGCCGGACGGCTCGCTGATCAAATTCGATCAGAACGCGGCGGTGTTGCTCACGCCGCAACTGCAACCGGTTGGAACGCGCATCTTCGGTCCTGTGACGCGGGAGCTGCGCACGGAAAACTTCATGCGCATCATCTCGTTGGCGCCGGAAGTACTGTAGGTAACGAACAATGCAGAAAATCAAACAGAATGACGAGGTGATCGTCATCGCAGGGCGCGACAAAGGCCGGCGTGGCGAGGTACTGGAGGTTCGCAAAGACAACCGTCTGCTGGTTTCCGGTGTCAACATCGTCAAGAAGCATCAGCGGCCCAACCCGCAACTGGGCGTCCAGGGGGGCATCGTGGATAAGGAAGCACCCATTCAGGTGTCCAATGTGGCGATTTACAACGACGAGACGGGTAAGGCCGATCGCGTGGGTATCCGCGCGGAAGACGATGGCCGCAAAGTACGGTTCTTCAAATCCACCAACAAACCGATCGACGCGTAATTAGACATGGCAAATCTACACGATTACTACATGAAAGAGGTTCGACCGGCACTTGTCGAACAGTTCGGTTACCAGAACATCATGCAGGCGCCGCGCCTCGAGAAAGTGACGCTCAACATGGGTGTAGGCGAGGCGGTGGGCGATCGGAAAGTCATGGAAGCTGCGACCAGTGACATGGGACTGATCGCCGGCCAAAAACCGATTGTCTGCAACGCGCGCAAGTCTGAAGCCGCATTCAAGATTCGCGAGGGCTGGCCAGTGGGCTGCAAAGTGACCATGCGCCGGGCTCGCATGTACGAATTTGTCGAGCGGTTGATCTCGATCGCAATCCCGCGGATGCGCGATTTTCGTGGCTTGAACCCGAAGGCCTTCGACGGTCGCGGCAATTTTGCCATGGGCATTACCGAACAGATCATCTTCCCGGAGATCGACTACGACAAGATCGACAAAATCCGCGGCATGAACATCACGATCACGACCTCGGCCAGAACCAATGAAGAAGCGTTGGGGCTGCTCAAGGCATTCAATTTTCCGTTTCGAGGGGAAAGCTAACCATGGCTAAAGTTTCAATGATTGAGCGCGAGAAGAAACGCGCCAAGGTTGTTGCCAAATACGCCGTGAAGCGTGCGGCGCTGAAAGCGATCATCAAGGACGTCAATGCATCCGACGATGAACGCTGGGACGCGCAGCTGAGCCTGCAGAAGCTGCCCCGCAATGCAAGCCCGGTTCGACAACAGCGACGCTGTGGACTCACGGGTCGACCCCGTGGCGTCTATCGAAAGTTCGGGTTGGGACGCAACAAACTACGCGAAGCAGCGATGCGTGGCGATGTGCCTGGCCTCGTCAAGGCGAGTTGGTAGAGCTTCGGTATAGCTCCGGTATAGATAGTGAAGGTAACGAAATGAGTATGCAGGATCCCATTGCCGACCTGTTGACCCGCATCCGGAACGCTCAGCGGGCCGACCACCCGAGCGTCACGATGCCGAGCTCGACCACCAAGGCGGCGATCTGTGAGGTGCTGCGCGATGAAGGGTACATAGAGTCGTTCGAGGTCAGCACTGACGTTAAACCGCAGTTGACGGTGACGTTGAAGTACTACCAGGGCCGGCCGGTGATCGAATCGCTGGATCGCGTCAGCCGTCCGGGACTTCGAATCTACAGACACAAGGGCCAGCTGCCTACCATACGTGGTGGGTTGGGAATTGCGGTAATCAGCACGCCGCAAGGGCTGATGACCGCCAGTGCAGCGCGCGAAGCCGGCCTGGGCGGCGAAGTGTTGTGCACGGTATTTTGAGGTAGCCATGTCGCGAGTTGCAAAAAATCCAGTCGAGGTGCCGAGCGGCGTCGAAGTCAAGATCGATGCACAGCACGTAACCGTCAAAGGCGGCAAGGGCACGCTCGAGATCGACGTGCACCAGAGTGTTGGCGTGGTCCAGGAAAACGGTCGGCTGCTGTTCAGCGACCGCACCAATAACGGCATCGGCCATGCCATGAGCGGCACGATGCGTTCGTTGGTAAGCAATATGGTGCAGGGCGTCAGCGAGGGCTTCAATCGACGACTGCTGTTGCAGGGAGTTGGCTATCGCGCTCAAGCCCAGGGCAAAAAGCTGAACCTAACCTTGGGATTTTCACACCCCGTTGAGTATCAGCTGCCCGACGGAATCAGCGTGGAAACGCCGAGCCAGACAGAGATTGTGGTCAGCGGAATCGATAAGCAGCTGGTGGGACAGGTTTCTGCGGAGATCCGGAATTTCCGCCCGCCGGAGCCCTACAAGGGCAAGGGCGTTCGCTACGCCGATGAGCACGTGCGGCGCAAAGAAGCCAAGAAGAAGTAGCGAGAGAACAGGTAGATGAGTAACAAGAGAGAAGCGAGGCTGCGACGCGCACGCCGAGGTCGCATGAAGATGCGCGAGTTGGGTGTCACTCGGTTGAGCGTGCATCGCACGCCGCGTCACATCTATGCGCAGATTATCGCGCCGGCTGGCGACAAGGTAATTGCCAGCGCATCGACGCTGGATGAGGCCCTGCGCAAAGGCAGTACGGGTAACGTAGATGCGGCGGGCAAAGTCGGCACGTTGATTGCCGAACGAGCCAAAGCTGCTGGCGTCACCAACGTGGCGTTCGATCGTTCGGGCTACAAATACCACGGCCGGGTCAAGGCGTTGGCGGAAGCCGCGCGCGAAGGCGGATTGGAATTTTAAAGGGTTGAGCCATGGCGTATACGGATGAAATAAAGGAAGAAGGCCTGGTCGAAAAGCTCGTCCAGGTAAACCGCGTGGCCAAGGTCGTGAAGGGTGGCCGAATCTTCGGGTTCACGGCGCTCAGCGTGGTCGGCGACGGCAATGGCCGGGTCGGCTTCGGGCGCGGCAAAGCGCGCGAGGTACCCCTGGCCATTCAGAAGTCCATGCAAGCAGCACGGCAGAACATGATTGACGTCGAATTGAACGGTGACACGCTCTGGTACCCGCTCACCGAACGGCACGGCGCATCCAAGGTCTATATGCAGCCGGCGTCGGAAGGTACGGGCATTATCGCCGGAGGAACCATGCGCGCGTTGCTGGAGGCCGCGGGTGTGCACAACGTGTTGGCCAAGTGTTATGGCTCGACAAACCCGGTAAACGTCGTGCGGGCAACGTTCAAGGCGCTCCAGAACATGCGCTCGCCTCAGGCGATTGCAGACAAGCGAGGCAAGAGCCTCGAAGAGCTGCGCGCCTAGGCGGCGGGAGCCTGGTGGAAGATCATGAGTGGCAAAAAGGGTGATGACAAAATGCTGCGCGTTACGCTCGTAAAGAGCACGGCGGGGCGCCTGAAAAAGCACCAGGCGTGTGTCGTCGGGTTGGGCTTGAGGCGTGTCGGTCACACGGTCGAGGTCGAAGATACGCCGTCGGTGCGGGGCATGATCGAACGGGTGAATTACCTCGTGCGGATCGATGGGGAGTAACGCATGCATTTGAATACACTGAGGCCGGCACCGGGCAGCAAGCGCGCCAAGAAGCGCGTAGGTCGCGGGATGAGTTCGGGTCATGGCAAGACTGCGGGGCGTGGCCATAAGGGCCAGAAGTCGCGTTCGGGCGGTAGCGTCAGGCCGGGATTCGAAGGTGGTCAGTTGCCGCTGCAGCGACGCGTGCCGAAGTTCGGATTCCGATCGCGCATTGGCATGGTGACCGCGGAGGTCCGCTTGGGCGAGTTGGCCAGCGTTGACGGAGACACCATCGACCTCGCGGCACTGAAAGCCGCCAATGTGATTTCCCGCAACATGAAGCGGGCCCGGATCATGCTATCGGGTGAGATTGCTCGCGCGGTGACGGTGACCGGTGTTGCGGTGTCCAAAGGCGCGCGCGAAGCGATCGAGAAAGCCGGCGGCAAGGTCATCGAGGCGGCGCCCGTCAAGGCGAAGCGGAAGCGTGCGAAGAAAACAGTCGCCTCCTCTGCAACAGATGAGACAAACGAAACAAGCGAACCAGCCCAAACAGACGAAACGGCTGGGGACGAGTAGTAGTAGATCGTGGCAAGCAACACACAGACATTGGCAGGCGTACAGGCAGGGCTCGGCGAGCTGCGCAGCCGGCTGCTGTTCGTGTTTCTGGCATTGCTCATCTACCGGATCGGCACGCACATCCCGGTTCCCGGGATCAATCCGGATCGGCTGGCCCAACTGTTCGGCCAGAACCAGGGTGGCATTCTGGACCTGTTCAACATGTTCTCGGGCGGCGCGCTCGAACGCATGAGCATCCTGGCGCTCGGGGTCATTCCCTACATCACCTCCAGCATCATCATGAACCTGATGACGATGATGTATCCGCAGCTTCAGCAGTTGCGCAAGGAAGGCGAGTCCGGACGGCGCAAGATCACCCAGTACACGCGCTACGGCACGCTGCTCATCGCGCTGATCCAGGGCACGGCCCTGTCGGGCACGCTGGCGACTCAGGGACTGGCGTTTGCTCCCGGGTTCACGTTTCACTTCGTCGCGGTGGTGACCCTCGTCACCGGTGCGCTGTTCATGATGTGGCTCGGCGAGCAGATCACCGAGCGTGGCGTGGGCAATGGTATATCGCTGTTGATTTTCTCGAACATCGTGTCGGGGTTCCCGTCGGCCATCGGTCGCTCATTCGAGGCTGCGCGACAAGGCGATATCAACATCGTCGCGCTGCTTGCCGTGGCAATGTTCGCGATTATCGTGGTCGCGTTCGTCGTATTCATCGAACGTGGGCAGCGGCGCATAACGGTCAACTATGCGAAGCGGCAGCAGGGACGACGCGTGTACCAGGCGCAATCGAGTCATCTCCCGTTGAAGGTCAATATGGCCGGTGTCATCCCGGCGATTTTCGCTTCGAGCCTGCTGCTGGCCCCGGCGTCGATGGCGCAGTGGTTCGGACAATCACCCGGTATGGAGTGGCTGCAGGAAGTTTCGTTTGTGCTCTCGCCCGGCCAGCCGCTCTATATTCTGCTGTTTGCTGGAGGGATCATATTCTTCAGCTTCTTCTACACGGCGATTGTGTTCGACCCGAAAGACGTGGCGGACAACCTGAAGCGTCAGGGCGCGTATGTGCCTGGCATCAGACCCGGTCAGCACACCGCGAAGTATATCGACGACGTCATCACCAGGCTCACGATGTTCGGTGCGTTGTACGTCACCCTGGTGTGTCTCCTTCCGGAGTTGATGATCGTGTTCTTCAACGTGACCTTCCAGCTCGGCGGCACCGCGTTGTTGATCGTGGTAGTCGTGGCCATGGATTTCATGTCCCAGGTGCAATCGCACCTGATGTCCTCCCAGTACGCAAAACTGATGGAAAAATCGAACCTGAAAGGCTACGGCCGCCGCCGATGAACACCTGTGATGACATTGACAAAGTTGACACGTTGATGAACGACCCAATGTGCCGCAACAACAGTGAGCTAGCGCCACGAATGCCGAACGAAGCCACGGACCCAGAGCGCGTGCAAAGAGCGGCAACGAGGTGGAATTCCAGGACAAGGGGCAACAAACAGTGAAAGTTAGAGCTTCAGTAAAGAAAATGTGCAGGAACTGCAAAATTGTCAGGCGCAAGGGTGTCGTTCGCGTCATCTGCAGCTCTGAACCCCGGCACAAGCAGCGCCAGGGTTGAGGCGGTTACTGTTTTGAATATTGACACCGTGAAACTTGCCGTTAAGCTTGGCGCGCCTTTTTGCGCTGCCGTAGCGGCTCGGAACACCACGAATTAGCAAACGGAGCGACATGCATGGCACGTATTGCCGGTATCAACGTCCCTGACAACAAGCATGCGAGTATCTCGCTGACCGCCATCTTCGGGGTCGGGCGGTCCACCGCGCGAAAGCTGTGCGCGGCCGCGGGCGTGGATCCGCACGTCAGCGTTCATACGCTCGGTGAAGCTGATCTGGACGCATTGCGCGGCGAAGTAGCCAAGCTCAACGTCGAAGGCGATTTGCGACGCGAAGTTTCGATGAACATCAAGCGACTCATGGATCTGGGCTGCTACCGCGGAATCCGTCATCGCCGGGGGCTTCCGGTACGGGGTCAGCGTACCCGGACCAACGCACGGACCAGGAAAGGTCCCCGCCGTCCGATCAGAAAATAGAGGTAGGCATGGCAGATACAGGCCGCAAGAAACCAAACAAAACCGTGATTGATGGCGTGGCGCACGTGCACGCGACGTTCAACAACACGATCATCACCATCACCGATCGTCAGGGCAACACGCTGTGCTGGGCAACCGCGGGCGGCTCGGGGTTTCGGGGTTCGCGCAAAAGCACGCCGTTCGCAGCGCAGGTGGCCGCAGAGCGAGTCTGCAGCACCGCGCAGGAATTTGGCATGAAGAGCGTCGACGTGTACGTCAAGGGTCCCGGTCCGGGTCGTGAGTCGGCCGTTCGCTCACTGAACGCCTCGGGATTGAAGATCAACAGCATCGCGGACGTAACGCCGATTCCGCACAACGGCTGCCGACCGCCCAAGCGCCGGCGCGTTTGAGCCAGGAGAGAACCCAATGGCCCGTTACCTAGGACCCAAACTCAAGCTGTCGCGTCGTGAGGGAACCGATTTGTTCCTGAAGAGCGGCATTCGTCCGCTCGATTCGAAATGCAAGGCGGATGTCGTGCCGGGGCAGCACGGTGCCCGGCGCACGCGTCTTTCCGACTACGCTATTCAGTTGCGCGAGAAGCAGAAGGTACGGCGCCTGTACGGCGTGCTGGAAAAGCAGTTCCGCAACTACTACAAAAAGGCCGATCGGCAGAAGGGCGCAACCGGCGAAAATCTGCTGAGGTTGCTCGAGGCACGCCTCGACAACGTCGTCTATCGCATGGGTTTCGGTTCCACGCGCGCCGAATCGCGTCAACTGGTGTCGCACAAAGCCATCGTGGTCAATGGTCAGACGGTCAACATCCCGTCCTATCAGGTCAGGGATGAGGATGTAATCGCGGTTCGCGAGAAATCGAAATCGCAACTACGCATACAAGCGTCGTTGCAACTTTCCGCGCAGCGTTCAGCGGTGGAATGGGTCGCCGTCGATGGCGACAAAATGGAGGGCGTGTTCAAGCGCCCGCCGGATCGCAGCGAGCTGCCTTCCGAAATCAATGAAAGCCTGATTGTGGAGCTTTACTCTAAGTAAGCACCGCGCGACGGTTGAAGCAATTAATTACTTTGCTCTGCGGCGCCTGAGATGGCGTGAGCTGATAGGGGTAAAGAAGGAGATACGAGCATATGGCACAGTCGGCAAAAGAGTTTCTGACACCTCGACACATTGATGTCCAGGAAGTCACCCCAACCCGGGCGCGAGTCACCCTCGAACCGCTGGAACGCGGCTTTGGCCACACGTTGGGTAATACGTTGCGAAGGATCCTGCTGTCCTCGATGCCGGGGTGTGCGATCACCGAGGTCCAGATCGACAACGTGTTGCACGAATACAGCACGATGGAAGGCGTGCAGGAAGACGTCATTGATATCCTGCTGAACCTCAAAGGCGTTGCCGTGGTTCTGCACAATCTCGAGGAAACTGTCATCTCGCTGTCCAAATCCGGCGCGGGTGAGGTTACCGCGGGCGACTTCCAGATCAATCAGGATGTGGAAATCGTCAACCCCGATCACGTGATCTGCACGCTGGCGGACAACGGTGAGATTCGCATGGAAGTGAAGATCACGCGTGGCCGTGGCTACGAGCCGGTCGACAATCGAATTGAAGAAGAAGACGAAGCGCGCCCCATCGGCGTGCTGCGTCTGGACGCATCCTACAGTCCGATGCGCCGGGTTTCCTACACCGTCGACAAGGCACGGGTCGAGCAGCGCACCGATCTCGACAAGCTCATTCTGGATCTCGAGACCAACGGCACGATCGATCCAGAGGAGGCGATTCGCCGTGCAGCGACCGTGCTGCAGCAGCAGCTTGCGGTCTTTGTCGACCTCGAGAGCGAAGGCGAACCCGAGGCGGAGGAGAAGGAAGAGGAAATCGATCCGATCCTGCTGCGCCCGGTGGACGATCTGGAACTGACGGTTCGCTCCGCGAATTGTCTGAAGGCGGAGAACATCTACTACATTGGCGATCTCATTCAGCGCACCGAAGTGGAGCTGCTGAAAACCCCGAACCTGGGCAAAAAGTCGCTGACAGAGATCAAGGACGTGCTCGCCTCGCGTGGTCTGTCGCTGGGGATGCGCCTGGAAAACTGGCCCCCAGCAAGCCTCAGAAGCGACGCCTAGAGGAAACCCACCATGCGTCATCGAAAGAGCGGACGACAACTCAACCGAACCAGTTCGCATCGTCATGCGATGTTCCGCAACATGGCCGTGTCGTTGATCGAGCACGAGATCATCAAGACGACCTTGCCGAAGGCCAAAGAGCTGCGTCGGGTAGCTGAACCGTTGATCACGCTTGCCAAGCAGGACAGCGTCGCCAATCGGCGTCTGGCCTTCGATAGAACCCGCAGCAAGGCGGCGGTTGGCAAGCTGTTCAGTGACCTGGGTCCGCGCTACGCCGAGCGGCCGGGTGGTTACACTCGTATTCTGAAATGCGGCTACCGGGCCGGCGACAGTGCACTGATGGCGTACGTAGAGCTGGTCGGTCGAGAGCCCGCGACCGACGAACTGGACGATCTCGAAGCGTTGGACGCCTCCGATACGACGGAGGAAAATTCTCAGGAAGAGACCCTGACGAGCAACGAAGAAGAAGAACAGAAAGCATAACAACAATGCTCCGCGCCTTCGGGTGTCAGGAACGCGTTGAGAAGCCAGATTGTTTCCATGGAAGCGTCTGGCTTTCTTTTTTTCGGGATCAATCTCCGCAAGCAGCGGGCAGCGTTTGCCGCAAAAACGTTGACCGCGCAGGCGTGCTACAGGTGAGCCTTCAGAAATTGCCCGGTATACGATTTGCGTTTTCGGGCCAGTTGCTCCGGGGTGCCGGTAGCCACGACCCGGCCGCCGCCCGCACCGCCTTCGGGGCCCAGGTCGATGACCCAGTCGGCCGTCTTGATGACGTCCAGGTTGTGCTCGATCACGACGATGGTGTTGCCCTGGTCCCGCAGCCGGTGGAGCACTTCCAACAGTTGCTTGATGTCGTGAAAATGAAGACCGGTGGTCGGCTCATCCAGCATGTAGAGGGTCGCTCCGGTGTCACGCTTCGACAACTCGCGGGACAGCTTGACGCGTTGCGCCTCGCCGCCTGACAAGGTGGTGGCGCTCTGACCGAGGTGAATGTACGACAGGCCGACGTCAACCAGGGTCTGCAGCTTGCGCGCTAGCATAGGCACTGCATCGAAGAACTCGCGGGCTTCTTCCACGGTCATGTTCAGCACTTCATTGATATTCTTCTGCTTGTAGCGCACATCCAGCGTTTCCCGGTTGTAGCGCTTGCTGCCACAGACGTCGCACGGCACGTAGATGTCCGGCAGAAAGTGCATCTCGACCTTGATTACGCCGTCGCCGTGGCACGCTTCGCAGCGCCCGCCCTTCACATTGAAGCTGAAGCGGCCGGGTTTGTAACCGCGTGCCCGGGCTTCCTGAGTCTGCGCGAACAACTCCCGAATCGGGGTAAACAAGCCCGTGTAGGTGGCGGGATTGGAGCGTGGCGTTCGGCCGATCGGACTCTGATCGATGGCGATGACCTTGTCGACATGTTCCAGCCCGTGGATCTGATCGTGTTCCGCCACCGTCAGGGAACTGGACTTGTTCAGCTTGCGTGACGCCACCGGGTAGAGCGTCTGATTGATCAGCGTAGATTTGCCCGAGCCGGAGACGCCGGTCACGCAGGTGAACAACCCGATCGGAATCTCGACGTCGATGCTGCGCAGGTTGTTGCCACGCGCGCCGGTTACGTGCACCAGTTTGTCTTTATTGAAGGGCACCCGTGTTTTGGGGATCTCGATCCGTTGCTTACCGGACAGGTACTGCCCTGTGATCGATTCGCTGGTGCCCAGGATCGTGTCGAGACATCCCTCCGCCACGATCTCGCCACCGTGCACGCCGGCGCCGGGGCCGAGGTCGATGATGTAGTCGGCGCTGCGGATGGCTTCCTCGTCGTGCTCCACCACCAACACGGAGTTGCCGAGATCGCGCAGATTCATGAGCGTGCGCAGCAGCCGTGCGTTGTCCCGCTGGTGCAGGCCGATGGACGGTTCGTCGAGGATGTACATCACGCCCACCAGGCCGGCGCCAATCTGGCTTGCCAGGCGGATTCGTTGTGCTTCGCCGCCGGATAGCGTATCGGCACTGCGATTCAGGGTCAGGTAGTTGAGCCCGACGTCCACCAGGAACTGCAGACGCGCGCAAATCTCTTTGAGAATCTTCTCTGCGATCTCGCCACGGCGCCCGGGCAGGTCGAGACTTGTGAAATAGTTCAGGCTATCTTCGATGGATCGATCGGTGAGGCTGGGCAGCGCGGTACCCTGGATGAACACGTTCCGGGACTCTTCGCGCAGGCGAGTGCCCTCACAGCCCGGGCAATCACGCACCATCAGGAAGCGCTGCAGGTTCTCCCGAACCATGCTGGAGTCGGTCTCCTTGTAGCGCCGTTCCATGTTCGGGATCACCCCCTCGAAACGATGGCGGCGCTGAATCACGTCGCCGCGGTCGTTGACGTAGCTGAAGTCGATGCGTTGCTGATCGCTGCCAAACAGGATTGCGTTGCGTTGCGCCTTTTTCAGCTTTTTGAACGGGGTTTCGACGTTGAACTCGTAGTGCTTCGCCAGCGACGAGAGCATGTGGAAGTAATAGACGTTGCGGCGATCCCAGCCGCGAATGGCGCCTTCTGCAAGGCTCAGGGAGTCGTCCTGGACGACGCGTTCGGTGTCGAAGAACTGCTCACCCCCAGGCCATCGCAATCCGGGCACGCGCCGGCCGGATTGTTGAAGGAGAACATGCGGGGTTCCAGTTCGTTGATGCTGTAACCACACTGGGGACAGGCGAAGCGCGCTGAGAAGGTCATCGACTCCCGTTCCGGCGAATCTATGAAGGCGATACGGGCGACGCCATCGGCGAGATCGAGGGCCGTTTCGAAGGACTCGGCCAGGCGTTGCTGGACGTCCGGACGGACCCGCAACCGGTCGATCACGGCATCGATGGAGTGCTTCTTGTTCTTCTCCAGATCGGGCGGGTGATCGAGATCGGTGACGATGCCATCGATGCGGGCGCGGATGAATCCGTTCGACACCAACTCCTTGAACACGTGCTGGTGCTCACCCTTGCGCTCGACCACGATCGGCGCCAACACCATGATGCGTTCGTCTTCGGGCAAGGCCAGTGCCTGATCGACCATCTGACTGACCGTCTGGGCGTCGAGCGGCAGATCGTGGTGGGGACAGCGCGGCTCGCCTACCCGGGCAAACAGCAGGCGCAGATAGTCGTAGATCTCGGTGATGGTCCCCACGGTGGAGCGTGGGTTGTGGGAGGTCGATTTCTGTTCGATCGAGATCGCCGGCGATAACCCTTCGATATGGTCGATGTCGGGCTTTTCCATCATCGACAGGAACTGCCGGGCGTAGGCGGACAGCGATTCCACGTAGCGCCGCTGACCTTCCGCGTACAGCGTGTCGAAGGCGAGAGACGACTTCCCGGATCCGGACAAGCCGGTGATCACGACCAGCTTGTCGCGTGGGATCGTCAAGTCGAAATTCTTGAGATTGTGGGTGCGCGCGCCGCGCAGGCTGATGTTGTCCAATGGGGTAGAGCCCGAGGGTAAACCCTCAAAAATACTCGCTCGGCTGGCGCTCGGCAACTCTACATGCAATTTGTGGCGATGTGCCTGGTTCGGCGTCAGCCGGAAGCGCCAGTTGCTGCCCGGGCGATGGGTTTCGCTACCCGTGGCTGCGGTCGTTACGCTAGACTGCGTACACCCGCTTGAGAGACGAGAAACATCATGGCGCGCGGCATAAACAAGGCAATTCTAATCGGCAACCTTGGACGTGATCCGGAGACCCGCTACACCCAGGGAGGTGCTGCGGTGACCCATTTCAGCGTGGCGACTTCGGATTCCTGGCGCGATAAGCAGAGCGGCGAGCAACAGGAACGCACCGAGTGGCACAACGTGGTCTGTTTTGCTCGGCTCGCTGAAGTGGCTGGTGAGTACCTGCGCAAGGGCAGCAAGGTCTACATCGAAGGTCGAATTCAAACCCGGAAATGGCAAGACAAGGAAGGCCAGGACCGATACACCACCGAGATCATTGCCAACGACATGCAGATGCTCGACAGCCGAGGCGGTGGCGAAGGTTACGATTCGCAGCGCTCGGACGACAACTTCCAGTCCTCCCAGCGCGGTGGATCTGCGCCGGCTGCAGCACCGGTTTCGGCGGGCGCGGACGATATGGGCGACGACCTGGACGACGATATCCCGTTCTAGTGCGCCCTAGAGTCCGATGGTTCCATCCAGGGCGCAAGAATTTTAGGCGCCCTGGATGGAACCATCGGACTCTAGTGCGCACTGCACTAGCTTCCGCCGAACGCGACCGCGAACAGCACCAGGCTCAGCAGCACCCGGTAGATGACGAACGGGGTCATGCCGATGCGCTCGATCAACCTGATGAAGAAATGAATGCAGGTGTAGGCCGCTATCGCCGAGATCACCAGCCCCAGTGCAATGTAGGACCAGGCTAAGCGGGTGCCGACGTGCCACGCGTCCAGCGATGCGAGGGTTGCTGCGCCCAGGATCGTCGGGATCGACAGTAGAAATGAGAACCGCGCGGTGGCTTCACGGGAGAGATTCAACAGCAGCCCCGCGGTCATCGTGATGCCTGAACGCGAGGTACCTGGAATAATCGCCAGCACCTGAAAACAGCCGATGATCAGCGCGTCCTGCCAGCGCAACTGCAACTCGCTGCGTGCCTCGTTCGTGGCTGTTCGGCGATCGGCAAACCACAGTAGCAGGCCGAACGCCCCGGTGGCCGTCGCGATCACTACAATCGAGCGCGCCTCTACGCTGACCCAGTCCTTCGCGAAGGCGCCAACCACTACGATTGGCAGGGTAGCGATGACCAGGTGCCCAAGCAGCGCGGTGTGCTGGTCCCGGGTTCCGTTTCCGACAAAACGCGTCAGGCTGGCCAGCAGCGCTCGGAGTTGGTCGCGGAAGTACCACATCACCGCCAGCAATGAGCCGACGTGTACCCCGATGTCAAAGGCGAGCCCCTGATCCGACCAGCCCCAGAGCTTCGCCGGCAGGATGAGGTGGGCGGAACTGGAGATGGGAAGGAATTCGGTCAGTCCCTGTAGCAGGGCGAGAAAAACCAGTTCTGCGAGATCCACGGGTTCACCGGACCGTTCGACGTGGCGCCAGTCTAACCGGGAAGCGAATGAACCAATACTTACGGCGCACTGCACTGGCTCGATGCTATTGTTCCTGGCAGTGGCTAGAAGCGCGAGACGACCATGCAGCCCGAACCGTCGACCATTCAGGAAATACCCTTGTTCCCGCTTCGGACCGTGCTGTTCAACGGCGGGCGGCTGCCGCTGAAGATCTTCGAGCCGCGCTACGTCGACATGGTCAGCCGGTGCCTCAAGGAACAGTCGGGATTCGGGGTGGTGCTGATCAGAGACGGTGTCGAGGCGCGCGCCGAGCAGCAAGCGTCGCAGCCGCAACTGTTCGGCATCGGCACCTATGCGACCATTATCGATTTCAGTGAGCTGCCCGGCGGCATGCTTGGCATCATCACGGCGGGCGGACCGAAATTCAGGGTCCTCGATACCCACGAGCAGGACGATCATCTGCTGATGGGCGAGGTGGAGTTCCTGCCCGAAGAGCGGGTCCAGGAGTTTTCGACCGACTACGAATCGCTGGTCGAAATCTTGCGCCAGCTCATGGAACATCCGATGGTCAAGAAACTGGCGCTGAATGTCGATTTTGGCGATGCCCGTTCGGTGAGCTGGGCGCTTGCGGATTTGTTGCCGATCGAGCCGGAGATCAAACAGAGTCTGCTGCAAATGCAGTTGCCGCGCGAGCGCCTGGCGGAGTTGAAGCGTCTGGTGGCAAACATGAAGGGACATTGAGCAATGAGGGACATTCCCGCATACATGCTGGAGGTGGGGCGCGCGGCACGTGCGGCGTCGCGCGTGACTGCGGCGGCCAGTTCGGCGACCAAGGCGCGCGCGCTGCTGGCCATGGCGGATGCCATCGATGCGGCGCGTGCCACGCTGGTCGACGCGAACGCGCTGGATCTCGAGGCGGCCAGCTCCAATGGCCTGGCACAGCCGCTGCTGGACCGCCTGGTGCTGGACGATCGCGCGATTGACCGGATGATCGAAGGGGTCCGCGAGGTCGTTGCCTTGCCGGAACCGGTGGGCGCGATCAGGGATCTCGATTACCGCCCGACGGGTCTGCAGGTGGGGCGCATGCGGGTGCCGCTGGGGGTGATCGGCATCATCTACGAGTCACGCCCGAACGTGACAATGGATGCGGCCAGCCTGTGTCTCAAGTCCGGGAACGCCTGCATCCTGCGCGGCGGCTCCGAAGCCATTCGCTCGAACAAGGCCATTGCGGCTTGCATCGAGCAGGGACTCCTTGCGGCGGAACTCCCTGTGGGGGCGGTGCACCTGGTGCAGACTGCCGATCGCGCGGCAGTGGGTGAACTTCTCGAGCTGACCGAGTACGTCGATGTGCTGGTGCCGCGCGGCGGAAAAGGGCTGATCGAACGGGTCGCCAGGTCGTCGATCCCGGTGATCAAACACCTCGACGGTGTCTGCCATGTATACATCGATGACAGCGCTGACCCGGACATGGCCGTGGCCATCGCGGTGAATTCGAAGACCGAAAAGTATGCGGTGTGCAATGCGCTGGAAACGCTACTGGTCAGTGACGCGGTCGCGCCGAAGGTGCTGCCGGTGCTCGCGGCGCGGTTCGGACAGGCGGGCGTTGAGCTGCGGGGCTGCGAAAAAACCTGCGCGGTGCTGCCCGATATTGCCGCGGCGAATGAACAGGACTGGACCACCGAGTACCTGGGGCCGATTCTTGCGATTCGAACGGTTGCGGGCCTCGACGAAGCCATCGAACACATCAATACCTTCGGTTCGCAGCATACCGATGTGATTGTGGGCGCTGACTACGCCAACAATCGACGTTTCCTGACAGAAGTGGATTCGGCGTCCGTGATGGTCAACGCGTCCACGCAGTTTGCCGATGGATTCGAGTTCGGCCTCGGTGCGGAGATAGGAATCTCGACCGACAAGCTGCACGCGCGCGGCCCGGTGGGTCTGGAGGGATTGACCACGGAAAAGTTTGTCGTGCTCGGTAACGGCGAGATCCGGCATCGTTGATCGGTCTGTTTGGCGGTACGTTCGACCCGATTCACCGTGGCCACCTGCACGCCGCGGAACAGGCGCGCCGGTTGCTGTGCCTCAGCGAAGTTCGGTTGATCCTGTCGGCGCGACCACCGCACAGATCCGGCCCGGGGGCGACGATCGAGCATCGCTGGCAGATGCTCACCCGTGCAACCCGCGGGCGCCGCGGGTTACGGGCAGACGACCGCGAGATCCGCCGGATCGACGGGGCGGCATCGTTCACGGTCGATACGCTGACCGAACTGCGTCTGGAACGGGGCCCTCGGCAAGCGATGGTCTGGTGTCTCGGCTGGGATGCGTTCCTCGAGCTTACGACCTGGAAAGATTGGCGGCAGTTGATCGAACTTGCGCATCTTGCGGTGTTCAAACGACCAGGAGCGGCGGGCCGGCCCTCGTCGGAACTCAGCGCGATGATCGCTCGCCACCGGGTGGCGCAACCGGGTGAACTATCCGGAGAAGCCGCGGGTGGTCTGGTGATCCTGGAGGCGGCAATGCTGGATATCTCTGCGACCCAGATCCGCGCGAAACTTGCCCAAAACGAGGATACTGCGAGTTTGCTCCCGGCGGCCGTCTGGTCATATATTAGACAGCATCAGCTCTATGGAGGTCAGCCTATTTGATTTCACCTGAAAGTTTGAAGGACCATGTCGTCCAGGTGCTCGAAGACCGCAAAGCGCGCGATATCGTCGCGTTGAATGTCACCGGCACGAGCAGTTTTACCGATTACATGGTCATCGCCAGCGGAACCTCCAACCGTCACGTCAAATCCCTCGTAGACCGGGTCGTTGAATCCTCGAAAGCTGATGGCAATCCACCGATTGGCGTGGAAGGCCGCGAAGCGCTCGACTGGGTTCTGGTGGATCTCGGAGACGTTGTCGTGCACGTGATGCGTCCGGAATCCAGGGCCTTCTACGATCTGGAACGGCTCTGGTCCGATTTGCCGAGCGCGGAATCGACTGTTTGACGCAACTTTTCTGGCGTCGCGCCGAACAGACATGAAGATACGAATACTCTCGGTCGGCACGCGGCTGCCCGGGTGGGTCAACGAAGGCTTTGCAACCTATGTTAAGCGGCTGCCTCGTGAAAACGCGTTGCTGCTGGAAGAGATTCCGGTGTCCCGGGGGCGTGGCGATGCGACCCGACGCACCCGTGAGGAAGGCGAGCGCTTGCTCAGCCGGGTGGCCCAGGGGGAGTACGTGGTTGCGTTGGACGAAGCCGGCACCGCCTGGACCAGCCGGGAGCTTGCCGGTGAGCTGGAACGTTGGCGGCATCTGGGCGTCGACGTGGCGCTGCTGGTGGGTGGCCCGGACGGCCTCTCGGGTTCCTGCACAGCCCGTGCGGACAAGCGCTGGTCGTTGTCGCGGCACACGCTTCCCCATGGCCTGGTGCGGGTGATGGTGGCTGAGCAGATTTACCGGGCCTGGACCCTGTTGCATGGACACCCTTATCACCGTGATTGATCGCTCCCAATAGAATCAGGCCCAACTGAATCAGAAAATGGCGCAATCGAACCAATTCAAGGACCTTGCCCGGGAACAGCGCGAGTTCACCAATCGCGCGATGGTGGTGTTCGTCGTCATGTTGCTGGCCATCGGCGTACTGCTGTTGCGGATGGTTCAGTTGCAGGTTGTCGAATATCAGCAGTACCGTACGCGCTCGGACGAAAACCGCATCCAGGTGCAGCCCATTGCTCCCCCACGTGGCCTGATTTTCGACCGCAACGGTGAGTTGCTGGCAGATAACCAGCCGGTGTTCACGCTGTCCGTCGTCACCGAGCGGGTTGCGGACATGGGCGTTCTGCTCGGGCAGCTTGGCGCGCTCGTGGAGCTTACCGATCGTGACCTCGAAGTATTCGCGAAACGAACCTCGCGGGCGCGGCGGCCCTTCGAAGCGGTGCCGCTGAAGGTGGTGCTCAGCGAGACTGAGATTGCCTCGCTGGCTGTCAATCGTTACCGCCTGCCCGGCGTGGAGGTTCTGGACAAGCTGGTCCGGCATTATCCTTTTGGCGCGCTGATGGCGCACGCGGTGGGCTCAGTGCGACGGGTCACCGTAGAAGACCTCGTCGACCTCGATCCGGTCAGCTACAGCGCCACTGAATTCGTCGGCAAGCGCGGCGTGGAGCGCTTCTACGAGCGTTCGCTGCACGGCAGCGTCGGCTATCGGCAGGCGGAAATCGACGCGCGTGGCCGCGTTCGCTCGGTGCTCGACACGGAACCGCCCCGGGCCGGGAGGAACATTACCCTGACCCTCGACGTCGGTTTGCAGATTGCCGCGCAGACCGCCCTGGGTGACCGACGCGGCTCGGTGGTGGCCATCGACCCGCGCACTGGTGGTGTGCTCGCAATGGTGTCCAGCCCGGGTTACGACCCTAACCTGTTCGTCACGGGCATGACCACGGAACAATATGCGACCCTCAGCGAGGCGCGTTCGACCCCGCTGTTCAACCGCTCGATCAATGGCCAGTACGCGCCCGGGTCCACGTTCAAACCCGTTGTCGCGCTGGCGGCGCTGAGCCTCGGCGTGACCAGTTGGGAGGAGACCATCGAGGACCGTGGTTTCTTTCGCCTGCCGGGACAGGCACGGATCTACCGGGACTGGAGCTGGCGCAAGAACAACAGCGGAGGTCAGGGGACGGTGGATCTGCATCGCGCGATCTATCGTTCGTCCAATGTCTACTTCTACAACATGGGCAGCCGCATGGAGATCGATGACTTCGTCCGATTTGCGGCCCAGTTTGGTATTGGCCAGAACACCGCAATTGACATTGCCCAGGCCAGTGCAGGTCTGTTGCCGGATCCCCTGTGGAAGTACGGCGCGAAAGGCGAGCCGTGGTATCCGGGCGACAACGTAAACATCGGCATCGGCCAGGGGGATTTACTGGTCACGCCGTTGCAGTTGGCAACGGTCGCGACCTTGATCGCCAATCGGGGACACTGGATTCGGCCGCGAATGTACCAGGAGGGAGAGGACCCGCCCATCGAGTTCGACCCACCGCCGCCGCTACCCGATGTGGTGGGAGTCGAAGCGGAGGATTGGGAGCGTCTCATCGACGCGATGGAAGCCGTGGTGCATCGCGGAAATATGGGGTATGGCCAGAACGGTACCGCCTGGGCGTACATCGGCCGCAACATCAACTATCGGATGGCGGGCAAATCGGGGACCGCGCAGGTCGTGGGCATTCGTCAGGGCGAAGAGTACGACGAAGAGGAACTGGAAGAGTACCAGCGCAAACACGCCTGGTTCATGGCCTTCGCGCCGGCCGATGATCCGCAGATTGCGCTGTCGGTGCTGGTCGAAAACGGCGGCGGTGGAAGTTCGGTAGCGGGGCCGGTCGCGCGTGAAGTCATCGACGCCTATCTGCTCCCGCAACTGGCGCTGAAATGAGTAATCAGGATTTCGTGCGCAGCCTGCCGAACGGGGCGGGACTGCTGCGTCAACGGCGGCTTTACCGGTTGCATCTGGATCCGCTGCTGTTGCTGGTGCTGCTGCTGATCGTGGCCTACGGCCTGGTCGTTCTTTACAGCGCCATCAATCGTGACCCGTCCGTGTTTTCCGCGCAGTTGCTCCGCATGGGACTGGCAGTGCTGGCGATGCTGGTCGCCGCTCAGTTCGACCCGCGAGTCTATCTGCGGTGGGCTCCGATCGTGTATGTGCTCGGCATCGGGTTGCTGGTGGCCGTGCTGCTCGTGGGCGTGAAGGTGAAGGGTTCGCAACGCTGGCTGGAGCTGCCCGGACTGCCGCGCTTTCAGCCCTCTGAAATTATGAAGATCGCTGTTCCGCTGATGGTGGCCTGGTATCTGAACGACCGGGCGCTGCCGCCGCGGTTCAAGCATCTCGTGGTTGCGTTGGCGCTGATCGCGTTGCCTGCCGGATTGGTCATCATTCAACCCGATCTCGGCACGGGGCTGCTGGTGACCGCGGCGGGCTTGTGCGTCGTCCTGCTGTCGGGGGTTGCCTGGCGCTGGATCGGCCTGGCTGGGCTTGGCGCGGCACTGGTGGCTCCGGGACTGTGGTTGTTTCTCAAGGACTATCAACGGGAGCGTGTGCTCACTCTTTTCGATCCGGAACGTGATCCGTTGGGCGCGGGTTGGAACATCATCCAGTCGAAGACCGCAATCGGCTCGGGCGGGGTGTTCGGCAAGGGGCTGTTCGAAGGCACCCAGTCGCACCTGGAGTTCCTGCCGGAGAGCCAGACGGACTTCATCATTGCGGTGGTCGGCGAAGAGTTGGGCCTGGTTGGGGTGGCGGCGTTGTTGCTGGCTTATCTGATAGTCATTTCAAGAGGCCTGTACATTGCCACCCAGGCGCCGGACACTTTCGGTCGCCTCGTAGTAGGCGGATTGACCCTGACATTCTTTGTCTACGTTTTTGTTAACATCGCGATGGTCTGCGGGCTGCTGCCTGTGGTGGGCGTCCCGTTGCCTCTGGTCAGTTACGGCGGCACATCGGCCATCACGCTGATGGCGGGCTTTGGTATCGTGATGGCCATTCACACCCATCGCGGTTGGTAACAAGGATGATGCTGATGCGTGTGGCGGTGGGATTGAGTGTAGTCGGGGCGTTGGTTGCAGGCGTGCTGCTGTACGAACCCGCTGCTGCGGACTATGGGGATCGCGATGATGTGCGTGCGTACGTCGCGGAGACGGCCGCGGCGCACGGTTTCGACGAGGAAGCCCTGACGCTGCTGTTCGCCGAAGCGCGTCGCAAGCAAAGCATCCTCGACGCTATCTCGCGTCCCGCCGAGCGGGTCAAGCCCTGGCATGAGTACCGGGACATCTTTCTTACCCCGAAGCGGATCGCCCAGGGGGTAGCGTTCTGGCGGGAGAATGAGGAGGTGCTCAACCGCGCAGCGGTGGAGTTCGAGATCGATCCCAGGATCATTGTCGCCGTCATCGGCGTGGAAACCCGCTACGGCCGCAACGCCGGTGGCTATCGGGTGTTGGACGCCCTGGCGACGCTGAGCTTTGATTACCCGCCGCGCAGCAAATTCTTCCGCAAAGAACTGACCGAATTCCTTCTGCTGGCTCGCGAGGAAGACAAGAATCCGACGGAGTTGACGGGTTCGTACGCGGGCGCCATGGGCTACGGCCAGTTCATTCCATCCAGTTACCGGGCGTACGCGGTGGACTTTGACGGCGACGGTACTCGAGACATCTGGAACAATACCAGCGACGCGATCGGCAGCGTCGGAAATTACTTTCATCGGCACGGTTGGCGTAGGGGCGGGATGGTGGCTCTGCCGGTTGAGGTCTCGGCAGAGCTACCCGAGGGTGTGGCCAACGCCTCGCTGAAGTTGAAGTACACGGTTGGAGAGCTGCGTGCCATGGGCGTGCTTATCCCTCATGTGTCGGAGGATGGGTCGGAGGATGTGTCGGAAGATCTGGCCGAGGACACGCCCGCGGCATTGTTCCGGATGGAAGCCGAGGATGGTCCTCAATACTGGCTGGGCTTGCGTAACTTCTACGTGATCACTCGCTACAACCGCAGCCGTCTGTATGCGCTCGCGGTGTTGCAACTCGGAGATGCGATTGCCGAGGCGCGCAGCGCAGACGCAATGGTGGCCGGATGAACGATCTGGTGCGGTCGGCCGTGCTGGTGGGCATGCTGCTGCATGCGGTTGGGTGTACCAGCAGCAAGAATTCGACGGCGGAAGCTGATCGGGGACCCAGGGAACAGCACCCGGAGCTTGCGACCCTGCCCGATCCGATACCCCGCGTCGAGCCGAACAGCCGATATGGCAACCACTCGCCGTATGTGGTGTTCGGCAAGACCTATCACGTCATGGACGATGCCCGGGACTATGCTGCCACCGGCACGGCTTCATGGTATGGCCTGAAGTTTCAGGGCCGGCCGACATCCAGCGGTGAGCCTTACGACATGTTCGCGCTAACCGCCGCGCACCGGAACCTGCCGCTGCCGAGCTACCTGCGGGTCACAAATCTCGAGAATGGCCGCCACACGGTGGTCCGGGTAAACGATCGGGGACCGTTCCATGACGAGCGAATCATCGATCTGTCCTATGCGGCGGCCGTCAAACTCGACTTTGCCGATGCCGGCACTGCAAGGGTGCATGTCGAACTGCTCCAGCTTTCCCCCCGGGAGCCCCGCGTGCGTGAAAGCGTGCCGATTCCTGCCGAACCTCCGCCACAACAGCCCAATACGGCGCAACTGCGCGTGGCGGACGTTGCGACAGACGGAGCGATCTTTCTTCAGGCGGGCGCATTTTCGAAACGTGCAGGTGCGGAGCGGTTGCACGACGATCTGACCCCGCTGGTCGGGCCGACGGTGCGCATCGATCGCAGTGCGGAGGATTATCTCTTCAGAGTTCGCATAGGGCCGGTTGTGCACATGCGCGAAGCAACCCGATTGCAGGCGTTGATCGTCACGGCCCAACTTGGAATGCCGCTGATCATTCGCGAATCACCATGACCCGAGCGACGTGCCGGGTGGATGGTAGAATGCCGCGCTCATCGAACCCCCGGCCATGGACCAGCAGTCAATGATTTTGCGGATATTCCTCGGTGGCCTGCTGCTGACGCTGAGCAGCGTAGGCGCGGCGCAAAACATCATCCCGGATCCTCCAGCGATCGACGCCACTGGCTATCTGCTGATCGATGCCGACACCCAGCGGGTGCTGGCAGAGCACGAAGAGGATGCCACGCTGCCCCCGGCCAGTCTGACCAAGATCATGACCAGTTTCGTAGCGGCGGGCGAACTCGCTTCGGGACGGATCTCGCTCGAAGATGCCGTGCCGATCAGTGTCGCGGCGTGGCGCACGCCTGGGTCTCGAATGTTCATTCGGGAAGGTACCACCGTTACCTTGGGCGATCTGTTGAAAGGCATCGTCATTCAGTCCGGCAACGATGCCAGCGTAGCAGTCGCGGAGTACATCGCGGGTAGCGAAACCGCCTTCGCGGACATGATGAATCAGCAGGCGCAAGCGTTGGGCATGTACGCGAGTCAGTTTCAGAATGCGACCGGGCTGCCAACCGAAGGCCACTACACGACGGTTGGTGACCTGGCGATACTGACCCGAGCGCTGATCAGACGCTACCCGGAACACTACGCGACATACGCCGAACGATCGTTCACGTTCAACGACATCGAGCAGCCCAACCGGAATCGGTTGCTTTGGCGCGACCGGACGGTAGACGGGGTGAAGACCGGGCATACCGAGGCAGCGGGATATTGTCTGGTCGCCTCGGCGTTACGCGATGGCATGCGGCTGATTACGGTGGTCATGGGTACCACCAGCGACGAGGCGCGGATGCGCGAGACGCAGAAGCTGTTCAAGTACGGGTTCAGATATTTCCAGACGCAGAAGCTGTACGACGCCAACGTTACGCTCAAGCAGAGCGAGGTCTGGTACGGCGCCTCCAACACCGTCACGCTTGGCGTGTCCGACCAGGTGTATGTAACTATCCCACGAGGCCGCTACGATGATCTCAAAGCTACGACCGATGTCGAACGGGTGATCAAAGCGCCGCTCGAACTGGGCCAGGAACTGGGGTCGCTGCGCGTAACGCTGGACGATGAAGTAGTATTCGAAGCGCCGCTGGTTGTGCTGGAGGCAGTGCCCGAGGGTGGCTTCTTCAAGCGGCTCTGGCATGCCCTTTATCTGTTTTTCAGTGGCCTGTTTGGATGAGTGTAGTGGTATGAGTGATCGGCAGCCGCCACGAATCGAGTTCCCCTGCGATTATCCCATCAAGATCGTTGGCGACAATCACCCGGATTTCACCACGACTGTTGTCGAGATGACTCGACGTCATGCACCGGAAGTGACCCTTGCCCAGGTGCGGGTGCGCAACAGCCGCAAGGGAAACTACGCGTCTGTGACCATTACGATTCGCGCAACCGGCGAAGCGCAATTGAAGCGTCTGCACACCGACCTGCAGACGTACGCTGCGGTGCGGCTGGTGCTGTGATGCCCATTCGCATCCGAGATCTGGGTCGCAGCGACTATTCGGCAACCTTTGCGGCGATGCGTGAGTTCACGTCGCAACGCACCGCAGACACCGACGACGAACTCTGGTGGACGGAACACGATCCGGTATTTACCCAGGGACAGGCCGGCCGCGCCGAGCACCTTCTGGATGCCGGGGACATTCCCGTGGTGCAGTCCGATCGCGGCGGACAGATCACCTACCATGGACCGGGACAGCTGGTGGGCTATCTGCTGATCGATCTGAAGCGTGCGGGCCTGGGTCCGCGCACCCTGGTGACCATCATCGAGCAAAGCATCGTGGAGCTGCTGGCGCAGTATGGTATTCACGGTACGGCCCGCGCGGATGCCCCGGGGGTTTATGTGGACGGCGCAAAGATTGCGGCACTCGGCCTGCGGATTCGCCACGGCTGTTCCTATCATGGGCTGAGCCTGAACGTCGACATGGACCTTGCGCCTTTCCAGCGCATCAACCCCTGCGGGCTGGCCGGCATTGAGGTCACCCAGACCGCCGATCTTGGCGGGCCGGCTCAACCGGACGTGCTCAAGGGGCCGCTGGCGCAGCGATTGATGGCGGGTCTGGACGGTTCCTCAGACGTGTACCGCGCAGCCGGGACGGCGTGACAGGTTCAACGACTGCCACTCCATGCGCGCTGCGTCCAGATACAGCACTTTGCCCACCAGCGCATCGCCCACTCCGGTGATCAGCTTCAGCGCTTCCATGGCCTGCATGCTGCCGATGATGCCGACCAGCGGAGCCGCGACCCCATTCTCAGAGCAGTTCAACGCGATGTCGTCGTCCGCCGCTTCGGGGTAGAGGCATCGGTAGCAGGGTGAGGCTTCAATGCGCGGGTCGAATACGCTGATCTGACCCTCCATGCGAATCGCAGCACCGGACACGAGGGGAACCCCGGCCTCGAAACAAGCGTCATTGAGCTGGTAGCGGGTTTCGAAATTGTCACTCGCATCGACGACCAGGTCTGCGTTGGCAACGCAATCCGTCAGATACCTGCCGTCCATTCGTGTTTCGATCAAATCGAGCGTGGTGTCCGGGTTGATGGCACTGATGCTGCGCGCTGCCGAGCGAACTTTTGCAACGCCCAGGTCGTTGTAGCGATGCGCGATCTGCCGTTGCAGGTTGGACAGATCGACCTGATCGTCATCCGCCAGGCTCAACCGGCCTACGCCCGCGGCGGCGAGATACAATGCGGCCGGCGAGCCGAGACCACCCAGGCCAACAATCAGTACGTGGGCGGCCAGCAGCCGCTCCTGCCCGGCCACATCGATCTGCGGCAGCATGATTTGCCGGCTGTAGCGCAACAGTTGCTCGTCATTCATCCTATCTGCCCCGCGGTGACCCGCTCGTGTCCGGCCGGATCGCGGTGCGTTTCGAGTACCGCAAACCCCGCCGCGCGGAACAGGTCGCGCACGCGCTCAGCCTGGTCCCACCCGTGTTCCACCAGCAGCCAGCCGTGGCGGGCCAGATGGTTCGGCGCCGTGCCGATGATGAGGCGTAGATCGTCGAGGCCGTCGACGCCGCTGATCAGCGCGCTGCGCGGTTCGCAGCTCAACGCATCGAGATGTGGGTCGGTGGCGGCGATGTAGGGGGGGTTGCTGAGGATCACCTCGAACCGGCTGTCGATGTCGCCAAACCAGTCGCACTGCAGGAACCTGATGTCGCAGCCGTGGCGCGCGGCGTTGCGTCGTGCCACGGCCAATGCGCCGGGGTCCTTTTCGGTGGCCACGATGGAGCAGTCGCGTCGTTCCACCGCGAGTGCCAGTGCAATGGCGCCGCTCCCGGTGCCGAGGTCGAGAATGCGGGCGCCGTTTTCCAGCCTTGTCAGCACCGCTTCCACCAGCGATTCGGTCTCCGGACGCGGGATCAGCACGTTGCGGTCGACCTCCAGCGTGAGGCTCCAGAATTCCTTGCGGCCCGTCAGATAGGCCAATGGAGTCCCCGCCGCGCGTTGGGCGACCAGTGTGTCGATGCCAGCGAGTTCCTGGCTGCTCAGATCCCGTTCCGGGTGGCTGTACAGATAAGCCCGTCCGACCTCCAACACGTGTGCCGCCAGGGCATCCACATCGATTCGATCGAGATGTTGCTGGGCGTTCAGATAGTCGCCTAAGGTCGTGACTTTACGACCCAGGGTGGTGACCTTCCCGCCCGGCGCGATCATGAGTCGTCATCCAGGGCGGTGAGCTTACCGCCCAGCGCGGCCAGCTGGTCGGCATGGTGTTCCTGTATCAGCGGCTCGATGATCGCATCCATCGCGCCTCCCAGCACTTCATCCAGCTTGTAGAGTGTCAGGTTGATGCGGTGATCGGTGATGCGTCGCTCCGGAAAATTGTAGGTGCGGATGCGCTGCGATCGGTCACCTGAGCCGACCAGAATACGGCGGGACTCGGCCTGCTCGCTCTGCTGCTCGGCTTGCGCAGCATCCAGCAGCCTCGCTTGCAGCAATGCCATGGCACGGGCTCGATTCTTGTGCTGGGAACGTTGGTCCTGGCACTCCACCACGATGCCGGACGGTATATGGGTTAAGCGGATCGCGGAATCGGTTTTGTTGACGTGCTGGCCGCCCGCGCCGGAGGCGCGGAACGTGTCAACCCGGATGTCGGCTTTGTTCAACTCGATCTCATCGATCGTCTCAGCTTCGGGCAGCACGGCCACCGTGCACGCCGAGGTGTGAATCCGTCCCTGGGATTCGGTTTCCGGTACGCGTTGCACGCGGTGCGCGCCGGATTCGAACTTCAACCGGCTGTAGACGTCCGCGCCGTCGATGCGACTGATGATCTCCTTGTAGCCGCCGTGCTCGCCAGGACGCGAGCTGACGATCTCCAGGTGCCACTTCAGTGCTTCGGCGTAGCGTGCGTACATGCGGAACAGATCGCCGGCGAACAGCGCGGCTTCGTCGCCGCCCGTGCCCGCGCGGATCTCGAGAAACACGTTCGAAGCGTCGTTCGGGTCCCGGGGCAGCAGCAGGTGCTTCAATCGTTCCCGGCCGGCATCGAGTTCCTGGTTCAGCCGCCCGGCGTCGTCGCGTGCGAGTTCACGCATTTCCGGATCGTCGTCGTCCAGCAGGCTGGCGGCATCGACAAGTTCGGCGTCAAGCCGCCGGAGATCCTGAAAACAACGGATGACCGGCTGTATTTCCGAAAACTCTCTGGACAGCGCGGTGAATCGATCCCGGTCGGTCACGGTTTCGGGATCCGCCAGCAGGCCGGACAACTCGTGATAACGGTCGTCGAGGTCATCGAGCTTGGCGAGCATCGAGGGGGAGAGGTCCATGGCTTCGCTGTGGGTCAGTCGGGGCGGATCTGATACAGGGTTCGAATCAGATCGAGTACATCATTGCGGTCCGATGCGGTTGCGTCGCGGATCGCCACGGTAGGTTGGTGGAGAAGCTTGTTGGTCAGACTGCGGGCCAACTCGTCGAGGACCTCACTGGGATCGGCGCCACTGGAGAGCCGCGTCTGGGCGCGCTGCAGTTCTTGAATCTGCAACGTTTCCCCGTGGGTTCGAAAATCGCGGACCAGTTGCTGTCCTGCACGAATGCGGCGCTCCCGGGAGTACTGGTCACTGCCATCGAGTATCAGCGTCTCGGCTGATTCCGCGGCGCGTTGCCGATCGCGCATGTTCGCTTCGATGATCTCGGTGAGATCGTCGATGGAGTACAGGTACACGTCACGCAGGGTGCCAACTTCCGGCTCGATGTCGCGCGGCACGGCGATGTCGACCATGAATATCGGCCGGTGTTTACGGGTGTGAATCGCCGCTTCCACCGCGCCTTTGCCGAGCACGGGAAGCGGGCTTCCGGTCGATGCGATGACGATGTCGAAGCCCTTCAGCTCGCTGGCAACGTCCGTGAGTTGCATGGCTCGGGCGCCGACGCGCTGTGCCAGCTCTTCGGCATGGCTCAAGGTCCGATTGGCAATCGCCAGCCCGCCGATGCCCGCTTGCTTGAGATGTGCCGCCACCAGTTCGATGGTGTCGCCGGCGCCCAGCAGCAGCGCTTTATTCTGTCCAAGATCCGTGAAGATCTGTTGCGCAAGGGAGACCGCTGCGTACGCGACCGAGACTGGATTTCGGCCAATGTCGGTATCGGTGCGAACCCGCTTGGCGACGTTCAGGGTGACCTGCGACAACAGATTCAACTCCGGCCCCAACGTGCCCGCGCTGCGCGCGTGGTCGTAAGCGTCCTTGACCTGGCCGAATATCTGCGGCTCGCCCATCACCTGCGAGTCGAGCCCGGATGCGACGCGCATCAAATGACGCGCGGCGTCCTGGTCCCAGTGCGTGTAGCCTGCGTCCCGGATTTCCTGCACCGTGACGTTGCGATAATCCGCCAGCCAGTCCACCAGCGGCGTCTGATCGGTGAGCTCCGTGGCGCAGTACAGCTCGGTACGATTACACGTGGACAGAATCGCGGCTTCGCCCACCGAAGGCAGCGCTCGGGTGAGATCCTTCAAGGCACGGACCAACGCGTCGGCGGGGAATGCGATCCGTTCCCGAAGGTCGATCGGTGCCGTGCGAAAGTTCAATCCGTAGGCGAGAATGGCCATGTGCACTTCGCGTTCAGCCGGTGGTTGGAGATACGTTGGAGCATGGTAGTGCGCAATCATACCAAACTCGGTTGTGTTGTATGCTCGCCGTTATGTCTAAGCCGTTCTTTCTTAAAGTTTTTTCCGTCTTTCTCGGGTTTTGTGCAGCCATTTCGGGATGTACGTCACTTCCGCCCGCGTCGGCGTTGGAGTCTGTCCAGTTCACGGTGCAGGGTCGCATGGGCATACGCAATGGCGCCGAGACATTTTCCTCCAGCTTCAATTGGGTGCAGGCAAACGACCGGTTCCAGATTGAGCTGTGGGGACCCCTGGGCCAAGGACGCACTCGAATGGTCGGCTCCGAACAGGACGTGACGGTGTATGCGGCCAACGGCGAGGTGTACCGGGAACCGGACAGCGCCAGCGCGATGCAGCGTTGGCTCGGTTTCTCGGTACCTATCGATGCGCTCAGATCCTGGATTCAGGGCAGGCCAGCGCCGGGCTATCCCACCGAGGAGGCCATTCGGGATGAGCAGGGTGATCTGCGCACCCTGCAGCAACTCGGCTGGGCCCTGGTTTTCTCGAACTACGGGCTGGCGGAACAAACGCATCGTGTACCGGGTCGAATCAGCGCATCGCAGGCGGGGGTGAGGGTCACGCTGGTGCCCAAGGATTGGACTTTTTCATCCACATTTCAGTGATTTGACAGCGCCAGGCGTGATCCTCAGAATACCGCCCTCCCGCGGCCTGGGGTCGGCGCCCCGGTTCCGAAAGTCCAGCAACGAGAGACGTTGAGCCAGTCCAGTTGGGGTGTGGCCAAGTGGTAAGGCACCGGGTTTTGATCCCGGCATGCGCAGGTTCGAATCCTGCCACCCCAGCCATTTCTTTTTTGCGAGTGGAACGAGAACGTAATGTCACGGTGGCGGGATGCCATAGGGAACATCTGAACTGTGGTTAATCTGATCATCTTTGCCGGCAACTCGAATCCCGAGTTGGCCCGACGCGTAGTGCGCGAATTGCGCATCGAGCTCGGCGACGCCCGCGTCGACCGGTTCAGTGACGGTGAGGTGAACGTCGAGATCAACGCCAATGTGCGCGGCGCGGACGTCTTTCTGCTGCAATCAACCTGCGCGCCCACCAACGACAACGTGATGGAGTTGATCATTATGGCGGACGCCATCCGCCGTGCGTCTGCAGCCCGGATAACGGCGGTGATGCCATATTTTGGCTACGCGCGCCAGGATCGCCGTCCGCGCTCGCGGCGGGTACCGATCAGCGCCAAGGTCGTGGCGGACATGATCAGCGCCTCGGGCGTCGACCGGGTGATGACTGTGGACCTGCATGCCGATCAGATCCAGGGATTCTTCAACATCCCGGTCGAGAACGTATACGCATCACCCGTGCTGGTGGATCATGCGCTGGCGCAACACTATGAAAATCCCATCGTCGTCTCTCCGGACGTCGGCGGCGTGGTACGCGCGCGGGCCATCGCGAAGCAACTCAATGACATCGACCTGGCAATTATCGACAAGCGTCGCCCGCAGGCCAACGAATCGGAAGTCATGAATGTGATCGGTGATGTGGAGCGGCGTACCTGCATCATCGTCGACGACATGGTCGACACGGCCGGAACGCTGTGTGCGGCGGCGGAAGCGCTGAAGGAGCGCGGCGCACCACAGGTGGTCGCCTACATCACCCACCCGGTGTTATCGGGCGAGGCCATCACGCGCATAAACGCTTCGCAGATCGACCGGTTGGTCGTAACAGACACGATTCCGCTGCGCGACGCCGCCAGAGCGTGCAGCAAAATTGAACAGCTGAGCCTCGACCGACTGCTGGCTGAAGCGATTCGCCGAGTCAGCAATGAGGAGTCGATCAGCGCGATGTTTCGGTAACCCTGAGAGGGTTGCCTTGGTTCGTACCGGTATGACGGTCGCAACATGCCGGTGCGGTGGAACGTGACAACAGGAGAAAGCTAATGTCACAGAAAATCGAGCTTGAAGCAGAGTTGCGAACGGACGTGGGGAAAGGTGCGAGCCGCCGCCTGCGTCGGTTGGCAGACAGAGTCCCCAGCATTATGTACGGGGGTGATCAGGACTCCATTGCGTTGACGTTGCATTACAACGAACTCGCCAAAGCGATGCAGGAGGAGTCCTTTTTCTCACAGATCATCGACATCAAGACCAATGGCAAGGCCCAGCAGGTTGTGGTGCGCGATCTGCAGAGGCATCCGGCCACCGATCGGGTGCAGCACATCGACTTCCTGCGCATACGTGCGGACCGTGCCCTGCAGGTGCAGGTGCCGATTCACTTCATCAACGAAGAAGAGTGCGTTGGCGTAAGGACCGAAGGCGGTGCGATTTCACACATGATTACCGATGTGGAGATCAGCTGTCTGCCGGGCGACCTGCCGAGCTTCCTCGAAGTCGACATGCTGGAGGTGGTACTCGGAACGGCCTTGCACTTGTCTGACATCATCGTCCCGGAAGGGGTGACGATCGTCGTACTTGCGCAGGAAGAACCGAACGACGCGCAGATCGCGACCGTACTGGTGCCGCGTGAGATCAGCGAAGAAGAGCCGGAACTCGAAGCACTCGAAGGCGAGGAAGGTGAAGCAGCCGAGGGCGAAGAAGAAGCCGGGGAGGAAGGTGGCGAAGGCGACGTGGATTCGGCGCAGCAGGGCGAAGGTTCCAGCGACGACAAAACCTAACGTGCTCGCATGAGTGCCATTCGATTGATCGCGGGCCTGGGCAATCCGGGTCCGCGGTTCGAAGGTACCCGTCACAACGTCGGCGCCTACTTTGTCGAGGCGCTGGCGCGCCGGTATGGCATCGCGCTGAAGGAAGAACCCCGGTTCAAGGCTCTGGTCGGGCGTGGTGACATCCTGGGCCACGACATCCGCCTGATGATTCCGACGACGTTCGTGAATCTCAGCGGTGAAGCGGTCGGTGCCCTGGCGGCGTTCTACAAGATCCCGGTGGGCGAGATTCTGGTGGCTTATGACGAGATGGCCTTCGATGTCGGGTTTGTCAGGCTGAAGCTGGGTGGCGGCGACAACGGGCACAACGGCATCCGCAGTGTGGTCCGGGGCCTGGGTAGTCAGACCGGCTTCCTGCGGCTGCGGATTGGCGTAGCGCACCCGGGGCATGCCGATCTGGTGACGCCGTATCTCACCGGAACACGCATGCCCCTCGATGAGCGCGAGGCCATCGACGCCGCGTCAGACCTGCCGGAATCGATACTCGCAGACATGCTGGCCGGCGAAATTGATAGAACCATGAACGCACTACATGCACCGCCCGCTGGGGATGCGAACGAGGCGCCGGAGGACTGATGGGATTCAACTGTGGAATTGTGGGCCTGCCGAACGTCGGTAAGTCAACGCTGTTCAATGCGCTCACCAAAGCCGGCATCGATGCGGCGAACTTCCCGTTCTGCACCATCGAGCCGAACACGGGCGTGGTACCCGTGCCGGATGCGCGCCTCGAGGTTATTGCCGCAATCGTAAAACCCGAGCGCGTTGTGCCGACCACCATGGAGTTTGTCGATATCGCAGGTCTGGTCGCGGGCGCTTCGAAGGGGGAGGGCCTGGGCAATCAGTTCCTCGCCCACATCCGCGAAACTCACGCCATCGCGCATGTGGTTCGTTGCTTCGAGGACGACAACGTCGTACACGTGTCCGGCAAAGTCTCGCCCGTCGATGACATCGAGATCATCGACACGGAACTTGCGCTGGCCGACCTCGACACCGTCGAACGTGCCTGTGACCGGGTTGGCCGGATGGCCAACGCGGGTGACAAGGAGGCCAAGAAGACGCTGGCGGTGTTCGAACAGGTTCGTGACGCGCTCAGCGAAGGCCGGCCGGTGCGCTCGCTCATCGCCGGCGGCACGCTCGACGAGAGCGCCTTGGACGATTTGCGAGAACTCCACCTGATTACGGCCAAACCGGTGATGTATATCGCGAACGTTGCCGAGGACGGTTTCGAGGACAATCCTTTGCTGGATCAGGTGGCTGCCCGTGCGGCGCAGGACGGCGCGATCGTGGTGCCCATCTGCAACAAGATCGAGGCGGAGATCGCTGAACTCGAGGAGCATGAGCGTGCTGAATTTCTGGCGGAGATTGGCATGGACGAGCCCGGGTTGAACCGGGTGATCCGGGCCGGTTACGAGTTACTTGGCCTGCTGAACTACTTCACCGCTGGTCCGAAGGAAGCGCGTGCCTGGACGGTGAAGGTGGGCGCGAAGGCTCCACAGGCGGCGGGCGTGATCCATACGGATTTCGAGAAGGGCTTCATCCGCGCCGAGGTGATCGCGTATCCGGACTATGTTGCGGGCAACGGTGAGCAGGGTGCAAAGGATGCTGGTAAATGGCGTCTGGAAGGCAAGGACTACGTCGTTCAAAATGGCGACGTGGTGCATTTTCGATTCAACGTCTGAGGACGATGTCTGAGGGAAATCGATCGTGTTGACAAGACCAATGTGTCTCGCGAGAATCCGCCACCCTCATCTATGGCTACGTAGCTCAGTTGGTTAGAGCACAGCATTCATAATGCTGGAGTCCCCGGTTCAAGTCCGGGCGTAGCCACCATATTTTCTCTTAAATTTCATGTAGTTAAAGAAAAGCCTGATTCAGGCAAAATCCAATAGCATCAGTCGGTAGCACACAGGTAGCACAACTTGTGGCTAAAACAGGAGCTATTTCAATGCCTAGACAACCAAGGAAGGTCGATCCGCCCTATGTCGTTGTGGATGGTTGTACCCCCCTCACCCCCGCCTTCTATCACTCCGCCCGAGCCTGTCTGAGGGAACTCTCCAAAGACAGGGATGGCCTCGTGGCTGATGCCTGTTCCAACGAGTTGCACGCTCGATTTGCGCTCTATGCGTGTTTCCGCGCCCGCTCCACGCTGGACGTCGGGGCAGCCCTCTTAACGGGCCCGGCGCGAGGCGGACGCTTCGTCGAGGGTGACTTCTTCATGTCGTCCATGTCCGGCGGGGCGGGTTCCGGATTCGCCGACTCCGGGTCCGCATCGGCAACAGGCTGAGCGCACGCCGATGCGTCGTGGCGTTCGAGGTCTGCGAGCCATTGGGCGCCACGCTTTTCGTCATAGAGCAGCCAGCGAAGGTCGCTCAGGTTCATCGCGTCGCTGACACAACGCCAGATATCGAAGAGGTCCAAAGGCTCAACATTACGTCTGGAATTCGAATCTTTCATAGCGGTGGGAGGGTGAAAAGCTGGCGTCCGCACAACTGCGACTCTAGTCCTGTGGATTCGTGGGTGCAATTGATATCGTACCTGAAGGCACCGGGCGGGCCTCATGATCATCTCAGGTGAGTCCCTTCAGCCCATTTGGCAACGGATCTTGTTTTGATTGACCAATGAGCCGCGTCAGGTTCAGCATAGTCGAACATGGTCGGATCGGAGGCCATCATGTCGATTCAGGATTTGCAAAACTATCTTGATGAGCGACATGTCGTGTACACGCTCATCAACCATTCCCGAACTTATACGGCACAAGAGACCGCGCAATCAGCCCATATTCCGGGCCGCGAAATCGCCAAGGCGGTAGTGGTGCGCATTGACGGCACGGCGGCGATGGTCGTGCAACCGGCGACATCGAAAGTTCACCTTGGCAAGCTGAAAAAGCTGACCGGTGCGAAGAGCGTGAGCCTTGCCGATGAGGAAGACCTCAAGGACTTGTTCCCGGATTGCGAACTGGGCGCAATGCCGCCGTTCGGCAATCTGTATGGACTGCAGGTTTATGTCGGCGAGGAACTGACACACGACGAGGAAATCGCGTTCAACGCAGGTTCGCATACCGAACTGATCAAGCTTGCATACCGGGATTTCGAGTCTTTGGTGCACCCGGAGGTGGTCCACATCTAAGGTGGCGTACATTCATGTCAAACGCGTTCCCCGAGTGGAGGACATCGCATGCCGAACTATTCGTTTCAATGTAAACAGTGTGGTGAGCGGTTTGAGGTACACGAAAGCCTGAAGGGGCACGCCCAG
>PVMK01124724.1_pt1 | contig 60476 bp, 48 predicted proteins | sample 1853481 | NCBI WGS metagenome assembly PVMK01 (sample SAMN08533507, study PRJNA380276) | Marine sediment metagenome, whole genome shotgun sequencing project.
TCTATGATCTGGATCAAACTTTATAAGTGATCTGGATCAAACTTTATAAATATACTGAAAAAAATAGTACAACAGCTAAAAATATAAATATTTCTCTATTTAATTTGGTGCTTAGCAACATAACTTAATTAATTTTATTGATATTTACATGACAAATCATAATGCCTAGATTTCCAGAGCCTGGTAGTGCTTAAACCCTTTTAATTTTCAATACTCAACAGTATGCTTATAGGCCGAGCAACCAGAGACAATATGTGCGTATGCAACAATTTATTTCTCACTGTTTCGACTCAATAGAACATGTCGAACAAAGCCTCTCTAAGCATAAATATATCTGCGATCGGAAGCTGGCAACAACAATTTATCTTGCCACCAAACTGGGAAAACCTTTATTTCTTGAAGGTGAACCAGGTGTTGGCAAGACTGAGGTCGCCAAGGTTCTCTCTAGAATACTGGACACACAGCTCATTCGTCTGCAATGTTATGAAGGACTTGACGCCAACACAGCACTTTATGAATGGAATTACCCTAGACAGATGCTTGAACTACGCTTGCAGGAAGCGCGCGAAATAGAAAAAAATAAAATCGGTGAGAACCTGTTCAGTGAGTCATTCCTGTTTAAGCGGCCACTGTTAGAGGCCATACAATCAGAGTCAGACACCCCACCCGTTCTGCTCATTGATGAGATTGATCGTTCAGATGAAGAATTTGAAGCCTTTTTGCTAGAGGTGTTATCCGATTTTCAGATCACTATCCCGGAGCTTGGAACCATAAAGGCGAAACAGACACCGATCGTCATCCTGACATCAAACAATACGCGCCAATTGCACGATGCCCTGAAACGACGCTGCTTGTTCCACTATATCGATTATCCCGATTTAGAACGGGAGCGACTTATTGTAAAAACCCGGGTGCCCCATATACAGGATGAACTGTCGGGGCAGATCTGCCGGTTTATGCAATGGATACGATCTGAAAACATATATAAACGCCCTGGCATTGCTGAGACCATTGATTGGGCAGAAGCGCTGCTATCGCTCGGTAAGAATGAACTGACTGCAGAAGTAGTGGATGACACGATTGGCTGCATCCTTAAATACAAACAGGATCTGGATAATATCCAGAAACTGGAGATACCACAGATCCTGGAACAGCTGAAACATGATGTCCCACATCAACACGTCCAGTGAGAGTAAAGAACATCGTTATTTACTGGATCAGATTATCCGATTTTCAAGACAACTGCATGATGCAGGAATCAATGTCAATCTGACTAACCTGATTGATCTGTTTAGTTGTATCAAACATATCGATATCAGCAACCCGGATGATTTTTATGCGGCAAACAGAGCGACATTGATCTCAAGCCAATATGATCTCGCCCTGTTCGACCAACTGTATAAAACATTCTGGTACGGGGAACAAATTAATGAAAAAATTAAAAAAGAACCTACAGACAAGGATTCTGATGACCTCAATCATTTAGAGAAAGACCAGCAGCGAGAGATAAAACAACAAGAACAGGCCTCCGAATCGGAGGGGCGGGAAAAGTCACAAATACCCAGTCAGGCAGCGTATAGCCCAGGCGATTATTTAATGAAAAAGGATCTGGGTCTTATGTCACCTGAAGAGCTGGAAGAGGCTCGCAGGCTGATCGCAGAACTTATTACGATTATTGCAAATATCCAAAACCGCCGCCGCAAGAAGAACCACAAAGGCCATGAATTACATTTTCGTGAGATGCTTCGACGTAATGCATCCCACGGATCTGATGGTATGGAAATACTATTTCGTAAAAAACGCATCAAGAAAACCAGGCTGATACTGCTATGTGATGTCAGTGGCTCGATGGAACAATATAGCCGCTTTCTTATCCATATCATCTATGCGATGCACCAGGAACTGAATCAACTCAATGTTGCCGTCTTTTCCACACACATGACAATGATCACGGATTGTTTGAATACGGATAATATTGACGACTCATTAAATGAAGTCACTAAGACTACTATTGATTGGGCGGGTGGAACAGATATAGGCCAATGTCTTCACGAGTTCAACCATCATTTATCACGTGAAATCTCCTCATCACGCACCATCATTGTGATTCTCAGCGATGGTTGGGACCGAGGCAACGCCACAATCATGGCAGAAGAGATGAAGCAGCTGCATAATCACGCCTACAGAATTCTATGGCTGAATCCCCTGCTGGGCCATAATGAATACCAACCCCTGTGTCAGGGCATGCAAACTGCCCTACCCTATATTGATCACTTCATGCCAGCACACAATCTGGAAAGTTTTGCCAGATTGATAAAACAGTTGAAACTACTCTGGCGTTAGTTAAACCGGCCAAACGTAGATCAATCTGGTTTATTTAAAATGAGGCAGGACTTCCTTGCCCAGCAGATCGAGGGCTTCATCAAAATTCGGACCGAGACAGTGGCCAAAGGCGACGTGCGTGACTCCCGCATCCACCATTTCTTCAATTTGTTCAATAACATCCTTTACTGTCCCTGTCACCGAGCACTTGGCAACAGATAGATCCGATATATAGCTCGCCCCTTTTTCGAAATCACCGGTCGAGGCTGCCTCGCGTACCTTGTTAATTTCTTCTTCTGAAATACCGGCGACATCGGTCATGGGACGTAAATAAGGCAGATAAACAGCTAACACACGGCGCGCCGTTTCTTTGGCCTTTTCACGATCAGCGCAGATAGAACTCAAAGGCCCTGCAATAATTTCAACCTCATCCGGGTTACGATTTACACGTGCCGCACCGATCTCGATATTTTCACGAATAATCTTGACGTAATCGGGGTTCCAGAGACCATCCGACTTGACCCCTTCTGCTATTTCACCCGCTAACTGGCACATCTTTGGGCCCCAGGTGCCAATGAAGATAGGCACTTCCTTGCGCAAAGGTTGAAAGCGGAAAAACAATTCCTCAGTGACGGTAAATACCTCTCCATGAAAAGCAGTGTGATCACCCGATAGCAAACGACGAATAATATGAATCGCTTCGCGCACCATGGTGATGGGTTTCCGTTGTTTCTCGATCCCCAGAAACTCCCAAAAGGCACCGCGAGCAATACCTAGTACAGCCCGACCATTGGTTAATTCATCCAGCTCTGCAAGATTACCTGCATGGTAACAGGGATGAACTATCTGCGGAGTAATGATGCCGGGACCGACCTTGATACGACTGGTATGTTCTCCGATCAGAGTTAACAACGGCCAGGTGGGTTTAAACATGAGATCGTCATAGACATGCAGTTCATCAAAATCATATTGTTCTATGCGTTTAGCCTTATCAATATAATCCCGAATGGGATAACTTCCCTGCAGAGCAACACTAAATTTGATCGACATGTTTATGACTCCTGTTTTATTGCGGCATAAAAACCTCTGCCTTTCTTCTCGGCTCTCTCATACCCGGTTTACGTCTGGTTCAGGATAACATTCTGCAAAAAAAAACCAGTAGGTATATTTTTCGTCATCATTTCACATCCCCTGAGAAAGTTTACAGGGATAAATTTATACTTGAAATATACAATACGGCGCCGTATGGTTGTTTTATTATAATTGATGTTTTTCTTCAATTAAAGGAACAATCATTGAGCACGAAATATTATTAAATATTGCTTATGTCAAATATCGTAATCTACACACGCAGTGATGATATAGCCATTATCACAATTAATAACCCACCGATTAATGCGATGGATTTGAAAACGAGAAAAGCACTTTCGCAAACGGTCGACCAGTTTAATTCAGATGGCGCAGCAAAGGCGGCAATATTGATCTGTGCAGGTCGAACCTTTATCGCCGGTGCAGATATTTCAGAGTTTGATCGCCTGCCTTTTAAGGATCCATGGTTACCGGAAATCGTACAGAAAATAGAAGACTGCACTAAACCTGTTCTTGCAGCCATTCATGGTTCCGCACTGGGAGGTGGTCTTGAAATAGCATTAGCATGTCATTTTCGATGTGCCATGACAACAGCCAGGCTGGGTTTGCCTGAAGTAACACTTGGCCTCCTTCCAGGTGCAAGCGGAACCCAACGCCTGCCACGACTTGCTGGAATAACAAAAGCGCTGGATATGATGCTATCGGGCAAACCTGTCAATGCACAGGAAGCATTTGATAATGGCATAGTGGACAAACTCATCGAGAGTAATTTACAGGAAGGTGCAATTGCATTTGCAAAAGAAATACTGAAAAAACAGCTGCCGATAAAACGCCTTAGTCAGATTGATATAAACAAGTCCGATGTTACACCTGAAGTATTTGCAAATTATCGTAAACAGATTGCAAAAACAGCTCGCGGCTTTTTTGCCCCGGAGCAAATTATTAAATGTGTTGAAGCCGCTGCTGAACTTCCCTATCAGGAAGCTCTGCAAATCGAAAATGAATTATTTCTTGATTGTTTGAACTCCGATCATTCGAAAGCACAAAGACATTTATTTTTTGCAGAGCGTGAAATTACCCGTATCCCGGATGTTCCCAAAGATACTCAGGCACGTGAGATTAAAACAGTCGCCATCATTGGTGCCGGCACAATGGGCTGTGGTATCGCGATGAACTTTTTAAGTGCCAATATTCCCGTCACATTGCTTGAAGTTGATCAGACAGGACTGGATCGGGGGTTGAATACAATCCGCGCCAACTATGAAGCTCAGGTAAAGAAAGGACGCCTGAGCCAGGAACAACTGGATCAAACCATAGGACAATTGGACGGCAGCACAGATTATGCTGATATCAGCGATGTGGATCTGGTCATCGAAGCCGTATTTGAAAATATGGCCATCAAAAAAGAAGTATTTGAAAAACTGGACCAGGTCTGTAAACACGGAGCCATACTTGCAAGCAACACCTCAACACTGGACATTAATGTAATCGCAAACTACACAAAACGACCAGAAGATGTGATCGGTCTGCATTTTTTTGCACCGGCAAATATCATGCCCTTGCTTGAGATTGTCAGGGGCGAAAAGACGAGCAAGGATGTCATTGCCACAGCATTAAAAATAGCCAGGACAATTCACAAAGTTGGTGTGTTGGTCGGCGTCTGCTTCGGCTTTGTCGGCAACCGTATGTTCCTTCCCTATGTTCGTGAGGCAGAATTAATGATGCTGGAGGGAATTGCACCAGAACGTATTGATCAACTTGTCTGTGATTGGGGTATGGCCATGGGTCCCCATGCCGTCACTGATTTATCCGGTCAGGATATTTTTTTCAAGCTGAATAACGAATGGGAAAACAAGCCCGATGACCCATCCTATTTCCGTATTTGCAAGGTCCTTTATGAAAAGGGGCGTTATGGTCAAAAAGCCGGGGCGGGTATATATAAATATGAAGGCCGCACTGCAACACCCGATCCGGAAGTCATGGAGATGGCTCACAATGAAGCCGATTCATTGGGGATCGAGCAACGGGAAATCAGTGACGAGGAAATTATTGAACGTTTGCTTTATGCCATGATCAATGAAGGAGCATTGGTACTGGAAGAAGGCATTGCCCTGCGACCCGGTGATATTGACGTTATTTTCAATAGCGGTTTCGGCATGCCGCGTTATCGTGGAGGCCCCATGTTTTATGCTGATCATGTCGGCCTGAAACAAGTTTATGAAACGATAAGTAAATACCGTGAACATTATGGTGATCGTTACTGGACACCCGCACCTTTACTAGAGCAACTGGCCAAAGAAGGAAAAACATTTTCTGAATGGTCAATGAATCAATCGTGAAATAAATTAGTTTGTCCGCTTCCTGGTAGAGATGAATGTGGTATTTTTTAAATACCTGGGAAATTTGATGGCCTGGATTACTTACGCTACCTGAGAAGTGTTATTCTTTTTTCTGCTGGACAGAAAATATTATCCTTGATGATTAAAAAATAATGAATAAACCTCATCAGCTTGCTTATCTGCTTCTTACTTTGATGGCATTCTTTTTGGCTTGCAATCATATCATCGGTCGTTTTGTACATACTGAAATCCCGCCCATCGGACTGTCATTCTGGCGTTGGTTATTTGCCGGGTTCTTATTATTTCCTTTTATAGTCTATAAAAAACGATCACTTCGTAACATCTTTCAGAACAACATTAAAAATCTTTTGTTATTGGGTACATTGATCGTTGGTGCGACTACCTTGATCCTGGTCGCGTTGAATTCAAGTTCGGCAATCAATATCTCCATCATTAATACCTTTCAGCCCGTATTAACGATCATATTTGCCCGACTTTTCCTGAAACAAAAACTGGTCGCAATACAACTTGCAGGCATCCTGTTCTCCTGTGCAGGCGTACTTGTTATGATCTCAAAAGGTCAACTGGGCATCATGATGTCCCTGCAGTTTAACCAGGGCGATTTAATCGCCCTGCTGGCCATGTGTGGTTTCGCCGGTTATGCAATCAATGTCTACCGTATTCCTGAAGAACTTAATGTACTGGAATCACTATTCGGAATAATTATTTCGGGTTCTATCGTTCTGTTACCTTTTTATTTACTGGAATCGTTTTTTTACAAACCCGTGCCCATAAATGCGACTAGTTTGTGGGCTGTCCCCGTTCTGGCCTTACTGGTTTCTGTATTCAGCATGTTAATCTGGAATTTCGGTAATCGAACGGTCGGTCCTGCACGAGCTACTGTATTTATCAATCTTATTCCCGTATTCGGCATCATCCTGGCAACGACCTTGCTGGGAGAGCAACTATTTATTTCCCACATTGTTGGGGCAGTCTGTATCTTTATTGGTGTGGCCTGTGTCATTAAAAACAGGTTCGTGGCAGATTTGCACATATAATGTGAAAATTTTTTACTCCTTCAAAAATAACTTGCCGTTGTTCGTTTCAATATTGACAGATTCAAGTTCCATTCCCAGACAAGGCCCTTTGACACAACGCCCATTTTCAATATCGAATACTGCTGCATGTTGGATACACACCAGATGTCCTTGATCCTTATCGAATATTCCTTTTGAACGATTGCTCAGGGGTAAATTCATATGAGGACATTCATTCCTGTAACCATACAATCTTCCTTTTCTATGTATCACAATAAGGTCACAGTCCGCTAACAGGAACCGGATGGCACTGTCTTCGGGGAGTTCTTCCATGTGGCATATCAGTTGTGTAGCATGTGCCGTGTCCATGAAATAAATTTACATATTGGGATAGTTGGGACCACCACCACCTTCCGGTGTGATCCATGTAATATTTTGTGAAGGGTCCTTGATATCACAGGTTTTACAATGTAGACAATTCTGAGCGTTAATCTGCAACTGCTTTTCGTCTTTGTCCCCGACAATAATTTCGTACACACCAGCCGGACAGTAACGCTGTTCTGGAGCATCATACTGTTTTAGATTCACGTCAATCGGGATGGCAGCATCTTGCAAGGTTAAATGGCAAGGTTGATTTTCTTCATGGTTGGTGCTGGAAAGAAATACAGATGACAAGAGATCAAAACTAATCTCACCATCTGGTTTTGGGTAGTCTACCTTGCTGCATTCATCTTTATTTTTTAATAGCTGATGATCTTTTGACTGATCCCGAAGTGTTAACGGCAACTTTCCCCCAAACCAGTTTTGATCAAGATAATTAAACCCACCTCCAATAATTGGCCCCCATTTATGTATGACTGTACCGAAATTCCGACTTGAATAAAGTTCTTTATAAAGCCATGACTTATTAAACTGATCACAATAGCCCGTTAGCACCTGACCGCCCTTATCACCTTTGACAAAAGCATCAGCAATAGTTTCCGCCGCCAACATACCTGATTTCATTGCCGTATGTGACCCTTTGATCTTGGCGAAATTTAACGTGCCCGCATCACAACCAAGCAGCATCGCCCCAGGCATGACCATCCTGGGCAATGAAAAATACCCACCTTTACTGATGGACCTGGCACCATAGGAAACTCTTGTCCCTTCGGACAGGTATTGTTTGATCAACGGATGATGTTTGAACCGTTGAAATTCTTCAAAAGGATTCAAATAAGGATTGGAATAGTTTAAATCGGTAATAAGACCGACACTTACCTGATTGTTTTCAAGGTGATAGAGAAAAAATCCGCCGTTTGTGACAGTTTCACTCAGTGGCCAACCAGCACCATGAATCACCAGCCCGAGCTGATGTTTATCATGTGATACTTCCCACAATTCTTTAATCCCCAGACCATAGTGTTGGGGGTCAGAGTCCTTATCAAGTTCGAATTTTTCGATTAGACGTTTACCAAGATGTCCTCGGCAACCCTCAGCAAAGATCGTATATTTCCCATACAATTCTATACCGGGTTCAAAATTGTCTTTATTGCTACCTTCTGTACCCACACCCATATCACCAGTGACCACACCCCGTACAATATTATTTTCATCAATAATGATATCTGCGGCGGGAAAGCCTGGAAATATATCTACACCTAGACTTTCCGCCTGCTCGGCCAGCCAACGACACAGATTCCCAAGGCTAACAATATAATTTCCTTTGTTATGCATGGGTTTGGGTACAAATAAATTAGGCACTTTGTAGGCCTTATCGGATCGGGTAAAAAAATACACCTCATCCTGTTCGACGAGTGTATTCAGGGGCGCATGCTTCTCCTGCCAGTCTGGAATAAGTTCATTCAGGGCACGTGGTTCAAATAAGGCACCAGAAAGAATATGGGCACCGACTTCAGATCCTTTTTCCAACACACAGACCATTAACTCAAGATCACTTTCTATAGCCAACTGCCGCAACCGGATAGCCGCAGACAAACCTGCCGGACCGGCACCAACAATAACAACATCATATTCCATACTTTCACGTTGCATGATCGTTTCGGCTTAGTCTTTACTAAGCGCTTCCGTCATTTGTGGCAAGACCTTGAACAGATCATCGACGATACCGTAGTCGGCCACCTCAAAGATAGGTGCTTCCGCATCTTTATTGATCGCGACTATGACCTGACTGTCTTTCATTCCGGCAAGGTGTTGGATGGCACCGGATATACCCACCGCAATATACAATTTTGGTGCAACGATTTTACCCGTTTGTCCAACCTGATAATCATTCGGCACGAAGCCCGCGTCCACTGCAGCTCGTGATGCACCAATGGCCGCCCCCAAACTATCTGCAAGATCCTCTATTAGTTTGAAGTTTTCTTTATCACCTAGTCCCCGACCACCCGAAATCACGATATCTGCAGCAGCAAGTTCAGGGCGATCCGATTTTGTCAGATCTTCACTTACAAGGCTGGATAGACCAGCATCGGCTGGCGCCGCAACTGCTTCTATTGGCACCGCTGTGTCATTACCTTCACTTGCAGGAAAGGCCGTACTACGAACGGTGATCACTTTTTTTGTATCAATTGATTGTACAGTTACGATCCCATTGCCAGCGTAGATGGGATGAGTAAAAGTATCATCTGATTCAATACCAATGATGTCCGATATCTGTGCTACATCCAGTAAGGCAGCAACCCTTGGCATTAAATTTTTACCTGTTGTTGTCGCAGCAGAAAGCAAGTGAGAATAATCATTTGCCAGTTGATGTATGAGGGGAGCAATATTTTCTGCCAATTGTGCTGCACAAACCTCACTATCACAAAGTAACACACGCGTTACTCCCTGAATTTTGGAGACTGTATCCGCAACTGCCTTGCAATTATTACCCGCCACAAAAACATCAACCTCACTGCTTAGTTCACTGGCTGCTGTAATGGTACTAAACGTTGCCACGTTCAAGCTTTTATTATTATGGTCGGCAATGACTAAAACGCTCATCTCAAATCACCTTTGCTTCATTACGTAATTTGTCTAGTAGTTCTGCAACATCAGCCACAATGACACCGGCTTCGCGCTTCGGCGGTTCATTAACTTTCAGGAGTTTTAACCTGGGAGAGACATCAATACCCAGATCTTCAGGTGTTAATGTTTCAAGCGGCTTCTTTTTAGCTTTCATGATATCCGGTAGTTTTGCATAACGCGGTTCATTCAAACGAAGATCAGTAGTGATAACAGCAGGTAATTTCAGACTGACGGTTTGCGTACCACCATCAATTTCTCTTGTGACTATAACAGTTTCAGACTCAACCTTAACACCACAGGCAAATGTTCCCTGGCCCCAATTAAGTAAGGCCGCCAACATTTGTCCGGTTTGATTGGCATCATCATCTATGGCCTGCTTGCCAAGAATAACCATGCCGGGATTTTCCTTATCAGCAATAGCTTTTAATAACTTTGCAACCGCTAATGATTGCAGTTCCTCGCTTGATTCAACAAAGACACCTCGATCAGCACCCATGGCCAATGCAGTTCGAATAGTTTCCTGGCATTGTTTAGCGCCGAATGAAGCCACCACTACTTCGCTTGCAATACCTGCTTCTTTAAGCCGAATCGCTTCTTCGACCGCAATTTCATCAAAGGGGTTCATAGACATCTTCGCATTGCTAATCTCTACCCCGGTATGATCCGCCATAGGACGAACCCTCACGTTGTAGTCAACGACGCGTTTAATTGCCACAAGAATAATCATATATTCATCCTGATTTCTATTGAAATCTAATATTTCACTATTATTTAATTCATTCAACCATTCATCATATTGATGTATCAAGTTTTACTGAGCCAGCAACACGGCCTGAGCTGCAGCGAGTCTGGCTATCGGAATTCGAAATGGTGAGCAGGAAATATAATTTAATTGCACCGATTGAAAGAATACAATAGATTCCGGATCGCCTCCATGTTCGCCACAAATTCCACATTTAAGTTTTGGTTTTGTTGTCCTGCCTTTCTTCACAGCCATCTCGACCAATTGACCCACACCGGTACTATCGATCGTCTGAAATGGATTCTTCTCCAATATTCTCTCATTCAAATACTCGGGGATGAAGGTACCAATATCATCACGACTATACCCGAAAGTCATTTGAGTAAGATCATTTGTGCCAAAACTGAAAAAATCTGCATGTGTAGCAACCTGATCTGCCGTCAGTGCTGCCCTCGGTATTTCAATCATGGTGCCTATAGGAATATCCAGCTTACCTTTAAACTTTTTTTTCTGTTTTATCCTTGCAATCGTATTTTCCACAAGTTCACGTAATACAGATAATTCACTTTCAATCCCAACTAACGGAATCATAATTTCCGGTTGCACATCAATACGTTTCCTACGGCAATTAATAGCAGCTTCCGTAATTGCCCTGACCTGAATTTCAAGGATTTCCGGATAAGTAATACTTAATCGGCAACCCCTATGCCCCAACATCGGGTTGACTTCATGTAACTGATATACTCTTTTAATTATTTTCTCCGCCGGTACTTTCATGCTACGTGCCAATTGCCTTTGAGATTTTTCATCCTGAGGCAAAAACTCATGTAATGGTGGATCGAGCAGTCGTATTGTGACGGGCAATCCCTTCATTACAGTGAAAATACCTTCAAAATCTCTGCGCTGATAAGGCAAGATTTTTTTCAGGGCAAGACGACGATCCTGTTGATTGTCAGCAAGTATCATCTGACGCATAGCGATAATTCTTTGATCACCAAAAAACATATGTTCAGTACGGCACAGTCCAATTCCTTCTGCACCAAAGTCGCGTGCGATTTTTGCATCCTTAGGTGAGTCGGCATTAGTACGAATCAATAACTTTCGTTTTTTGTCTGCCCATTTCATTAATATCTTAAATTCTTTCGAAAAGTTAGGAGGACATTTACGTACATCACCCAGTATGATTTCACCGCTAGTACCATCGATACTAATAATATCTTTTCCTGTTATGGTGACATCGTTCACCTGTATTTTTTTGCGTTTGACATCAATATTTAATTCACCTGCCCCGGCGATACAGCATTTACCCCAGCCTCTGGCAACAACGGCGGCATGACTGGTAGAACCTCCGGTAGAAGTCAGTATTCCTGCAGCTGCATGCATGCCGTGAATATCTTCCGGGCTGGTTTCACGTCTTACCAGAATAACGCTCTCCCCATTTTCAGCACGCGATACCGCTTCATCAGATGTAAACACAGGATATCCCGATGCTGCTCCCGGTGATGCCGGTAATCCCGTCGCCAGTACATTCCGTTTTGCTTTTGGATCAAACGAAGGCAACAGAAGTTGATTCAAATCGTTGGCAGGAACACGTAACAAGGCTGTACTTTGTGTAATACTTTTTTCCTTGACCATGTCGACTGCAATCTTGACTGCCGCCGGACCCGTTCTTTTCCCAATTCGGGTTTGCAACATAAAAAGCTTGCCATGCTCGATTGTGAACTCAATGTCCTGCATGTCCCTGTAGTGCGATTCCAATATCTTTTTAACCTTAAGTAATTGCCAATAGATATCAGGACGCCATTTCTTCATGGCTTTGACAGGTAATGGTGTACGAATACCAGCGACTACATCTTCACCCTGTGCATTGATAAGGAACTCACCATAAAATTCATTCTTACCGGTTGAAGGATCACGAGTAAAGGCAACACCAGTTCCGGACTCATCCCCCATATTGCCAAACACCATGGACTGCACGTTCACTGCTGTTCCCAATAAACCGTGGATATCATTAATACGGCGATAGGTAATTGCGCGTGGAATATTCCAACTACGAAAAACAGCCTCAATGGCGAGCTGCAATTGTAAATATGGATCTTGCGGGAATTTTTTTCGAGTATGTTCTTTGACTATCTGTTTATAGGATTCAATCAGTTCACGCAGACCCTTAATACCCAATTCTGAATCTCGATTTGCTTTATAGCGTTTCTTAATCTTGTCGAAGACTGTTTCGAAGTGGTGATGTTCAATTCCCATCACCACATCACCAAACATATTGATTAAACGTCGATAAGCGTCCAGTGCAAATCGTTCATTTCCTGTTATTAACGCCAGTTTTTCGACAGACTGGTCATTTAAGCCCAGATTCAATACGGTATCCATCATCCCGGGCATACTGACGGCTGATCCACTTCTGACAGAGACTAATAGTGGATTATCTGATGAGCCAAAATATTTACCCGTTTCCTTTTCCAGGCGTTGCATATTTTCATACACTGAATCCATTAAATCGGTCGGTAATTTTTCTTCAGCATCATAATATTCAGCACAACTTGCTGTTGTGATGGTAAAACCTGGTGGGACAGGTAAACCAATACTGGTCATTTCAGCCAGATTGGCACCCTTGCCTCCCAACAACTCTCGCATTTCTTTATTTCCCTCAGTCAATTTCGAACTGAAATAATAAATACGTTTTTTATTAATTATTTTTTTATTCTGTGAAGTCATCAGCTAATTTACTCACTGTTATTCAAAGCAAGTTCATTGAATTACACCAACATTTTTTAATACATCAAGCTCGGCTGCATCCAGTCCAAGTAAGTCTGTCAGTACCTCATCAGTATGTTCACCCAGTAGTGGTGGTGGCATGTCATACTTGTTCGGTGTTTTGGAAAATTGAATCGGATTGGCCACCATACTGATATTTTTAGCCAGCGGATGGCTTATCTCAAATTGCATACCTCTGTGTTGAATCTGTTCATTTGCAAATACCTTATCGATGGTATTAATAGGCCCACAGGGAATATTTTCTTTATCTAGCTTCTGCAACCATTCTTCACTGCTTCTTTGCTTCATAATCTTTTCAATGATGGGGATCAAGCTTGCACGATTCTGAACCCGTTGCTTGTTTGTTGTAAAACGCCGGGCATCTGCAAGATCAGGATTATTCACAAGCTCACAAAAACGCCTGAATTGATCATCGTTACCTACTGCCAAAATGATATGTCCGTTTGCCGTAGCAAAACTTTGGTAAGGCACAATATTCGGGTGTTTATTGCCCAAACGACTGGGTGCCTGGCCTGTTGTCAGATAGTTCATTGCCTGGTTAGCCAGCACAGCGGCTTGCACATCTAATAAGGCAAGATCGATATATTGACCTTCTCCCGTTTTATCACGATTCACTAATGCTGCCAGGATAGCTATGGCTGCGTACAAGCCGGTCATTATATCCGCTAATGCCACACCGACCTTTTGCGGGCCACCTCCCGGAACATCATCAGGCTGACCAGTAACACTCATCAATCCGCCCATACCCTGTATCACAAAATCATAACCGGGACGATTTGCATAAGGGCCTGTTTGACCAAAACCAGTAATTGAACAATAAATGAGTCGAGGATTAACCTTAATTAATGACTCATAATCCAGACCATACTTTTTCAGGCCACCCACCTTGAAATTCTCCAGTATCACATCTGATTCAAGGGCTAATTGGCGAATGATTTCTTGGCCTGCTGCTTGTGTAATATCGACCGTGACCGATTTTTTGCCGCGATTTGCACTCAGATAATAAGCAGATTCCGAGGTATCCTGCCCTTCTAGAACCTTTGCATAAGGCGGACCCCACGAACGCGTATCATCACCTTTTCCTGGTTTTTCAATCTTGATCACTTCTGCGCCCATGTCCGCCAGTATCTGGCTGGCCCATGGCCCCGCCAGGATACGGCTCATATCAAGTATCCTCAGGTGACCCAACGCTGTATTCATTCTTAACTAGTGGCCCTTTTAGGAATTATGCAGTGAATGCCTGGATGCCTGTTTGAGCACGCCCCAGGATCAAGGCGTGAATATCATGTGTACCCTCATAGGTATTGACCGACTCGAGATTGAGGAGATGACGTATGACATGATATTCGTCTGCAATACCATTGCCGCCATGCATGTCCCGCGAAACACGCGCAATGTCCAGGGCCTTACCGCAATTATTGCGTTTCAATAATGAAATGGCCTCCGGTGCAGCCTCACCTTCATCAAATAAACGTCCCAGACGCAAACAGGCATGCAAACCTAAGGTAATTTCAGTTTGCATATCAGCAAGTTTTTTCTGGATCAGCTGGTTTGCTGCTAGCGGTCTACCAAATTGCTTGCGATCCAGTACATATTGCAATGCCCCGTGCCAGCAAAACTCCGCCGCACCCAGGCAACCCCAGGCGATCCCGTAACGAGCACGATTCAAACAACCAAAAGGACCGGATAAACCCGAAGCCTCCGGTAACAAATTCTCTTCAGGAACAAATACATCATCCATCACAATCTCACCAGTAATTGATGTACGTAAGGAAAATTTGCCTTCGATTTTCGGTGCTGATAAACCTTTCATACCCTTATCAAGGATAAATCCGCGAATCACCCCCTCATCATCCTTCGCCCAGATGATAAACACGTCGGCAATAGGCGAGTTGGTGATCCATGTTTTACTACCGTTCAGTACATAGCCTCCATCAGCTTTTCTGGCTCTACTCGACATACTGCCCGGATCTGAACCACTGTTTGGTTCGGTCAAACCGAAGCAACCAATCAACTCTCCTGTTGCAAGTTTCGGTAGATATTTCTCTTTTTGTGCCTCAGTTCCATAAGCATAAATAGGATACATCACCAGACTGGATTGCACGCTCATCATAGAGCGATAACCGGAATCGACCCGTTCCACCTCTCTGGCAATCAAGCCATAACTGACATAACCCATGTTGACACAACCATAGCCATCAATAGTCGCGCCCAGAAGACCAAGCTCACCCATCTCACGGAAGATCTCCGGATCTGTATGCTCATTTCTGAATGCCTCGGTGACACGGGGCATCAATTGTTCCTGCGCATACTGATACACAGTTTCCTGTACCATGCGTTCTTCTTCGGTAAGTTCCTCTCTGAGCAGTAATGGATCCTGCCAATCAAAAACCGGTTTCTTATTCACGTCTGTCTAATCCTCAGGGTAATTTTATTGAATTATCTAGTGGCCCGGCGGCTATTAAGAAGCTAAATCAATAATAAGTAAAATATAATTATTTTATAATATTAATATATTATATATAATCATAGATATGAATTTACGCCAACTTGAAATCTTTCTGGCCGTTGCTGAAAAGCTGAGCTTTATTAAGGCCTCAGCAGCCCTGTACATTGCTCAATCCGCTGTCAGTATTGCCATCCGCAAACTTGAGGATGAGCTGGATCTCAAACTGTTCAGCCGTAATAACAAACGGGTAGAACTTACCGCTGAAGGAGAGGCATTGCTCCGCCACGCAGAAAGGATAATGTCCCAGACAAGAGATGCAAAACTCGAACTTGCGGAAATGAGCGAATTAAAAAGGGGAGAAGTCAAACTGGGCATGCCAGCCATGCTGGCTTCATATTTCTTTCCGTCCTACCTGGTCGATTTTAAAAAACAATATCCAAACATAAGAATTACTATCATTGATGAGGGAACTAAATTAATTCGCCAGCACCTTGATCAAGGTGTCATCGACATGGGAATCATCAGTATGGATGAAGCCAATGATGATATCGAATCGCGCCCTATCCTTCATGAAGAAATGCTATTGTGCCTGTCCCGATCACACCCGTGGTCCAAACGACAGTCGGTTGAATTTTCCGAACTGAAAGACCAACATTTGATTTTAAATAGGGAGGGCTATTTCCTCAGAGAAATTGTTAACAGAATGTTCAAGCAATATGAACTCGAACCAATAATTGATTTTGAAATCAATCTGGTACAACTAATGAAGACATTGGTTTTATCGGACCTTGGGGTCAGCTTTTGTTTACGGTCGGTATTGAAGGAAGAAACAGAACTGGTTGGTATTCCATTTAAACCCAGACTGAAACTCAATTTTGGTATTGCCTGGAAACAAAACAACTATCTGTCCAAGGCCAATCGAGCCTTTGCAGATTTTATGATTTCCCGCACATCTTCAAGGTGAACCTAACGATCAGCAAGAGTTACCGATCAAAAACGATGTAAATTCTGTAGCTTACTTACACTTCTCTGAAAGACATCGAAAAAAAACTAGTACCAACAAATCATCTGTTGACTTTACAATACGGTAGCGTATGTTTATTGTGCGCATTGTCGATGGTCACTAATAAAAATACCTTGTGATTTCACAGCGTATCTTATATCTGGCCTGAGTTCAGAAGGGGAGTTTTAGATGCAAACGAAATCAGAAAAAACAAATCCGGATATCAAAAAAGTCTCTACTTACTGCTATCAATGTGTCAACGGTCCGGATTTACTCACAGTTGAAGTCATTGATGGTGTTGCAACTAAAATCGAACCCAATTTTGACCTGAGAGGGGAACACCCGGCGGATGGTAAGATCTGTGTAAAGCCATATGGTCTTATACAGAAATTGTATAACCCTCACCGCATCAAAAAACCCATGAAGCGCACCAATCCCAATAAGGGGCGTGATGAAGATCCGGGGTGGGTGGAGATAGAATGGGATGAGGCACTGGACATTGTTGCCGAAAAAATGAATGCCGCCCGGGCAAAGGGTGTGCTTGATGAAAATGGCAATCCCCGTCTGGCATTTACCACTGGTGGTGCTGCTACACCATTTAAATACATGGGTAGCTTCCCTGCCCTACTATTTGCCTGGGGACCTTTTGATCAAAGCCTGGGGGCGGGTGGTACGGTAAAGTGCTATCACACAGAACATATGTTCGGTGAACTCTGGCACCGGTCATTTACTATCCTGCCTGATACGCCACGTTGCGAATACCTGATTTCGTTTGGTAACAATATTGATGCCTCTGGCGGTGTCACTGGCGTACGCCGTCATGCCGACGCCCGTGCTCGTGGTATGAAACGCATCCAGTTTGAACCGCACCTCTCGATTACGGGTGCTAGTGCAACAGAATGGATACCGATCAAGACCAAAACCGATTCCGCCGTATTATTTTCCATGTTACATATTATGTTACATGAAACTCCGATCGATAAGCTTGATGTCCCTTTCCTGAAAAATCGCACCGCATCACCCTATCTGGTTGGCCCTAACGGTTTTTACCTGCGCGATTCTGAGTCTAAAAAACCCCTGCTATGGGACAACAAAAGCAATAAGGCAGTGCCATACGATACTGCGGATACCGACCCTGCAATTATCGGTTCATACACCGTGGATAATGCAATTGAAATCGGTGCAGATGAAGAGACCTGGACGCATCAGAACATTCAGGCCGATACTGGCCTGGAAAAAACCCGGCAACTTGTTGCCGAACGCACGCCTGAATGGGCTGCTAAAATATCTGACGTCCCGGCTGAAACAATACGTCGTGTTACGAATGAATACATGGCTCATGCCCATATCGGTGAAACCGAAGAAATAGATGGCCGTATAGTCCCATTCCGTCCTGTCTGCACCATACTCGGTAAATCTGTCAATAATGGCTGGGGCGGTTATGAATGCGTTTGGGCACATACCATGATGCAAGTACTTTTAGGTGCGCTCGAAGTCTCTGGAAGCATGTTGGGTAGCACCACTCATCTGGCAGGTGATACCGATTGGGACAGATCACTTACGGTGGATATTGGTGAAGATGGTTTCATGAGCCATACCTTCACCCCAACCAGCAAGGAAGAGTGGAATGACGCGCCGATCAATCGTCATGCACAGGATTGCCTGACACCAATGGCTGGAAAAAATATGGGTGCGCAGTTATTCGGTTCCACCACAATTGCATGGTTGCGTCTTCAGGAACGTGCTGCTGAAAGTTGGCCGAAACCGAATCCGCCGGACGTCTGGTTCGTCTATAAATGCAACCCAGCCATTTCCTTCTCTGAAACAGACAAAATTGGCGATGCGATGGCGAAATTTCCATTCATCGCTGCCTTTGCCTACACCTTTGATGAAACCAATCACTACGCAGATGTGCTAATGCCTGAAGCAACGGATCTGGAAAGCGATCAATTACTGCGTATTGGCGGTGCCCATTATTTTGAAAACCATTGGGAATCGGAAGGCTGGGCCTTGCGGCAAGCCGTAGTGCCTCCCTTACATGAAGCCAAGAATTTTAGCTGGATCGCCAATGAACTGGCCAAACGCACCGGTTTGCTAGAGGCCTACAATTCCGTCATTAACGGCGCTGGTTGTGGCATTCCCCTGCAAGGCGAAGGCTATGACTTCTCCCTGGATGTCACAAAGGAACATTCACAGGAAGAAATCTGGGATGCGGTTTGTAAGGCAGCCAGCTTTGATCTCACGGCTGGCAAGGAAACTCTTGATCTGCAATGGTTCAGGGACAATGGTTTCAAGACCCGACCCTATTCCCGTTTAAACTGGTATCTCTATCCGCTGATAGAAGATAAAGGCCTGCGCTTTGAACTACCCTACCAGGAACGTTATTTTCGTATGGGCAAAGAACTCGCCAATCGTTTACACGAAACAGGCGTGCACTGGTGGGACAGGCAATTAGCCGAATATGAACCCTTACCAGAGTGGAAAGACCTCAACAAACTCTGGGATGAACTCATTGAGAAAAACCACGATGTTAAGGCCGCTGACTTTCCCTTCTGGTTACTCACCGGCCGCAGTATGCAATATGCCTGGGGTGCAAATGTGGGTATCCCATTGATGAAGGAAGTCGCTGATAATGTGTTCGGTCATGATGGCATTATTATGAATGCTGGCAAAGCAGCGGAACTTGGTATCAATGATGGTGATGAGATTGAGGTAACTTCACCGATTGCATCGACTCGTGGAATTGCTCGATTACGCCAGGGTGTGCGTCCAGATGTCGTAATAATGATTGCGCAATTCGGTCAGTGGAAAATGCCCTATGCAAAGGATCTGAAAAGAACGGGGCTGAACAAACTGGTACCCATGAATCAGGACTACATAGACGGAGGTGGTTCCAGCATAGACGGGACCAAGGTTTATATAACACGTGTGGAGGCTGCATAGATGACTCGTTATGTAATGATTGCAGACTTAAACCGATGTGTAGGATGCCAAACCTGTACCTCCGCTTGTAACCATACTAATGACACACCTCCCATGGTGCAATGGCGCAAGGTACTGGATATTGAGATGGGAGAATATCCTGACGTTGAGCGCCTGTTTGTACCTGTTGGCTGTCAACATTGTGCTGATCCACCCTGTATGCATGTATGTCCAAGTCAGGCTACAAGCCAACGTGAAGATGGGATCGTGACCATTGATTATGATCTCTGCATAGGCTGTTCATACTGCTTTGTTGCCTGTCCCTATCAGGCACGATACAAAATCACTGAAGCAACTTCTTTCTTTGGTGGTAACAAATTAACAACCAGTGAAAAGAAACGTTTCGATGAGAATCGGGTTGGTGTTGCACAGAAGTGCACCTTTTGTTCAGACCGTATAGATTCGGGACTCGAACAGGGACTAACACCCGGTGTCGATCATGAAGCGACACCGGCCTGTGTCAATTCATGTATTGCTGACGCCCTGAGCTTTGGTGATATTGAAGACGAAAATAGTAACGTCTCAGAATTACTTGCAGAAAACACCTGGTTTCAGATGCATGCAGAGCTTGGCACAGAGCCTGGGTTTTACTATCTGTGGGACAAGGAACTAGCAGAGGAAAGTGAAAGTGAATAGATTTTACGATGTGTTGCAAACTTGTTGGGATTGGCGTGCTGCAGGCAATTTTATGTTCGGCGGCACGGGTAGCGCGTTGATGCTGATGATCGCCATCGCTTCATTCCCTGGCACACCCCCATTAGCTTTGGGCTTGGCTGCCCTGGCTCTCATGGGCCTGGGTTTGTTCATGGTCTGGCTTGAGATAGGCAAACCCTGGCGTTTCATTCACACTTATTTTCATCCGCAAACCTCATGGATGACACGTGAGGCGTCTGTTGCATTTTTACTTTTCCCGATTGCTTTGGTCGGTATTATTTTCAAAATTCCGGCAATGATTACCCTGGCTGGTTTTTTGGGTTTGTTATTTCTCTATTGTCAGGCACGTATTTTGCTCGCATCAAAAGGCATCCCCTCCTGGCGTGAACCCACCATCTTGCCTCTGATTATCAGCACTGGATTGGTAGAGGGCGCAGGCTTGCTGTTACTGTCTTTATTAATTCTTGATTCAATACAAGGATGGATCTTGTATCTGCTGCTCTTATTATTAGCAATCCGTACCTTATCCTGGAACAAATACCGCCAACAGCTAACAGCTAGTAAAGCACCAAGACAAACCTTATCGGCTTTATCCAGCATTCATGTTTTCACATTCTGGGGAGGTAATATCGTGCCCTTAATTCTAGTGGTTGCAGCCTTAATGATACCCAGTATCAGTGTTGTTCTCGTCAGCATCGCATCCATAATTGCTGTATTAAGTGGGTGGCATATGAAATTTACAATCATCACACGCGCCGCTCAGCAACAGGGTTATAGCCTGGGCAAACTTCAGCGTGGCCGTCCTACCATTAAACCACCAGTCAGGAGAAAGCCAGACAGATTTGTTTTTTAGCCCATCATCATCATTTATTGCACGCCGTCTTGTTTCAATTGGTCAGAATGTTTTAATTGGTTATTGAGTTTTTGTATCTATAGCTGGCCTCACATTGGTAAAACTTTTATTATGGCTGTTTTTATCGTACCGATGATGCGCAAAATCTTCTCCCAAATGCTTTATCCTGATCATGAAGAACGCCAATCGGATAATCATTGACTGGTACTATGAGTAACGTTCGAACAACGAACATATTAAATACATTAACTGGAATTTGGGTCACCATTTCCTGGTTATGAAAAGAAATTAGAGGAATTAGTATGAGCAAGTTGAACATGTCTGCACTACCCGATGATAAAGGCTATTTTGGTGAATACGGAGGACAAATTATTCCGCCGGAATTGAAGCAAATCATGGATGAAATTTCTACTGCCTACCTGAAAATAAAGGACTCGGATGACTTCCAGGAAGAATTGCAGGATCTGTATCAACATTACGTTGGTCGTCCAAGCCCTATTTACTTTGCTAAAAGATTAAGCGAAAAGGTAGGAGGAGCAAAAATATTATTCAAACGGGAAGATTTGAATCATACCGGGGCACATAAAATCAATCATTGCTTAGGAGAAGCATTACTTGCAAAACACATGGGCAAAACCAAGGTGCTGGCTGAAACAGGTGCTGGACAACATGGCGTTGCATTGGCTGCGGCCTGTGCCCTGATTGATATAGAGTGTGAAATACACATGGGAGTAATCGATATTGAGAAACAACACCCCAATGTTACAAAAATGAAAATTCTTGGGTGCAAAATCGTCCCCGTAACACGGGGAACAAAAACCCTGAAAGATGCTGTTGACAGCGCCTTTGAGGAATATCTGAAAGATCCGGTTAACTTTTTTTATGCTATCGGTTCGGTTGTAGGACCTCATCCCTTTCCCATGATGGTCAGGGATTTTCAAAGTGTTGTTGGTAAAGAAGCCAGACAACAGTGCCTGGAACAATATGAAGAATTGCCGGATATTGTCATGGCCTGTGTCGGTGGCGGTTCAAATGCCATTGGCCTGTTTACCGCTTTCCTGGAAGACGAATCGGTTGAACTTATCGGTGTGGAACCCGCAGGTAAAGGACTGGACACTCCCGAAAATGCAGCAACTTTAACTTTAGGTACCAAAGGAGGTCTGCATGGCTTTGAGTGTTATGTCCTGCAAGACGAAAAAGGAGAACCTTTGCCTGTCTATTCCATCGCATCCGGGCTCGATTATCCTGCTGTCGGCCCACAACACTGTTACCTGAAGGATATTGGTCGAGTAAAATATGTGTCTATAGATGACAATGAATGCCTTGATGCATTTATGACGCTTTCTCGCACCGAAGGGATTATCCCGGCGCTTGAAAGTGCACATGCTGTGGCCTATGCAATGAAAATTGCCAAAGATTTAGGTCCAGATAAAACCATACTCATAAATCTTTCCGGCAGAGGCGATAAAGATGCCGATTTCGTGGCTGAGAAATTAAACCTATAAGGTAGAACCTGTATTTGTTTATTGGCGAAGAGAGAGGCCGTTCTCGTCCATCCGTGGACTTCACGGCACCTGCACATCCATGTGCATTGGGATTACCCACCCTCTTCTCGGGTTCAAATCAAATCACATCACAAATAAAATAGACCCTCTCCGAGGATATATTTTATTTGGCGGAGAGAGAGGGATTCGAACCCTCGGAATCCCAAAGGATTCAACAGATTTCGAGTCTGCCCCGTTCGACCACTCCGGCATCTCTCCAAAAATGAATTTTTATCTAAAATAGTAATACTCTTCATCTGTTACAACAGATTTGATTTCTTATTGGTCTGGTTTCGAGCCTACTTACAACACATTGTCATTCCCGCGAAGGCGGGAATCAAGTAGTTTGACTAGACTCCCGCCTTCGCGGGAGTGACGATAAATTGCACTTTCGACCACTCCGGCATCTCTCCTCTTATTAAGTATCATAATGTTAAGTATCTACTAAGATCATCCATGGTAAAAAACACCTTCCTATTTCTATCTAAGCCATTACAGGGTTGTAGATTTATGATACAATCCTTCCTAGCATGTTTTAACTGGCAGCGGGCTCGGCAAGCAATTATGTCGGGCCCTTTTTTTTGCCCGTATCTACTGGTTTTCCGCCTGTAATCCTTAATATTTCTGTTTTTTTCTACTCACTATGACGATTGGTAAATACGACAATTTATCAAAAACCGTATCGTCATAATTCGCGTTCGTTAATGATGAATCAATTCTGTATCTAATTGATTTTATTGCTAATTTTAGCATGCACTGATATTACTGTAGCATCAGTTTTTAAACAGGGCGACAAGCAAAAATACTTCTATCTGGTATTACCACATCATATTGTGGTTTATATACTACTTGACCACAGCCTGTTGTGGTGCTATATCCTTTTGACAATAGATTTATTCACTGCCGAATTGTTTTTGTAGTAGTGCTATATGAGGATGTAAATGGGAAAACAGAGCTTTATGCAGAGGTTTATTTCTGTAAGGCACACCCTGAGAATCAGGGTGCCAAAGCTTACATCTTCAAACCGACTTTACCGTGACCGCCTAACAGCGGGAAGCCAGGAAGGATCTTGGCTATTGCCTGGTGTCTCCATCCTCTTCCGGACACCAGGCTTTCTTATTCCAGAGTGAACTTCACCTAAAAGCTGAAGTTCTTTACAGCGCACTAGACCCTGTACATGGTTTAGTGCGTTTTTCTTTGTTCCGTAGATTTACAATTTAATGAAAAATACTAATAAACAATAGCGTTGAGATGATGCTTTGGTTTGTCGTTTGTTTTAAGTAAATCCTCCAGGGCCCCCTTATCATTCTGATCTAGCCACCATATAGCCGTCTCTGATTTTTTCACGAATTCAGGAAAGTCCTTGTCTACCATGCCAGATTCAGATAGTTCCCTTGCATTCAGTTTATTCGTACTTGAAGACTTAACCAGCATCACATGCTCTGCGTTGAGCTGTTCTGCAAGCCAAATTGCCAGACTATCTGAAGTTAAATCCCAGTTTGCAGAAACACCCTGGCATGTATTAATCATTTTGAAAGGTAACCAGACAGGCACCTGATTCAGACTAATGGCCTTTTCAATGCCTGCAATAGAATCCGAAAGACCAAGAGCCGGTGCATAAGATTGTAATAAGTGTGCATATTGTTCCATTGCCAACAAGGCCATTTGGTGGGCCGCTTTATCATCAAATTTCCATTTTTGCTGTGCCTCACGAACCTGATCCGCGAAGATCCCACCACCGGGGACAATAACCAGTTTGCCAACACCATGTTCAACAATAATCGAAAGCCATTCCTGCAAACTTCCTGACGATAACAAACTACCGCCGAGCTTAATGACCCACATGTCTGATTTTTTCAATGCTTATAAATTTTCTGGTTCGAATAATGCAAAGATTGCGGCAGCTTTATCAAAACATTCCTGATACTCAGCATCCAGTCGTGAGTCCATGACGATACCGCCACCGGCCCAGCAATACATTTTGTCTTGGTGATGCACCAGTGTCCGGATCGTAATGTTGCTATCCATATTGCCATCAAATCCGATATACGCCATTGAACCACAGTAGATACTGCGCCTGTGTGGTTCGAGTGCTTCAATTATTTCCATGGCACGTAATTTTGGTGCGCCTGTGATAGAACCGCCAGGAAAACAACCACGCAATAAGTCCAGGGCGTCATATTTATCTGCCAATTGCCCGATAACCGTGCTTACCAGATGATGTACCCTGGCAAAACTTTCTAGAGCAAATAATTCAGGAACAGAGACACTGCCGGGACGACAAGATTTACCGAGATCATTACGCAAGAGATCTACAATCATCAGGTTCTCTGCGCGATCTTTTTTACTCTCAAGTAAATCATCGCTCAACGCCCTGTCTTCAAAAACATCCATTGAGCGTCTTCGCGTACCTTTAATAGGTTTGGTTTCAACCAGACCATTATCGACTTTCAGAAATCTTTCCGGTGATGTGCTTAATACTGCCCCTTCAGGGATCCTGAAGAAACTACTGTAGGGGGCAGGATTTAATTTTCGTAATCTTAGATATGCAGCCCAGGGATCACCGGCAACCTCAATTGAAAAACGCTGCGCCAGATTTACCTGATAACAATCACCCTCTCTGATGTAATGTTTAATCTTATTAAAGGCTCGCGCGTAAATTTCTTCATCCATATTTGGCAGAAGTTCAGATAGAACTTCAAATTTCTGCCCATTGGGTTCTGCTTTTTTCTGCAGAAGTTCTTGTAGATCATTCCATTCAGCGAATGTTCTTTCGTCTTTTCCATAGCCTGTTAACCATGTCCTACGTTGCTGATGGTCCGTCACCACCGCCCAGTCATAAATACCAATTGCCATATCTGGCATAGCAATATCATGTTCAGCAATCTCAGGTATTTTTTCAATTCCTCGTCCGAGGTCATAGGCGAAATACCCCAGGGCCCCTCCGGCAAAAGGCACCGTTGAAAGTCTGGTTTCTCTCTCTCCGAGCATTGATTTCACGATTGAGAATGGATCATCAGTAGAATCTTCACGCTTACCACTGGCATAGACTATTTCTGTTTCATCGGCAAAGGTCTTCAAGGTGATATAAGGACGTGCAGCAATAATGTCATAGCGTCCAGGATCGATATATGGATGGCAACTATCCAGAAAGATACTCCAGTCCTCATCCGCCAGATGCGAAAACATCTCTGCAGAATCACGAGCATATGGCAATTCAGTCAGTTTAAATGTCAACTGACTGCCCTCGCTATCTGTGCAACTGATACAGCTGTAGCACAACTCAGTACTTTATGTTCTTCCTGTTGGGGATAGCTCAGTAAATCTGTAAAGTCTATGTATTTTAAGTTGTTTTTTGATGCCAAGTTACGCACCAGAAAACGGCCTGCACCTGCACCCACCAGACAGTTTATTCGTTTTGATTCAGCTCGTGACAAAACCTTTTGCAATGATTCATTGATTCTTTGCAGATGTGAATCAGCGATATGTCTGGACATCTCTATGCAAGGATGAATATTATTTTCATGCTCAAGATCAAGGCCAACCATCCTTGCCAGTCTCCTTGCACTATCACATGGTGTTTTACCTGCACCATCCGCAGTCGGCATCATGTCATCCTGTTCATTGAGTTCACCGATAAGTCGATAGACATCTGCCATCGTAGAAAAATTCTCAGCAGCAATATTTTGCCATTGCCCGTCACAAAATATTTTATTCACCACGGCCATAACGGGTGTTCTGATAATACCGGTATAAACAAGTTCATTATCACGCAACCTTTCATGATCAGTATAAGCGGTGTTAAGCAACCGCCCTGATGCAAAGGGAATGATATCGGTTGTCGTGCTGCCAATATCTATCAATACACCTTGAGTAACATTTTGCGCAACGAAACTTGCTGTCGCATGCCAATTTGCTGATGCGATTTCGGTAATATAATAATTTGCCTGATCAGCGTTGATCAAGCCACTGTTCCCGGCATAGAGTTGAAACGCTTCTTTTTTGAAATGGTTTCCAAGAAACCCTGTTAATTCCTTAACACCAGTAGCTCTGTCCTTGAAGATATCTGCCAGTTCTGCTGTCATTGTAATTGTGTGCGTCACGGGATCTTCTGTGATTTGATTGCGCATTTCAGACATTGCATCTTCCAGGCTGTCTAGACCCTGCCATAGAGGCGTCGCTAATTGCCTGGTAAAATTTATGCTGCCGTCATGATCAACCGATGCCATTTTTAAATGTGCACCGCCGATATCCCAGCCAATATATGTATTAAACGACATTTGCTTCTTCTAACAGTAAATTCACAGGTATAAAATCTTTTTCATTAACCTCAGGTATAGCTCCATTTTGCCAGATGGATAGAATTAATTCCGCAGGATTTAAAGATAATGACTGCCTTAAGCCAGCATAGGAGGTTGTTAGCCGAGGGTTTATCTCCACGACGACAGCGCCAGCTTCAGTAACTATCAGGTCAACGCCAATATACCCCCACAGTCCCGTATCTGCCCTGGCAATATTCTGCGCAATCGTATTAAACGGGCCCCACTGTTCTAACATCCCATTGACGACAATTCCCTTCAATTCGCCTTTTGCAGTGGGGCTGTCGGGATCGAAACTGAATATCTGTTTATTACAGGCCAATAATTTCGCCTTGCCCTGATAACAAATCATTGAAAGACTTGCTGGAGTACCGGAGACATATTCCTGGATCACAAAATTTTCAATATTGATTGAGCTTATTAATTTATCCAGTTCATCTCTATCTGTACAGAAATAACAATCTTCTGCACCGATGCCATCATCCGGTTTGATCACCCAGCCATTTTGAGATTCATAAACAGATTTACCTTCTAATGCTGACGTTTCTATACAAGATATATTATTTTTAAGCAGTAAATTAGCAGTCTTTAATTTACTACTGCTAGTCTGCACTGACCCTGAAGAGCTCCCCAAAAGATAACAATCAGACTGTTCTGCCATTAATGTTAAATTAAACAAAATATGTTCACTCTCAGGTGCAATAATCAAAACCGCATCGGCATCATCCATACAAGATTGCCAGCAACTATAGATGTCCCCATCGATTGCGATCTGTTGTACGGGAAGTGAGAGTGCGTCAAGACGATCATCCCGTGTCGTAATAATATCTGTGATGCCTGTTTGCAGAAGATCGGTGAGGACGGCTTCAAGCATCATGTTGCCCTCTCTGACTAAAACCTCAGGTAATTCCTTGTCTTGCAGACCACCTCCCGTGATAAACTCACAAATAAATAAACGCATATACCCAAACTACTTTCATATGGAAATTATTCCTGTCATTGATCTTCGTCGGAATCAGGTTGTCCACGCAGTCAAAGGACAGCGTCGAAATTATCGTCCACTAAAGACTTCTCTTTGTAATGGTCATTGTCCGGAGGATATTGTACAAGCCTTCATTGACACATACCCGTTTAAAACAGTTTATATTGCTGATCTTGACGCCATCCAGGGCCGTACAAATAATGACCAGATAATTGAACAGTTACTGAATAAATTTCAGTCTGTTTCATTCTGGGTTGATCAGGGCATATCCACTGCAATCGAACTTAATATTCAGTCACGTAGGCAACATGTAATCGGCAGCGAAACAAATATTTCTCCAGAAACATTGAATGAGCTTGTCACATTAAGCCCGGAAATAATTTTATCTCTGGATTTCCAGACAAATATTTTTTTTGGTCATCAAAAATTATTACAAAAAACAGACCTGTGGCCAGAAACAATTATCGTTATGAGCCTGTCACGGGTTGGCGCAAATAATGGGCCAGATTACAAACTCATTTCCGAGTTACAAAAAACTGCTGGAGACAGAAAAATATATGCAGCAGGTGGTGTACGTCATGAAGATGATTTACAGGTATTAAATGATATGGGTATTGATGGTGTGCTGATTGCCACATCACTGCATACGCAACAAATCACACCTGACACATTATTAAAATTCACAAAAAAAAATGCCCCGTAATACGGGGCATTTAATAATAAAACTATGCTGTAAAACAGCTTCGTATTATTTTTATAATATATATTCCTATATATTAGTCGTGTGCAGCGTAAGGATGACCAGCAGAACCACGCTTGCTCAATACTTCAGCAGCTTTTGGCTCACGAGATACAGCACGTTTGATTGAAAGCTTGGTAGCTTCGTAGTTGAAGTCCTGGATTTTAGTATCATCATCAGCTTCCCAATGAATGAATACACCAACACAGATAAAGATATCATCAGCTTCGTCAGCCGGGATAGTGCCATCTTCAACACAATCCATAACCGCCATAGCAACTGCGCGCTGTGCAGGACCGAACATTTGCACAGCCTGTTTGCCACCTTTGATGGTAACTTTGTTGAAAAGAATGGTGTCAGGTTTACAAGCCAGGTTTGGAGCAACAACAGCTAACAGGGTACTGAAGCCATCTTTGTTGTTTGTCAAAGCATTGCAGAAAGCAGATTCTGCCGCACTTCCACGAGGACCCATCATTAAATCAATATGGGCAATTTCGTTACCGTCGCCAACCAACGCTTCGCCAAGTAGTACTCTATCAATAACTGCCATTTTATTATCTCCTCCAGCTAGAAAGCCAAACAGTTTTCCTAATATAGACATAATCTGTTTTCCTAATCTAGTAGTTTAAAAATATGGGGTTAATCTCCCCGTCCAAATAAGCCGACGTAAAGATAAAAATATCTATACACCAACAATTCTATAAATCTGTTTTCCCTAAATGGTAAACCAGAAGACTTGCGGCAGTTAAATCTGCGCTGGTTCCTGGATTAACGCCTTTTTGTTTCAGTGCCGTGTCGAATTTCATCAGCATTTCAGTAGCCTCTTCCGGGCTATCTTGTTCTCGAAATGCTGTTGCAATGGGCGTCGCATTTATTTTTATTTGCTCTGCGACTTTCTGACCGTACTTTCGCCTGATATGTGAATCAGGAAACTCAGCCATAAACCCCATATAACAGGCTACAGCGGCCCATTGTACACTATTCCACCGTAGTGCAAAGTCCTCTATGCAGCCAGATCCACTGGTAAATGTATCCTCGGAGAATATATCCACGAAACCCGTAACATATTGATTTGCAATTAAATCCCTGTCTTTTGCCTCTGTCATCGCCATTTGCAGGGTCATATTGTCCTGCAACTTCTGATTTACATCATATTTTTCACTCTCGCCCAGTCCACCAGGGCTGGCATGGCTGATGGCCGCAAAGATACAAGCTGTATCCCTGTCATTAAGTTCCTGTAGAACTAATCCCAGATTTGATTGTAGCTGTGCTACTCCAAGCTCTGCGCCCCGGATCAGGGGGGCAAATAATAGCAACATGCCAAGATTGGTATTGCATCCGACCTCGGATATGGTGATTTTGACACTTTTGAGTATGCGTTCTCCTACTGACAATGAGGGATCACACAATATTGGGGTGGTCAGTTCTGCACTTTTGATAAAATCAGCCACGGTCATGTCGTGACCTTCGGAATAAGGACTGACATTCCCGGGTTTCAGTGAATTTACCTCAGTGATAAAACTATTCATAACTGCATCCTGTAATCTGGATGCCTTGCTGGGATGAGTCATGTTGATTTCAGGGCAGGACTGTTAATGAATCAGTGTTACCAAGACGATTGACCATATCGTCAATCAGGCTTGAGGCAATATTGAAATCTGTGACCTTTTGTAGCCCCCACCATGCAGGAATACTATTCACTTCAATGACTTGCAGACGTCCCCTGGCGTCAGGGATTAAATCAACACCACCATAATCAATGCCGACGGCTTTGACGGCGGCCTCTGACAATTGGCTTAATTCTGCATCCAGTTTCAAAGGTTCACATTCAGCACCCTGGGCACGATTGGTGATCCAGTGTGTGCTACGCCGTGTCATTGCAGCTCGTGCCTTGCCATTAATGACAAAGACCCTGATGTCAAAGGAGTCTTTATCTCCGCAGTCAATGAAGGATTGCAAATAATAAACACCGGCAAAGGTTTCGTCGTGGATTAGCCCTGTATCACCATCAAGCAGTTGCACACCGACCCCCTGTGAACCAAACAGCGGTTTTGAAACCAGTTTTCTCCCCTGCCCACACTCTTGCTGATAAATAAACTCGGCTTTTTCTTTTGCTTCACACACCCAGGTATTTGGCGTGGGGATACCGGCTTGCTTGAGTAGAAAACTGGTCATTACCTTGTCGACCGTTCGCTCGATGCCGCGTGGATTATTATACACAACAATACCCATTTCATTTAAGGCATGCAGGATGTTTAAGCGAAATATTACCTGCTCAAGCGTACCCCCCGGCACACCTCGGACAAAAACAGCTAAGGGCATGTTATTGAAACCGGGAAGATTGATCTCAGTTCCAGGCTCACCAATATCCATATGGCAATCCATGGAAGAAACATACTGACTACTTAAACCATGTGCAGCCAATGCTTCCTTGAGCTGACGGCCGTGCCAGCCAGGATCATCCGTAACAATAGCAACTTTAGGTGCTAACTCAGCCACACTTATTACTGAATGATTTATCCAATAATGCCAGATCAATTTTTCCAGCATGGAAGGTGTTGCCTGTATCCATTGCGGTCACAGCAACTCTGGCGGGGCTGAATAACATCGGGTCAATTTTGTAAAAATCATATTCGACATCCTTGAATACTTCGCCGAAGGGTTTGCCATAGTCATTTGATGCACTACTCGGCAAATTATTTCGCCAGCTCTTCTGCCTCTTCATCACCAGTCTGTAAAAACAAATGAACCTGCCCAGCAAATAAAATAGCGTCATTGGTTCGGCTCATCGCTGTCAGAAAATCTACTCCGGGTGGGCAAATAGGCGCACTACCAGCACCATCAACGACCCTGGAAAGATCAAAACCCAGCGCATGGACCTTGTGTAATGAGGTTTCCAGCACCCTGGCAACGACCTGAACGCTACCACACAGGCTTGAAGTTGGCGTTATGATCAGCGTCAGTTTATCCGCAGAAATCCCACACATTTCTGCGACCTTATCGGCGATTTCAATCGGAGGCACACTGTCAGCCTCTATTATCAGACTTGCTGATTCAGCCTTATCTCTATAACCGAGTTCATTAAACAACTCTTCCTTGCTGCCCATGGCACGGCCAGGTCCCGAACCCAGTGCATTAAAAGCGCCCTTGCCTTCACCATGAGAAAGACTCCAGCCGGCATATTGACTGGCCAGACACGAAAGAACCGGGTGTGATGTATGAACATCTACATGCCAGGACCAATTCTCAAAATTTGTTGAGGCACGGAGTTTGACGCTGCCAAGTCCGCCCAGGCAGACTTCCGATATCAGACGACCCGCTTCCAGCCCTCCCCTGACATCAATACCAGCATCAATTACTGTTGTGCCATTACTCATTTTTGAAATACCTAAACGCAAAGCATCTGCATTATCGATTACAGACTGCACAATAGGTGCACTACGCGCCTTAACACTGGCGAAACTGCTATCATTCAGTTTAGACATAAGGATTCACCTGATTATTTTATTAGTTGGCACAATAGTTTTTTAAGCTAGTAATTAACATCCGTTGACGGATTTTCTTGTTATTAATTTCGGATTTTGAAACGATTATGCAGCTTCGACTGTAAATCCAAATGATTCTCTCAGATTGGCAAGTCTTGTTTTTAGTTGTTGTTTGACATCTTCCACAGCTAGTCCTTCAGCATGTACTGTACAAACAGGCTCACCTATGGCGATTTGTTTGCCAGCCTGTGGTCTGTCTGTCACCCATTCCGGCCAATCCAGACGCGGTATTGTAATACTTTTCCCGGCATATAATAGTCCCAGTGCCCGAGACCTTGTTTGATCCAATTCAGGTTCTGTTATTTTTCCCTGAAAAGCAGCCAGGTGCTGGGTAAATAAATTCCTATCAGTTTCATACAGCTCAAACGTTGCCGTTGGTCGTGGATTTATTTCAAGAATGGAATATTTTCCTGACTCCTCGACAATAAAATCCATACCACAAAGACCTTTGAGCTTGAACAGCACGACTATTCTTCGAATGGCATCGGTCACCTGTTGGCGTAGTTCTTTCGACAGGTTTACATTTGAAACCGCTCCGGCGAAGGTAAAGTCACTATTTTCCTGACAGACCCATGTTTCGTTGAAGCCGAGCATATGTGTTGATTGGCCGTCGGCAATAAATGTCGCAGAGTAATTCTTTCCCCTCAGAAACGCCTGTAAAAAGCTTGTAGATGTAAGCGAACTATCATTTTTATACTGCCTGATGTGGCCGCCGCCTGTGCCACCCATAGTTTTAATGAGAAAATCACTACTGGACTCGTGAATAGGATCAGTAATGTATTTCGGGTATGGCAGTGCCAGTTGTTCCAGCCTTTTGAAAAAAATGCTGGGATCTTTTAGCTGCATGATGACACTGGAATGATTCCCAATCACTGTAACGCGGTGCTCGAGCTGTGCTAATAGTTCCGGGTTCTCCTCAAAGCCACTGCCAATAATCACACAGAGCTCAGCATAGTTATTTGCATATTCGATAACAATGTTGATTAATTCGTTAGAATTGTTTCCGCCACTGAAACCAGTGACGGAAGTGTTTGAGAGCGTGAGTTCAGCAGTATCTTCATCTGCGAACAGGTCGATAACATGTGTATTGATCCCTGCATGGTTTGCAGATGCAGCTAAGGCACGACCAGATTGTGAAATAATCAGATATTGATTATTTTGCGGCATACTCCCGCGCAACCTTGAAGGCCTCGTCATGATCCAGATACAGTGGCTTTTCTGTTTCCCTCATCATCTGGAACATGCGGTAATGTACCTTGTACTTGATGTTACCCATTGCTAATGCCCCTATACCAGCCGCTTTCTTAGGTGTGAAGTCCAGATCCTTGCCCATATCATGTACCTCCACACCTTCTATACCCAATGGCGGAACGGCATTTACGTCTGCTGCAACAATCAGGTTTTCAGCCTTTGCCAATTGTGCTTTTGATAACACCTGCAAACCGGCCTTGGCAGAACCAATAACAATGTCCGCACCTTGAATCATCTTGCCCAGTGCTCCATCAGAGCTTCCATCTCCTCCCTTCAGCTTGACATTAAATTTTCCGTTATTTTCATCGGCAAATTCCTGCGCCACATCAAGCCCCCGGCTACTGAGCAAATAAACATCTGCACCACAATGAGCAGCAATGATCCCGGCACAAACTCCGACCGGACCGGTCCCGCCAATGATGTGTATGCTTTTACCTTCGAGGGAGTCACCCGTTTTATTTTTTACCCAATGCTCAACACTGGCAATTATGGCCGCCGCTGTGGTGATTGCGCCACTTGGATCGGCAAATACTGAAACTTCGAAGGGTGGCACCATGGCAGACTTGGCTCGATTTAACATATCAATGGCCATACCAAATGAACGGCCACCGATAAAAATACTGGTTCTTTTTAAGCCTGTTGGCCCTCTGGAGAAAATCGTATCCTGAGTAAGTGTATGGATATCATCCAGCGTTACATCATCGTAAGGGATGACACCATCATATTCGGCCTCATAGGCCATGTTCACATCAAAAGGACTGACATTCTTGGTTGGGTTAAACATATGCAGCAAATAGGGATCTTTCATTATTCTTCCTTAGCTTTTTATTTATATTATTTATTACTGATAACTTTGTAGATTTGTATCCTGGGGTAACTGACCATCAACAACCACGTCGGCCATTGTATTACGTGCTGTGCATAGACAAAAGTCCAGGTGTTTTTCTTCCTGCCAGTTTTTACGCACTGATTGTAAGGCTGAATAGGCTTCAAGCTCATTTGGATATATGGCGAAGCCAGTCGGGCCCCATGAACTTTGCCCAATGCCTGTCGCTCCATGATCCGACAAGTAATGCACAATCTCGGCTACCTGCTGGCTACTGTAATATCCATTTTGTGCACCTGAGAAGTGTTCACCTACCATAGTTTGTATCTCAGTGATGGCCGAGCCAAATTTGATACAGTTTTTCTCCGCCAATGCGGGCAACACCTGCATAAGTACCAATCTACAGATCCTCCCACTGACTTCTTCTGTCATCGGTGCTAATTCATCAAAAATTTCTTTTTCTTGCGCACCATTGATTCCTTCTACATTCTTATCGAAGACCAGTAACACTCGCCATTCTTCAGGAAAATAACAGTGACTTACTATAGGAGGAACTTCTGTAGACTCCCCCCTACCCGCATCAACCAGAAAACCACCCATGGAAAATCCGCCGATACCAATCCCTGAACGGGTACCCCGCTTCATCAAGGCTGCAATTTCCCTGACAGACTTTTGAGAGCCGTAAAGCCTGGTAATTGCCATTCCAATCGCCAGAGAAAGTTGTGTTCCAGAACCCAGGCCTGCATGTTCAGGGATCTCCTCATGGATTGTAATGTCCACACCTCCGCTGATCTTAAGCGCATTGAATATTCTGGAGACATACTCGGTGCCACGTTGACTCGATGGGCCATGAATTACAATATCATCTGACTTTTTTGCTGTCAGGTGCGTATATATCTCCGACAAACAGAGACCGAGGCTGCCAAACTGTCTACCCAGACCACCGTGCATATCCAGAAAACCAAGATGTAATCTGGCGGGCGCTATAACTTCTATTGTTTTATTTTCTGATATTCGTTGTTTTTCTGTTTTCATCTTCGTTGTAACTATTTATCTGAATAGTAGCTTACGGCCTACCTGCAAAATCAGCCAAAAACTTTCTTATTCTACTTCAACTATGATGATCGGGATACCCTGGAAATTGCCTAAAAACGCTACAACTACAGGACTTGTGGTCGTGCGAATAAATCCTCTTTTCGTAAAGTTTTGATCTATATCAATATCAATAGAGATAAAAACTATGCTAGTATCAAGAAACTATTCGAGGGCTGGATCGTATATTCACTCTTTCATGTGCCGGTTATCGCGCCACATCAGAAATAGATGGATATAAATTACCGCAGTAAGAGTAATTTAAAATCATAATATTTCGGTACAACAGCACTATGAATAGAGAAGCATTGTCCTTTCCCAAGAGTGGAAAACATCCGCCTTGTTCAAAGAAACAGACCTCAGATTCTCCAATTGAGGAAATACCGAGCCTAACTGCCTTTGAAGTTCTATCCCATCCGTTGGTTCCTCTATCAATATTATTGGCAGGGGCGAAATATACTGATTGTATATCTACTTATGGAGGCCGCTGTTTATGACTGCTCTGACCCTTTCTAACGAACTCTCCTTCAAGGATCTTTATGATATTGAAGGTTTGACGCGTATTGATAGCCTGTTTCTGGATGACCTGAGCAAGATCGATGGAGATTTACACAAGCGGTTAATTGAGGCAAGGAAGGCACCAGACAATCTTGAACGGAAAGAGTCATCAGACTTGATGTTGGCGCTTGCACCACACCTGGATTCATTTTTGGTGGATATGTTTAATATTGGTGAGGCCGCATCAGATCTGAAAACCAAACAGAAAGACCTGGACAATCTATATATCTGTAAACGCATTTTCGTACAGCGCCAAGCCGCTAAAGATTACCCACAAAACGAGGCTGAAACCTTTGATGGTTTGGCACTTGCCGGTGAACTCGAGAAGCTGTTTGGAACATCCCTCGACGAAATTACCTTTGCCAATAACGTGACAAACTGGCTGGAAGACAAAGAAGCCAACGCTGAAGCCATCGACCTGGCCAGCCGTTATGCCGCATGGGCATTATATACGGACGCCGGTCATGACCGCCACAAGCATGATGTCCTGTTCCAAAAACCCGGTATGACTGAATTCATGAATCTGGTGTCCACCTCGACGATTGAAGAACATGGTATTTCCATGATAGAGATGGGTGAAGGGGAAGCTTACAAAAGAGACGGCTTCGCATTGACAGATAATGGAATGGACCTTGTGGGTGCTCTGGACCATGCAAACTATTGTGTCATCTGCCACGAGCGGGGCAAAGATTACTGTTGCAAAGGGTATCCTGATAAAAAGACTGGAGAATTCACAATAAACCCCTTGTCAATCACACTCGCTGGTTGCCCGCTAGAAGAGAAGATTTCGGAAATGCACCAGGCCAAATTAGATGGGCACACGCTTGCGGCACTCGCCATTATCGTCGTAGACAATCCGACCGTGGCCGCTACGGGACACCGCATCTGTAACGATTGCATGAAGGCCTGCATCTATCAGAAACAGGATCCGGTCAATATCCCACAGGTGGAGACCCGGATAGTAAAAGATATTCTGGAATTACCCTGGGGTTTTGAGATCTACAGCCTGATGACAAGATGGAACCCACTAAATTTTCAACGGCCCTTGCCACTAACAGAGTCTGGCTACAAAATTTTAATCGTAGGCCTTGGACCTGCCGGGTTTTCACTTGCCCACTTCCTGATGAATGAAGGACATACCATCGTCGCTGTAGACGGACTAAAGATAGAACCTTTGCCACCTCAAATCTGCGGAGTAAACTCATCTGGCGAGCATGTCCCTTTCGAGCCAATCGAGGACTTCTCGACACTTTTCGAGCCCCTGGATGAGCGCTCACAGGCCGGCTTCGGTGGTGTTGCAGAGTACGGTATTACGGTACGTTGGGACAAAAACTTTCTCAAAGTGGTCCGCCTGCTTCTTGAACGGCGAAGCGCTTTCAGCATGTTCGGTGGAATTCGTTTCGGAAGCGCCATCACAGCCGAGAGTGCCTATGCCATGGGCTTTGATCATATTGCACTCTGTCTTGGTGCTGGCAAACCTACATTTCTCAATATACCGAATGGCCTGGCACGCGGTGTGCGGCAGGCATCTGATTTTCTAATGGCATTGCAACTAACTGGTGCAGCTAAAAAAGATTCTGTGGCCAACCTGCAAGTCCGTTTGCCGTCAGTCATTATCGGTGGTGGTCTGACCGCTATTGACACAGCCACAGAAGTCCTGGCTTATTATGTACGTCAGGTCGAAAAATTTCTTGACCGCTACGAGACCCTGGTCGCTGAAAATGGTGAGGAGGCGGTGCGCGCCACCTACACGGAAGAGGAACTGACTATCGCTGATGAATTCATCAGCCATGCCCAGGCGATCCGTGGTGAGCGTGAAGCTGCAACAAAGGAAGGTCGTGAACCAAGCTTCATTGAACTTCTCAACCAGTGGGGCGGCTCAACCATTGCCTACAGGCGCCGAATGACCGGTTCACCCAGTTATCAGTTAAATCATGAAGAGGTCGAAAAGGCCCTGGAACAGGGGATACGATTTGCCGAACTACTGTCCCCCACCGAAGTTGAGGTCGATGAGTATAGCCACATCAAGGCAGTCCAGCTGGAACGCCAGGTCATCGGCGATGATGGCCGGCCAAAACCAACTGGCGAACATGTGACATCACTGCCTGCACGCTCACTACTGATCGCCGCTGGCACCTTGCCAAACACGGTTCTTGCCCGCGAACATCCCGGTTTTGCAGAAATGGACGGCAAGTATTTTCAGGCAATAAACGAAGACGGTGAAAATGTAAGTCCGGAATGGTCGACTAAACCGGAGACATCCCAGATATTGAGGGAGATCCGCGAAGATGGTCGGGCCATGAGCTTTTTTGGTGATTTGCATCCCTCCTACGCCGGTAATGTGGTCAAGGCCATTGCCAGCGCCAAGCAAGGTTACCCGGTTATTGATCGAACCCTGAGGAAACATGCCCCGACAAGCACGACACAACAAGATCTGCTCGCTCAGCTTAATGACGGCCTGCGCCCGGTTGTTAGGGAAGTGAAGCGCTTGACACCGATTATTGTGGAAGTCATCGTCTATGCCCCTTTCGCGGCGCAGACTTTCAAACCGGGCCAGTTTTTCCGACTACAGAACTATGAAGCCAATGCTTTGAACGTGGATGGAACCTCGCTTGCCATGGAGGGTATCGCCCTCACCGGTGCCTGGGTAGATCGCGAACAAGGACTGGTTTCTGTTATCGTGTTAGAAATGGGTGGCTCCTCAAACCTGTGTGCCTTGCTCAAACCCGGCGAGCTTGTGGTACTGATGGGTCCCACTGGCGCCCCCACTGAGACACCAGGCGACGAGACCGTTATCCTGCTGGGTGGCGGTCTGGGCAACGCCGTTCTTTTTTCCATTGGTCAGGCATTTCGTCAGGCTGGCTCAAAGGTATTGTATTTTGCCGCCTATAAGACAGTACATGATCGCTATCATATCGAGAACATAGAGGCCGCCGCCGATGAGGTCATCTGGTGCTGCGATGAGGCCCCTGGTTTTGAACCCGGAAGACCGCAGGACAGAACATTCGTCGGCAACGTCGTCCAGGCAATGCTAGCTTATGCCAAGGGCGAACTGGGCGAGGTCGAAATACCACTCAACACTGGCGACCGTATTCTCGCCATTGGCTCCGATATGATGATGAACGCGGTACGCGAGTCGCGGCACACGGTATTGAAAGAGTACTTGAAACCCGATCACATAGGCCTCGGCAGTATCAACTCGCCCATGCAATGTATGATGAAAGAGATTTGTGCCCAGTGTTTGCAGCCACATCGCGATCCGAAGACCGGTGAAGAATCTGTTGTTTTCTCATGCTTCAACCAGGACCAACTACTGGATGAAGTGGTGTTCCCTGCCCTGCGCCAACGCCTGTGTCAAAATGCGGTACATGAGAAGCTGACACGCCAATGGATTACGCATTGTCTGGAGAATGTGCAACAGGAACAGCAGGCGGTCTGAGTCGGTGAGCGTACTTTTCATATTTATTAGTGAAATAGAATCTATACTTTAGAAGATGATTTATAACATGATGCACAAACCAACAAACACTGTGGAAATGTGATGACAAAAACCATGATTTTAATTCCAGGCCGTACCAGTGAGCAGGGAACATCCTTGAATAAGGGAAAATTAAAAGAAGAATATCAGATTGAAACTTCCATGCTGGATATTAATACGGATGAGATGAAACGCCTTGGATTAGAGGAAGGTGACCAGGTACGTCTGAGTAACGAGATTGGAGAGACCATTGTCACCTGCAGGGGAAAGAAACCTGAGGATTTACCAGATGGTATGTTATTCATCCCCTACGGACCGCCTACAACCCATTTGATGGATAGTGAAACCTATGGCAGTGGCATGCCGGTCTCCAAGCACATGGAAGTAATGATAGAAAAAATAGCTGTTAGATGATCGAACACGATTGGTTAGCGAGGTTATGTCATGAGTGAAAATACCAAATTAGTAAAGAATGCGACCTGTACCTTCTGCGGTTGTCTTTGTGATGACATGGATCTCACTGTAGACGTGGATGAAAAACGTATTATCAAAGCCAAGAGGGCCTGTGTCCTAGGTCGGGCATGGTTTGCCGAGCACGTCATTGATGAAGATCGACCAGTGGCAATGATCGACGGCAAGGAAGTCAGTTTTGATGAGGCAGTCGAAGAAACTGCCCAGGTACTGACAAAGGCAAAGTTCCCCATAATCTATGGCTTAAGCGATACCACTTCTGAAGCCCAGCGTGTAGCAGTTTCTATCGCTGACTACATGCACGGTACTATTGATACCACGACATCGGTTTGTCATGGGCCTACTGGTATGGCATTCCAGGGGGTCGGCGAAAGCACCATGACACTTGGCGAGGTGAAAAACCGGGCCGACCTGGTAATCTTCTGGGGAGGCAATCCCGCAGTATCACATCCACGCCTTTTCACGCGGTATGCAGTGACAACCAAAGGCATGTTTATCCCGAATGGAAAGAAGGATCGAACCGTCGTCCTGGTCGATGTCAGAAAAACAGCCAGTTCACCTGTCGCAAATATCAACATCCAGGTTAAACCAGGCAAAGACTTTGAGATGCTTTGGGCGTTGCGTGCCTTAATCAAGGATAAAAAAATTGATCCCTCAATAGAGGAAGTGACTGGCGTCTCCCTGGAAGTGTTGCAAGACCTGGCAGATCGCATGAAGAACTGCAAGTATGGTGTGGTCTTCTTCGGTATGGGCCTGACCATGGCTCGTGGTCGCCATTTTAATAGTGGCGCATTATTTTCACTGGCAACTGATCTAAATGAATTCACCCACTTTGTTGTTAAACCAGCGCGTGGACACGGGAATGTTACCGGTGGTGATAATGTTGTTTCCTGGTCTACCGGTTATCCGTTCGGGGTAAATTTCAACCTCGGTTATCCTCGATTCAATCCGGGCGAATTTACCACCGTAGACACGCTTTCAAACGGGGATGCAGATGCGGCGATGTTTATTTCCTGTGACCCCGCTTCCAATTTCCCCAAGGCGGCCATTGAACACATGAAGCGTATACCCGTTATTTCACTCGATCCCAAACAAACAATAACCAGTTCCCTCGCGCATGTCGCCTTTACTACGTCGGTCTACGGGATAAATACTGGCGGCACGGTTTACAGGATGGATGATGTGCCGATTCCCCTGCGTCCGGCTTTTGATTCTCCTTTCCCTGGTGATGAAGAAATATTGACGGCCATAAAAAACCGGGTGATTGAACTGACGCGCGCTAAACGCGGTACATTAGATATAGATAAAAAAAAGAAGGTTGCATAACTGACATATTAGAAAAAAACTTTTTCCGTTAAATAAAATAATTAAAAATAAGACAAACGATCGGGGTTTTAATGACATCTACTACACGAATTGTTAATGGGAAAGTCTATGACTCTGTTAACAACATTCACATGGAAGTAACGATAGAAAAATAATGGCATAAATGATAAATATTGCTAACTATGGAGTTATCTCATGAGTGAAAATATCCGATTAGTAAAAAATGCAACCTGTACCTTCTGCGGTTGTCTTTGTGATGACATAGACCTCACTGTAGACGTGGATGAAAAACGTATTATCAAAGCCAAGAGGGCCTGTGTTATAGGTCGGGCCTGGTTTGCTGAGCACGTCATTGAAGATCGGCCAGTGGCAATGATCGACGGTAAGGAAGTCAGTTTTGATGAGGCAGTAGAAGAAGCTGCCCAGGTACTGACAAAGGCAAAGTTTCCCATCATCTATGGCCTAAGCGATACCACGTCTGAAGCCCAACGCCAGGCAGTTGCTATTGCAGATTATATGCGCGGTACCATTGATTCCACCTCATCGGTTTGTCATGGGCCAACCGGTATGGCGTTCCAAGGGGTCGGTGAAAGTACCATGACGCTAGGTGAAGTAAAAAACCGTGCCGATTTGGTCATCTTCTGGGGCTGCAATCCCGCAGAGGCACACCCACGCCTTTTTACGCGTTATGCAGTGACAACCAAAGGCATGTTTATCCCGAACGGGAAAAAAGATCGAACCGTCGTCCTGGTCGATGTCAGAAAAACAGCCAGTTCACCTGTCGCAAATATCAACATCCGGGTTAAACCAGGCAAGGATTTTGAGATGATTTGGGCATTACGTGCCTTAATTAAAGGTAAAAAAATTGATCCATCAATCGAGGAAGTGACAGGCGTCTCCCTGGAAACATTACAAGACCTGGCAGATCGCATGAAGAACTGCAAGTATGGTGTGGTCTTCTTCGGTATGGGCCTGACCATGGCTCGTGGTCGGCATTTTAATGTTGGTGCACTGTTTTCACTGGCAACCGACTTAAATGAACACACCCATTTTGTCGTCAGACCGGCGCGTGGCCATGGCAATGTTACGGGTATAGATCAGGTGATCACTTGGAGCACTGGTTACCCATTCGGGGTGAACTTCAATCTAGGTTATCCCCGATTTAATCCGGGCGAATTCACGACAGTAGATACCCTCTGCAGTGGTGCTGCTGATGCCGCCATGTTCATTGCCAGTGACCCTGCTTCCAATTTTCCCAAGGCGGCAATTGAACAAATGAAACGGATACCCATTATTTCACTTGATCCCAAACAAACAATAACCAGTTCACTTGCACATGTGGCCTTTACTACATCGGTCTATGGCATAAATACAACAGGCACGGTTTACAGGATGGATGATGTACCGATTCCCCTGCGACCGGCCTTTGATTCTCCTTTCCCTGGTGATGAAGAAATATTGACAGCCATAAAGAACCGGGTAGTTGAACTGACTAAAAACAAACGTGGTGCATCAGATACAAATGAAAAAAGGCAGGTCGCATAACTGACACTGGTAAAGGATTTTTCCATTAAATAATTAAGAATAAGACAGACAATTGGAGTTTTAATGACATCTACTACACGTATCGTTAACGGGAAAGTCTACGACCCCGCTAATAACATTGACGGGGAAATCAGGGATATCTGTATCAAAGATGGTCGCATTGTAGATTCCGTCCCTGATGATGCAAGACGTATCGATGCCCAGGGCATGGTAATCATGCCAGGTGGTGTCGACATTCACTGTCATATTGCCGGTCCCAAGGTCAATGCCGGGCGCAAGCTCATGCCCGAAGATCACAAACGGGATCCACACCCTGAAACCGCATTCACCCGTTCAGGCTCAGGTGGCATCGTTCCATCAACATTTGCTACTGGCTACCGCTATGCCACGCTCGGTTACACAACGGCAATGGAGGCCGCCGTTCCACCCCTCTCAGCCAGACACACATTGGAGGAACTGGACGATACTCCAGTTATAGATAAAGGCTTTTATGTCTTACTCGGCAACAATATTTTCCTGCAACAGTTAATAAAAGAGGGCCGCCAGGAAGAATTCCGTCAAGCTGTCGCCTGGTGGGTAAATTCAGCCAAGGCCTATACGGTCAAATTGGTCAACCCAGGCAGTGATGAGCTCTGGAAAGGAAAACGCAACTCGAATATCAAAGACATCGATGAAAAAAATGATGATATTTCTCCGCGCCAAATCATCGAGGCCTTTGTGACAACAGTTAATGACCTGGGCTTCCCGCATCCGGTCCATATCCACTGCAACAATCTTGGTCATAGTGGAAACTATAAAACCACCCTGGAGACCATGCGTACTGCCGGTGACCAGCGTATACACCTGGCCCATATCCAGTTTCACAGCTATGGCGGAGAGCCAGGGAAAAATCCAACATCTAAAGCAGCCGAAATCATAGAGTATGTCAATCAGCATTCAAACATTACCTGTGACATCGGCCAAGTCATGTTTGGCAAAGCCACCATCATGACAGCGGATGCACCACTCGCCTATCTTTTGCGTGGCATCACTAATAACAAGTGGATTAATGCGGATACAGAGTGTGAAAGTGGCTGTGGCATCATACCATTCACTTATCAGGAACACGTCTACACACATACCATACAATGGGCAATTGGACTTGAAATGTTTCTGCTCTCGGAAGACCCCTGGCGAGTCATTCTTTCAACCGATCATCCAAATGGCGGCTCATTCATGAATTACCCCAAGTTGATCCGTCTCTTGATGGATAGCAGCTTTCGCAAGGAAGAAATGGGTCGTGTGAATCAAAAGGCAATTGCAAAAACAGCACTCAATGATCTGGATCGGGAATACACCCTCAATGAGATTGCTATTATCACGCGTGCTGGCCCGGCCCGTGCACTCGGTTTGAAAAACAAGGGGCACCTTGGACCAGGGGCCGATGCCGACATTACAATTTACGATGATATGGAAGACAAGGAGATGATGTTTAATGCGCCACGTTATGTCTTAAAATCCGGCATACCTATCATCGCAGACCACGAATTCAGGAGGGATTACACAGGCCGCCTGTTGCATATCACACCAGAATACGATGAAACGATCGAAGACACGATTAGGCCTTTTTTTGAAGATTTTTATACCATTGAATTTGATAACTACGCGGTCAGTGACTCATATCTGCACGATCATGAAGTGATCCAGACAAATCAAACTTCATCATAACAATGAAAATCAAATCCACAGAAATCGTTGATACCTTTGCTGAAGCCTTCAAGATGTCTGGCGCTCGAGTTATTATCACCGCTGTAACGAAGCAATGGGCTATGGCGGCCGCACAATCCATAACTGGCTTTGCAACATCGGTGATTGGATGTAAATGCGAAGCGGGAATAGAAAAAGAATTATCAACTGAAGAAACACCGGATAATAGACCAGGTATCAGTGTATTGATGTTTGCAATGGATGCTGATGGGTTGGGAAAACGTTTGATGGAACGCATTGGTCAATGCGTCATGACCTGCCCAACCACGGCTTGCTTTAATGGCCTTGAATCTGACACAACAGCCTCTGTAGGTGGCCAGTTACGATACTTTGGTGATGGTCATCAAATCAGCAAGGTATTGGGAGAACATAGGCTTTGGCGTATCCCGGTGATGGACGGTGAATTTGTTGTTGAGGATCATTTCGGTATCCAGGATGCCGTCGGCGGCGGCAATATTCTGATTTTAGGTAAAGATCAAAAAACTACTTTGAGAGCAGCAACGGCAGCAACAAAAGCCATGCGTGAGATTGATGGGGTTATTCTGCCTTTCCCGGATGGCGTTGTACGCAGTGGTAGCAAGGTCGGTTCAAAATATAAAGCATTAATTGCATCAAGCAATGATGCTTACTGCCCAACATTACGTACCGTGACGAGTGAATCACTTGTACCAGACGGTGTAAATTGCGTACTTGAAATTGTCATCGATGGCTTGAATGAAGAAGCTGTTGCTGATGCGATGCGTGTTGGTTACATGCCGCTGCAAAACCGGGTATCAAGCAATTATCTGCGGGTAATTATGGTGGTAATTTAGGCCAATACCATCTGCATTTAAACAAAATTCTGGAAGCAAGCTAACGGTCATGAGTTTAAAACTTTCATTACATACAAAACCTGACGTACCACTCGAGGCAGATGTTATCTGTCCCGATAAATTAAATGGTGCTAAGGAAACTGCAATCGCTGCCTTGACTGTCTTCCATGGTAATGACCAAATTGCACTTGGAGATTTTTTTACCGTAAAGGGACAGTGCAATGGTGAAATACATATCGAAGGTGATTTAGCCAATGTTAAGCACCTTGGTTCTGAAATGTCGACGGGCAAGATGATTATCGAAGGTGATGTTGGCCAGCATCTCGGTGCTGGCATGTCTGGTGGTGAAATTATTGTTGAAGGGAACGTAGGAAACTGGGTCGCCCCTGAGATGACTGGTGGACGAGTAATCATCAAGGGTAACGCCGGACATATGGTGGGGAGCGCCTATAGAGGTAATGATGTCGGGATTTCAGGTGGCGAAATTATTGTTCACGGGAACGTAGGCAATGAGCTTGGTAGTACGATGCGAAATGGACTTCTCGTTGTTGGGGGTAATAGTGGTGATTTTACCGGTGTCAGCATGCTTGCAGGCACTATAATAGTGCTCGGTGAAATGGGTATCCGCAATGGCGCCGGCATGAAACGCGGAACAATCCTGTCCATGCATAACGCAGAGATGCTGCCGACATTTTCATATACATGTACCTATCACCCATCTTATCTGCGCTTGTACCTTACCTATATTAAGGAACTGGGTCTGGATATAGATGACGCACAGTTAGCTGGTAATTACGAGCGCTGGGCAGGTGATGCGATTGAACTTAATCGCGGAGAGATTCTTTTGTATGCAAATTAATCAACAGATACAATCTGTATCTGATATATTTATTTTTATCTGGCCACCTTGGAAAAGGAGAAAATTATGACAACGATTGTGACCGAGAATTGCGTAAAATGTCGTTTTACCGACTGCGTCGTACCGTGCCCTGTTGATTGCTTTCATTATGATGATGAATGTCTGTATATCGATAACGATGTCTGTATCGACTGTAGTGCCTGTATTGAAGAATGTCCGGTAGATGCCATATTTGAAGATCCCATCCCCGAAGAACATGAAAAATGGATTGCGATCAACGCAGAACGTGCAGCGAAATTACCCGTATGTAATGAACAGTGGGATCCTTTGCCAGGTGCTGAAGAACGCAAGACGGAACTTGGATTTTAATGATTCGCTAACACTTATAATTTTTACATAATTTCCATTTACATAATTTCCAGGGAGAGATGTTTTAATGGCCCAACTCGGCCGTGAAAAAAATCCTTTGCATGTTGCCATCGTTGGCAGTGGTCCAAGTGGGTTTTATGCAGCAGCGGCACTCATAAAATCCGACATTGCCGTTAAAGTTGATATGCTGGAACGTCTACCCTCCCCTTATGGTCTGGTAAGAAGTGGTGTCGCACCTGATCATCCCAAACTAAAACAGCCGATCCGGCTTTACGACAAAATTGCACAATCTCCCGAGTTTAATCTGATTGCCAACGTTACAGTGAGTAAGGACATCAACGTTGATGAACTTCGTGATTCCCACCATGCAATTATATTTACCTGTGGTGCAGAATCAGACCGCAAACTGGGGATCCCCGGTGAGGATCTGGCTGGCAGTCATACAGCAACTGAATTTGTTGCCTGGTATAATGGCCATCCTGATTATCGTCAACGACAGTTTGATTTATCCAATGAAGTTGCAGTGATTATCGGCCAGGGTAATGTCGCAGCCGATGTTGCCAGGATCCTGTCGAAGACGGTTGATGAACTGAAACACACCGATATCGCTGAACACGCACTGGATGCCCTGGCAGAAAGCAAAATTAAGGATATTTATGTCATAGGTCGACGCGGTCCCGCGCAAGCCAAATTCACACCGAAAGAGTTGCTCGAATTTGGCGAACTGGAACATTGCGACGCAGTTGTTGACTCAGCAAAAATGGAATTGAATGAGGCCAGTATTAAAGAACTGGATGAGAAATCGAACATCGATAGTAAAAAAATTTATGACTTGTTCCAGAAATATGCATCCCAGGAGATATCAGGCCAGGCAACATCAGGCCCAGCATCATCAAGAAAGGCACGTCGATGTCATTTCCAGTTTCTCAGAAGTCCAGTTGAACTATTGGGAGACTCAAAACTGGAAAGAGTCAGGATTGAATACAATCAACTGTCGGGAGACCCATTTAAGCAATCTGCCAGGGGCTCAGGTGAATTCTATGAACTGGAAACCGGCATCCTGTTTCGCAGTATCGGCTATCGTGGTATTGCAATTAAGGGCGTCCCTTTTCATGATAGTTGGGGTATTTTCCCGAATGAAGATGGCCGCATCATGGAAAACGATGAAATAGTGCCACAATTCTATACTGCTGGCTGGATCAAGCGTGGTCCCAGCGGCATCATCGGTACAAATCGCGCCTGCAGCGTAGCAACTGTAGCTTCACTGCTCGCCGATCTTGATACACTCGATACGGGTGAACAAAAAACTGGCGCTGAAATGCTCTATCCACTGCTGGATTCACGAAATGTGAGATATCTAAATTATCAGGAATGGAAGAAAATAGATCTGAAAGAGGTAGAACGCGGAGAACCCAAGGGCAAACCACGGGAAAAATTTACCTTTGTGAATGAGATGATGTCCGTCCTCGACTGAGGATTCTCCTGACTCAGGCTGATTGCCCTGAAACCACAGCCAGCAACCTTCAGTCTTTCCCCGGAAATATAGCAGAATCGACCGCTAAATAAGTTGAGAAACATATTGCATACGCTTACGGACAGCGTATATCATATACGCTACAAGAATAAGAAATAATAATAACAATAAGAACAAGTTATAATGGAAGCCTTAGGGAAATGACTTGACATAAATTCACATAGAATCTGCGCACTCCAGCGTTACATTCTTAGTCGGTTTCATGTCATCCGGACGAGCAGTAGCTGAATAATAAACTGTAACTAGGTCTTTTACCTATATTCTGTTAATTGAAACGAGTGATTTTACCGTAATGAAGACAAAACAATCCCTGGCAAAAGTACAGAAGGATGTGCCATGTCCGTTTTGTAGTATCCATTGTGATGATTTAATTATTCAGAACCAGTCCGGTACACTCAAAGTCAAAGAAAATGGCTGCCCTATCTCTATCGAGCGTTTCGAACGACCCTTACCTGAATGCAAGCCAGCCATCAGTGGTAAAACCACAACACTGGATGAAGCTATCAACCAGGCTGCCGGAATTTTTAAAAAATCAGTTGAACCTTTAATTGCAGGCCTGGCCACAGATGTCGGCGGTATGCGATCGGTAATGGAACTGGCGGATAAAACTGGCGCTATTATTGACCATATGTTTAACGATGGTGCGACTCGCAATTTTCTTGTACTGCAAGATCTTGGCTGGGTCATGACGACCATGGGAGAAATTAAAAATCGCGCTGATCTGATTATTTTTGCCGGCACCGATGCAAGTAATTATCCCAGGTTTTATGAACGCGTTGTGTGGAATGAACAATCCATGTTCAATTATGACACTAAGAACCGCGACATTGTCTACCTTGGTGAAAATCTGGATACATCCCGGGGAAAATCTCCCTCAGGCAAGAAACCAACCTATCTTGAATGCCCGCAGGATGAAATAGGTGAAGTTATTTCTGTCTTGCATGCCCTGATTGGAGGAAACAAAATCCAACAGAGGCACGAAATCGCGGGTATCAAAATGGCGAAGCTGGAAAAGCTTGCCGAACAAATGAAAACGCCCGTTATGGTGTCATCGTTTGGGCCCCTGGTGAACTGGATTTTCCACATGCCGAACTCACCATCCAGAATTTTTGCGAAATAACCAAATATTTGAACAGAGAGACGCGATTTGCCGGTTTTTTCCTGGGCGGTAATGATGGCGGCATGAGTGCCAATAATGTCAGTGCCTGGCAAAGTGGTTTCCCATTACGCGTTAATTTCAGCAAGGGTTATCCAGAACATGACTTGCAAAAATATGCAACGGCAAATGTACTCAAAAACAAGGAAGCAGATGCACTACTGTGGATATCAAGTTTTAATCCCGAGATAAAACCGCCTCACGCAAAGATCCCGACAATTGTTCTGGCAACACCCGACACGAAACTGGATTTCAAACCAGATGTTTTCATTCCAGTCAGCACACCGGGTGTGGATCATAGCGGACAGATGATCCGCACAGACAGTGTTGTTTCATTACCATTAAGACAAGTGCGCAATTCGGACAACGAAAGCGTTAAAGAAATAGTGCGCCGAATTATTGAATTAGTATAGGTAACAAAAATATTATGTTATTCAAATTATCGGGTGGCACGGTCTATGATCCTGTACATGGCATAAACGGTGAACAAAGAGATATTTATATCCGTGATGGTCAAATCACACGGAGGCCAGCTGCTACTGCCGACATTGATAAAACCTATGACCTTAATGGCAAGGTTATTATGGCTGGTGCCATTGATATGCATACCCATATCGGTGGAGGCAAAGTTAATATTGCCCGTATGATGTTACCTGAAGATCACAGACAGGATCTTGTCAGCCGTACACCATTAACACGCTCAGGTTGTGGTCACGCAGCCCCTTCTACGCTGACTGCAGGCTACCGCTACGTAGAAATGGGTTACACTGCATGTTTTGAACCGGCAATGCTACCTGCAAACGCGCGCCAGGCACATATGGAAATGGCCGATACCCCCATCGTCGACAAAGGTGCCTATGCCATGCTCGGCAGTGATGATTTCTTCTTGCGTATGCTGGCGGCCAAAAAGGATCAGGAAGCCATTGCCGATTATGTTGGCTGGATTATCAATGCCACCCAGGCACTGGCAATCAAGGTTGTTAACCCCGGTGGCATCAGTGCGTTCAAATTCAATCAACGGCAACTGGATCTGGATGAAAATAACGCCTATTACGGCGTCACACCCAGGGATGTTATTAAATCCCTTGCTCGAGCGGTCAACGAATTAGGTGTCCCCCACCCTCTACATGTTCATGGCTGCAATCTCGGGGTTCCCGGAAATATGCAAACGACCTTGGACACAATTAATGGCGTCGAAGGCTTGCCCTTGCATCTGACCCATACTCAATTTCATAGCTATGGTACCGAGGGAGATCGACAGTTTTCTTCCGGTGCCGCCGAGATTGCAGAAGCAGTTAATGCCAACCCCAACATTTCGATCGATGTAGGTCAGGTTCTGTTTGGACAAACGGTTACTGCATCAGGTGATACCATGCGTCAATATGCAGGTCACTGGCATGCCCATCCTAAAAAGTGGGTGCTTATGGATATTGAATGTGATGCCGGTTGTGGTGTCGTACCTTTCAAGTACAGAGATAAAAATTTCGTCAACGCACTGCAGTGGGCCATCGGCCTCGAGCTCTTTTTACTGGTGAATGATCCATGGCGTATATTTTTAACAACAGACCATCCTAATGGTGCACCCTTTACCAGTTATCCGCACCTGATCCGCCTGTTGATGGACCGTAGTTTTCGTAATGACATGCTTTCGACCATTAATAAAGATGCTGCTGCTGCAAGTGTATTGGCCAGTATTGACCGGGAATATTCACTTTACGACATTGCCATCATGACCAGGGCGGCACCGGCGAGAAGTCTGGGACTGAAAAACAGGGGGCACCTCGGCTCCGGCTCGATTGCTGATATCACTGTATATAACGATGTTAAAAACAGAGAAAAGATGTTTGAAAAACCACTTTACGTATTTAAAGATGGCGAATTGGTGGCCAAAAACGGCAAGATTGTGAAAGTCAGTACTGGAGGTACACACGTCCTGCGGCCAGAATATGACAAGAGCATTGAACGCTCACTGAAAAGGTATTTTGACAAATACCAGACGATCAAACTTGGTAATTTCAAGATCGATAATGATGAGATCGTTGAGCACGGCAATGGGCATATTATCGTTCAACCATGCACATGAGAATAAAGCATGAAAATTAATGGCGTAACAATAGACGACACCTTTGCGGAAGCCTTTCCCATGAAGGCGACGCGCATCATCATCACGGCGATGACACTGAAATGGGCCTATCGTGCCGCTAACGCATTAAGAGGATTCGCCTCTTCTGTGATTGCCTGTGGATGTGAGGCAGATATTGAACGTGAACTGAAACCATCAGAAACACCGGATGGACGCCCTGGGATCTCGCTGATGATCTTCGCTATGTCGATGAAGGATCTGGAAAAACAGATCCCCATGCGCGTTGGGCAATCCATCATGACCACCCCGACGTCCGCGTGTTATTCGGGTCTTGATAGCGAGGTGCAGATACCCATGGGCAAGCATCTGCGCTACTTTGGCGATGGTTATCAGATATCAAAAACAATCAATGGTCGCCGATTCTGGCGTATCCCTGTCATGCATGGCGAATTTATAGTCGAAGACACAGTCGGTGTAACCAATGCCATAGGTGGCGGGAATTTTCTGGTCCTGGGTAAAACATCCCGCCAGGTCCTGACTGCCTGCGAGGCGGCCGTCGAAGAGATCAAGAAAGTCCCACGCGTGATCACTGCCTTTCCCGGTGGCATTGTCGGCTCCGGCTCCAAGGTCGGTTCAAAATATGGCTTCCTTTCGGCATCTACAAATGAAGCTTATTGCCCGACATTGAAAGGCCAGGTCAAATCGGAACTGGGCGATGACATCGGATCAGTAATGGAAATTGTTATTGATGGCATCGATGAAGAATCAATCAGTGAAGCCACTCGAGTTGGCGTGCTTGCTGCCTGCTCTTACGGCCCCAAAAAAGGGATATATCACATCAGTGCCGGTAATTATGGTGGCAATCTCGGACCTCATCATTTTTATTTGAGGAAAATCCTGAAATGAAGCCATTAATTTTTACACTGAAAATAAATCCACAATTTTCCCTGGATGTTTCAGAACTTACACCCGACAAACTTACAGAAAAAAATAAATCTCAGATTAAAAATCTAAAATTGAGCTATGGTAAAAAGAAGGTAACTGTAGCGGAATTATTTTCCATAACTGGTAACGATTCCGAAAATATCCAGATACACAACAGTAGTGACAAGCTGGTTTGTGTCGGCCAGGGAATAAGCCATGGTTCAGTTGAAGTAAAAGGCGATGTTGGTGACTTACTTGGCCAACACATGAAAGGCGGTCACATTATAGTAAACGGTAATGCAGGTTCCTGGGTGGGCAACGGTATGTCAGGTGGACGTATTGATATCACCGGTGATGCGGGTGACCATATTGGTGCCGGCAAACCTGGTGACACATTCGGCATGACAGAGGGATTCATTAATATCAGGGGCTCTGCCGGTGATCGCGTTGGTGACAGGATGAGACGAGGCATCATTACCATACATGGTAAAGCCGGTGATTTTTGTGGCAGCCGCATGCATGCGGGCACCATTTTAGTACTGGATAAAGCAGGCAGAAATGTAGGTACTGGTATGAGGCGCGGAACGATTATTCTTTCCAAAAAGCCCAAACATTTCGTCGCAACCTTCAAAAGCAATGGTAATTTAAAGATGCAATTCCTGCGTTTGCTGTTTACACAGTTTGTGGCGATGGGCAAAGAATTTTCAAAATTCAAAAATTTTGATCCGGAAGTACATCGCTTTTCAGGAGATCTTGCCCGTAATGGCAAGGGCGAAATCCTGATTTTACAAACACTGAATCTAAAGAAATAACGCATGAAACGAACACGTGGACATAAAGGACGCGTCGAGGGACGCACCACCCCGCATAAGGCGGTTGCTGATGTACGCAAGCTTATCGGTGATGCACCTCGTAGCCGTGATTTGTTGATTGAACACCTGCATAAAATTCAGGATCACTTTGGTCATATTTCCAACCGTCATATCCTGGCATTGTCGATAGTCATGGAATTACCCATGGCCGAAGTCTATGAAACAGCAACATTTTATCATCACTTTGATGTCATCAAGCTAGAAGGGACTCCGCCTCCGCCTTTAACTATTCGTGTTTGTGAATCATTAACTTGCGAAATGTTTGGTGCAAAAGATCTGATTGAAACATTAAAAATTAAACATAAAAATGATGTCCGTATTCAGCCGGTGCCATGTGTCGGTCGCTGTGATGCAGCGCCTGTTGCTGTTGTTGGCACAAACCCGATTGAACACGCCAGCCCGATAAAAGTAGGAAATGCTGTAAATAAAAATGATATTGATGCCGCCATACCAGAATATATTGATTACGCTGGCTACAAAGATTCAGGGGGTTATCAAACACTGGTTGATTGTGTTAATGGTAAATATGAACGAGATGACATCATCAAAACGCTGGAGGATTCAAAACTCCGCGGATTGGGTGGCGCAGGCTTTCCTACAGGACAAAAGTGGCGCATTCTGAGCCAGCAAAGCAAACCTAGATTAATTGCTATTAACATTGATGAAGGCGAGCCAGGGACATTCAAGGATCGTTATTACCTGGAACGAGACCCGCATAGATTCATTGAAGGGACACTCATTGCACATTGGGCGATCGAGGCTGAGGACATTTATATTTACCTGAGAGATGAATATGCGGGATGTCGTAAGGCCCTGGAAAAGGAACTGGCTGCATTAAAACAGGTTCCACCCTGTGAGTTGCCCAATATTCACCTACGCCGAGGTGCCGGTGCCTATATTTGCGGTGAAGAATCAGCAATGATTGAATCTATCGAGGGTAAAAAAGGCATGCCCCGCTTACGGCCTCCCTATGTCGCCCAGGTTGGTTTATTTGGAAAGCCAACACTGGAACAAAATATGGAATCAATGCATTGGGTCAGAGACATCATAGAAAATGGCCCTGAATGGTTCTCATCTGAGGGTCGACACGAGCGTACAGGATTAAGATCATTTTCTGTCAGTGGTCGTGTCAATAAACCCGGTGTCCATCTGGCACCTGCCGGGATCACCATGCGTGAACTGATTGACGAATACTGTGACGGTATGCTCGATGGTCATGAATTTTATGGCTACTTCCCGGGCGGTGCATCTGGCGGTATTCTCCCCGCATCACTGGGTGATGTGCCACTGGATTTTGACACACTACAGGCACACGGTTGTTTTATTGGCTCAGCCGCGATTGTCGTACTATCTGATAAAGACAGTGCCAAAGATATGGCCTTGAATGCCATGCGCTTTTTTGAAGATGAATCTTGTGGCCAATGTACACCCTGTCGTGTTGGTACAGCAAAAGCTTCTCATTTAATGGAAAAATCTGAATGGGATACAGATTTACTGGAAGAACTGGCCCGGGTAATGGAGGATGCGTCGATCTGTGGGCTCGGCCAGGCTGCACCCAATCCAATCCGCTGTGCGATAAAGTATTTTCCCGAGGAGTTTAATGATGGCAGCTAATCCTGACTATCTTGATAAAAATATTACTAAATTCACTTTAAATGGTGAATCAATAGAAGCCATCGGTGATGAAACTATTCTGCAGGCAGCAGAACGTAGTGGCGTTGAAATTCCTCATTTGTGCTACAAGGAAGGTTTACGCGCGGATGGGAACTGCCGAGCCTGTGTCGTTGAAATTGAAGGTGAGCGGGTACTGGCACCCTCTTGCTGTAGACAACCTAGTGAAGATATGAATGTAAGCAGTGATAGTGAACGCGCATTGCATTCTCAAAAAATGGTTGTCGAATTATTGATGTCTGATATGCCACAACAGGGTAAATCACCCTATACCCTTAATTCAGAACTTGATGAATGGGCGGATAAGCTGTGCATATTCAAGCCACGCTTTCATCAAAGAAAACAAACCAGGCCTGACTTATCCCACACTGCAATAGCCGTTAACCTCGATGCCTGCATTCAATGTACGCGTTGTCTGCGGGCCTGTAGAGAAGTACAGGTCAATGACGTCATTGGTTTTGCGTTTCGTGGCAGTCATGCTGAAATTGTTTTTGATATGGCAGAACCCATGGGCGAAAGCACCTGTGTTGCCTGTGGTGAATGTGTACAGGCCTGTCCGACTGGTGCATTAATGCCAGCAAGAAATGTTGGATTAATAGAACCAGATAAGCAGATAGATTCAGTCTGTCCCTACTGCGGTGTCGGCTGCCAACTAACCTTCAACGTAAAAAATAATCATATTCAATACGTTGATGGTCGCGATGGACCAGCAAATAAGGGTCGGCTTTGTGTCAAAGGTCGCTATGGCTTTGACTATATCCACCATTCGGATCGCCTGACAACACCACTTATTCGTAAGGAGGGTTCGACGAAGACATCAGCCTTAATCGACCCCCTGGAAATGCACAAACATTTCAGGGAGGCTAGCTGGGAAGAAGCACTGGATCTTGTGGTCAAAAATCTGTTGGATATACGAGACAACATAAGCCCAGAGGCACTTGCTGGCTTTGGCTGTGCCAAAGGCAGTAATGAAGAAGCCTATCTGTTTCAGAAACTGATCAGAACAGGTTTCAATACCAATAATGTTGATCACTGCACCCGCCTATGCCATGCCTCGTCCGTGGTCGCCCTGCTTGAGACCATTGGTTCAGGGGCTGTCTCAAACCAGGTTGCGGATGGCGTTGATGCTGAGGTAATTATCGTTATCGGCGCAAGACCAAATGATAATCATCCGGTAGCAGCCACATTTATCAAGAATGCAACTGATCACGGTAGTAAATTAGTCTTGATCGAGCCTTATGGTTCAGAAATGTATCTTCATGCTGAACATTTACTCAAGTTAAGGCCTGGAACAGATGTCATGCTTTTGAACGGTATGATGCACACCATCCTTGCCGAGAACTTGCAAAATGATGAATTTATTGCCGAGCATACCGATGGTTTTGATGCACTTAAAGAAAATTTACAGGATTATAGCGCCGAAGCAGTATCACCTGTCTGTGGTATTCCTGTAGAAACAATCAAGACTGTTGCACGTTTGTATGCCACGGCAAAGACTGCCATTATTTTCTGGGGCATGGGCATCTCACAACATATACATGGTACTGATAACGCACGTTGTTTGATCTCGCTTGCCCTGATGACAGGTCAAATCGGTAGACTCAGTACAGGTTTACACCCGCTGCGTGGACAAAATAACGTACAGGGTACGTCTGATGTTGGACTTATCCCCATGGTTTATCCAGATTACCAGCCCGTCAATGATACGAAGGTTCGCCAGAAATTTGAAAAATTATGGGGTACAGAATTAAACCCACATACGGGCAAAACGGTAGTCGAAATCATGCATGCCATACATGATGGTGACCTCAACGGTCTCTATATTATGGGTGAAAATCCGGCCATGTCTGACCCGAACCTGAATCATGCCCGCGAGGCATTATCCATGCTAGATCACCTGGTTGTTCAGGATATCTTTTTCACAGAAACATGTAGCTACGCGGATGTCATACTACCCGCCTCTGCATTCCCGGAAAAGAATGGTACCTTTACCAACACGGATCGCCGTGTACAGATGGGCAGAAAAGCAATCAATCCACCAGGAGATGCGCGACAGGATCTATGGATTATTCAGGAAATAGCCAGGCGTATGGGGCTCAACTGGAATTACGATGGTCCAGAAGAGGTATTCTCAGAAATGCGCAAGGCCATGCCCAGTATCGCAGGAATGACCTGGGAGCGGCTGGAGCAGGAAGACTCTTTGACTTATCCGCTGGAAAATGAAGGTGACCCCGGTGAACCAGTGATCTTTAAGGATGGTATTTTCCCAACAGATGATGGCAGGGGCCGCTTTGTTCCAGCGCAATATGTAGAACCCGATGAATTACCTGATGACAAATACCCCTTCATATTTATTACTGGCCGTCAATTAGAGCATTGGCATACTGGAACCATGACGCGCCATTCAAGGGTGTTAGATGCTCTGGAACCAGGGCCCTGTGTGATAATAAATCCCGTCAATTTAAAACAGTTCGGGTTAAAGTCTGGTGACTTTATTGTGATTGAATCACGTCGTGGAAAAAATTTCAGCTACCACCCGCGCCGATGAACATATGCAGGAAGGTGTTGTGATGATGCCCTTTACTTACAATGAGGCCTCAGCAAATCTGATTACCAATGATGCACTGGATCCATTTGCAAAAATACCGGAGTTCAAATTTTGCGCAGTCCACTTGTCACCGGGTGGGCGAGATGACGATATGGTGCAGCGAAAAAAAACCTGAGTCCTGTACCACGGTTGTTCAATTGAAATATTTCAAGTTAATAAAAAAGGGAGATATCAAAAGATATCTCCCTTTTTTCTGTAAGAAACAGACTAAGCAATGTTCCCTGAGTAGTTGATTATTTTTCGTTATTCGCAACAACCTTAGAACTAAACTCTATGCCCGTTAATGTTAATACTTCTTCCACCAAAGGCACATCTGGATTTTCTGCGTCGTTAATTACTGTTCTTATTTGATACAGTTTCCCCGGTATTTCATCGGATAAAATAAATTCGTAACGCTTATCAGAGAATTCTTTTAAGCGATTTTTCTTTTTAATATTTTCATACGGATACAGGACAATTTTCTCGCTCTCATACTGTTTCCCCTGGATTACAACAGTCACATGCTCAATGTCATTGTTATCTGCAATCGCCAGCTTAATTTGTCGATGAAAATATTTCCATCCTCCTTCTGTATAACGGCTCATTTCGTGTACATCGCCCTGTAGATACACGCCTATCACTGGATTACCCGTGATATTCATAACATTGTCTGACGAGACATCCTGTTTTCGTTCCTCCGTGAAAAAGTCTAGTGCCGCATCCTTGGTTCCATCTTCATTTATTTTGACAATATCCAGGTAAACATCGTCTACAAATCCTTCTTCATATGAACCAGTTTTTTCAAATTCATAATGCAATCTTACAGGTTGCTCTATATTCAATAAATGTTTGTCCAACCACAATTTATTTTCGGCATTGGAAAATTCAAACTCATCAACGTCAACTCTTCCCGAATCTTCTATTGATCCAATTTGTGGTTTCATTTCTTCTTTGCTCTCTTCTTCAGCAGCAACTGAGAACGGGCTTGAAAGAATAACTAATAGTAGAACTAAATATTTAATCATTTTTTAATCACATCTAAATTTTATTTTGGTGGGAGACTAATCGTCATCGTTTGGTACAGGTTTTGGAACAACCTCTACAATAGGGATACCATAACTACTGATAATGTCATTTATTTCTTCCTGATGTTTATTAATGAATTCATTTAACTGTTCTTTCCATTCATTGTCACCAAATCTAACGGCCATAGACATATTATAAACAAATTTCAATTGCGCTCTTTTTGGATCATCCTTCAAAGGTAATATAACCATTTCACCTCTATCTTTATTCTTCGAGGCATAATACGCCGCTGTTGGCCCCCAAACGATGGTTGCATCAAATTTTCCATCATAAAGATCGCTGAGGATAACCTCGGTGGGGTTTATCTTGGGGTCACCCATCTGAAATTGATACGGAACCATATTATCCATTAAATTATGATAGAAAACCCAGAGTTGCGCAGGGCCACGATCAAACAAGCCTATTTTAATATCTTTTCTCTCGTTGTTCAGTGTCTCAAGCATCACCGGCTCCGTAACGCTGTCCAGACCTCTTCCCTTGATATACACCAATGAATAGGTTGCTGCGTAATAGGGTTTGGTCGTTGCTGCCAGTTCAAAGTGTTCTGGCACGCTCAACACCAAATCACATTTATACGTACCATTTTCTTCAGAGCGAAGTGTATTACGAATAAACCCTATACGCTGAGGAAACCATACATATTCTAGTTCAGCACCAAGTTCTTTGGCGAGTAACTCAGCGATCTTGTTTTCCATGCCTTCTTCATTCTTATTAGAAAACGGCATCAATTCAGGATCGGCACATACTTTCAGTACAGGTCGTTCCTTGTGTTTGGTCTCTTCTGCAAATGCAATGTTACTAGTAAAACCGAGGATCAGAATTGAAATCAGGGCGAACAATGTTCGCCCTGATTGATTTGAATATTTAAGCAAGATATTAGTCATATTCGTTGAGTGTACGGAAAATTTTACTTATTTTGCTGCAAGCTTTTTCTTCAGCTTGAAGATAACACCTTTTTCTCGTCCTTTGGCATTATTTTCAATTTGATTCATATTACTGGCCTCACCAACAATAATGGCCCCTACCATACCCAAGGGGTAGTGAGGGTTACACTTGTAAATGTAAACACCTTCTTTATCCACTGTTATCTGTAACTCCTGACCAATATTGGATTTCCATGGTTCTGCCCCTTCCGGGATCAAGCCATCCATAGATTGAGTATCGTGAATGGTCATATTTGTCCATCTCACGGTATCTCCAGGCTGTACAAACAAATGCATGGGAGTAAAGTTGGTCGCGCCAGCAACAATCACATGATCTTCGGCAGTTGCACTAAAGGATACGAGTAAAACTGACAGAGCAGCAATTTTTGAGGCAATTTTCATTATTTTCATCTTAACCTTCTCCAGTGAGGTTTCGTATTACATAATCTATTGAATTTACACTGCACCACATATCGACTTATTAAAACTCTTTGGCACAGGCGTAATTTTTAATTTTGATGGATTTAGCCTATAAATTCAATCCCTATATCACCAATATTCTATTTCAAACACATCTACACACCTAACTAAGCACAGCTACTTCATGGGAAATATATTCAGGTGTTACGAAATGTGACTTTTGCCTGTACACAAAGTTCTTGCTTTTTTTATGGAACTTTTCAGATGTTAATGATCCATTAACAGTAGTGCTTTCAGGAGTACATTATTCTCTTAAAAAAGATAAAAAAGCCCCGACCTGTAAATGGCCGGGGCTTCTTCGTAACTACTTACAAACCCTGGTTTAAAACATGGTTTGTAACGTGTTATGTGCTACTTAAGGCAGCGCGAACACCATCAAAGTACCACCAGCACGTGAGTGCTGTAGCAGACCTCTGTAACCACCAACAGCAC
>PVMK01180166.1_pt1 | contig 60419 bp, 46 predicted proteins | sample 1853481 | NCBI WGS metagenome assembly PVMK01 (sample SAMN08533507, study PRJNA380276) | Marine sediment metagenome, whole genome shotgun sequencing project.
ATGACCAGGATTTTGGCTGTGGACATGGGGTGCTCCTTAGAGAAACGACAATCACTGCAAGGCTCAGTAGTGATTGTCGTCACCTGCAATTTCAGATTGGGCGACCTTGGGTAGTGTACCAGAAAACTAGGGACGATTGCCGCGCCACCAAGAACCACCCATACCCGGTCCGCAGCCGCTGCCCCCCATCATTGGACCATGACCGCGGCCCATCCCCATCCCGCCACGCATGCCCACCCCGCCGCAGTCGTTCGCGGGAGCCTGGGCTTCCATTTGGGTAAGTTGGGCTGCATCCAACGCTTCCCAATTGCGGATCAATGTTATCAGAGATGTGATCTGCTGATCACTGAGCCTGCCGCTCCAAGCTGGCATGGCTGTGCCAGGACGCCCGTTGGCAATCGCAGTTATCAAGGCATCATCATCTAAGCGGGAGCGCAATACTGCGCTGTTGAGCGGAGGGGCAATGGCACTGCCCTGTCCGACTGCCCCGTGGCAGGATGCGCAGTTGCTGCCAAAAAGAGTTAACGATTCTTCAGAGATACCAGGGATAGCGGTACCTACGCTTGCTGCAGGAGCAATACCACCCGATTCTGCGGGAGGCAGCCCAAAGGAAGGCATTATACTGCCACTGCAGGCGGTCAGGACTGCGCCCATAATCAGCAACAGCAAAATAAAAGCGTATCTTGATAGCAAAGGGTTTTTTATATTCATCTCATGCTCGCTATTGGTCAGACCTCGACACGGTAGTTGCGCATCATGCCCATATCTTCGTGTTCCAGGTTGTGGCAGTGGTAGAGGTACAGCCCTTCGAAATCTTCAAACTGTAGCAGGACTTTAACGCGCTCGCCGGGCATGACCAGGACGGTATCGTACCAGCCCTCATCCACAAAACCGTCACTGAGCGTCTCCCAGGCGGCGCGGAAGTTGGGATCAATTTGTCGTTCGATGCCCTGATACTGCCAGACACGTGTCGGCTTACCGGATAATATTCGCGCTTCGGCCGAGGTGGCTTTGAGCGCAATTTCGACATCTGGGAACCTGCCGGATGCGCCACTTGCAATGGTGGCAGCCGGGATGGCCGTACCGGCAAGAATTTCTTCTGGTGCTGCACAACTGCTCAAAAGGCTGGCCAGTCCGCCGCTAGTGAGTAATGTCGCAGCACTTATGCCAGAAAGGCGAATAAAGTCGCGCCGCGAAAGTTCTTTAATTTTCATCGATTATTGTTCTCTATATCAATAAATCAACTGATAAGAGCCGTGAGAGAAATCCCAGCGGCCTTCGTAAGTTGAAACGGTTAATACCAGTATAGCGGCAGCGTATAAAGGAGAAATGAAGCTTGTTTAAAGACTGTGTAAAGAAAAGTGCTATTCATCCATGACAAATTGGACAGGTGCGAATTCTCTGAAATTTAGAATATTCTTTCCGCAACGACTTCATCCATGGATTGGGAAAATTTCGCATTCGGTCCTCTCGTTGGCAACAGCAATGGGGTCAGCTCTTGTCTCAGGTATCCAGTGCTACCCGCCCGGTATACCTGAAGCCCTTTACTTTAGAACATTCAAAAATACCCGGCATAAATTGCCGGGTATTGCTATTATAGGGGTGCATTCAAAACTATCTGTGTTCATAACGTTTATGGACGAGCACCAGCACTGGCATCCCAATTCATACCATGTCCTTTCATACCATGTCCATGGAAACCACCAGCACTGCCATCGCAGGACCCGCCGCCGAAGGTACCTGCGCCCATGCCTGCCCCCATGTGGCTTAGCATTCCGTCAGCTTGTTCCTGGGTTAATTGGCCATCTGTAACAGCTTGGGCCAAGGCTGCATCACGAGCGGTGACCATGAGGGTTTGGATGTCACTTTCGCTCAGACCCAGGGCATCAGCAATCTGCCAAAGCGTTTCGCCATCATCGTGACGAGCCTCAAGCTCCTCGGGGGACAATCCAAGCGCGTCAGCGAAAGCAGTGATCATGGCGTCATGCATGGGGCCATCTTCAGCGCCCATCATGCCGGGTCCAAAACCCCTGCTCATCATGCCGTAGCCATATTCGCTATGATCGCCATAACCGCTGCCCATCATGCCAGGGTTGTGAAATCCACCCCACGGGTTTGAGCCGCTCTGGGCATAGGCATAACTGGCGGCGCCAAAAGATAACGCCACAATACTCAAAACTGCAAGACCGATCCAAATTTTCTTCATATTAAAACTCCTTCATCTATGGTTATTCCCAGATTTTTATCTGAGACTGTATGTACTTTGTTGCCCTAAGGATACTTGGACTGTGTGAAGAAGATATGAAGTGTTTTTAAAGATTGTGCAAAGAAATTTATTCAATAATTGAAACTTATTGTCTATCCTCAGTAATCAACCACTGTGCTTCACGCTCTTCAGGCCCCCAAGAACTTTTGATGAATGTCAGTACTGCACGCATTTCATCATCGCTGAGCGTATCGCCAAACGCCGGCATATCCGAGATTTGCGGGGCACCACCTTCAGCGATGATGCTCAACAATAACGCATCATGGTGATGCCAAGTATGTCCACTGCTGTCATGAGGCGGGGCGGGAAATTTTCCATTGGGCTGAATTTGCTTCCAGTTAGGAACACCTTCCAGATTTGCGCCATGGCAACCGGCACAATAATCACGATAAACCAGCGCGCCGCGCTTGACTTCGTCTGGATTGAGGGTAGGGACGGCAGGCACTGTAATGCCATTGATGGTCCCAGGCTCTGAAGGAGAAGAATCCTGATAAAAAACCATCGCTGCCAAAACAACAGCGATCAAAACAATGAGGGGCCAAATACGTTTTATTTGCATAAGATGATTTAGAGTGTGAGATCGGCACGTTGGAATTTAGCTTCCAGGTTGCGCGCCAGATCTGTAAAAAATTCTTCAAGTAGAGGGAAACCAAGCCAAACAATGCTTAACCCAAAGAGTGTGCCTGTAATGAGCCGCATCCAGGAATTATAAGATCCGAAGGCATCTCCCACATAGAATGTGGAAGCAAAGGTATGGTTGGTCAACAGTGCTAACCAGGTATTCGTATCCCGAAAACCCTGTCCGATGCCTGATAAATCACCGATGAAGTGTGTTACACCATCTACAGCCATCGGCAGCATCAGGAGGGCAAAGCCCCATAGCGGCAGCGACTTTATCTTCTTGCGCAACGGCCACCACAACCAGGCGAAAAACAAAATGCTTGTGTAAAGGGATACCATGCGATCCGACCAGGCGACTTTCCATCCCACTGAAGGGTTGCCAATAAATTGACGTAAGACCAAGGGATTGAGCGTAACCTGCCAAGCAGCTTGAATTTCATCTAGCGAATACATTCCACCCTGCCCAAACATAAAAAATGACCGCTGAGGCATTTGATGGCAAAGCCATGAATAAGCAAAGTAGATGACCTTAGCAGATCGCTGCCAACCGATTTGCATTAATACAGGCGCCAGAAATGGCATGCCAACAAATAAACCGTACATTAAACTAAAGATGAGCAGCCAATACCGGCTGATACGATAAACCCAGCGGTTAGCCGTGACGGTGCGGGAGTGCTGCTGTGTGGGTAGTATTGTTGTAGACATCTTATTTTTCCTGTGTGCGAATTAAGCTGCGAATATTGCCCAAACAGCATGAACCTTGAGGGTTGCGAAGATCGCAGGCGCAATGTCCTGATTTTATGCCTGTATTAATATCATCGATGATCTCTTGACGACGTCCAATAGACCCCTTTTTAAATTCTCCAACGGCGTGTCGAAAGCAATAGCAAATCATGACATCAGGGTTATGCGACTCTTTTTGGTAGACAGTGACTCGTATTTGATTAACACTGAATGTGTGCTTTCCTGCATCATCAAAGTACACTACGGGGCAAGATTTTGTGCGACAAAAATAGTAATCCGCACTCTCACCCACTTCCCGCAAACTGACAGAGATCATGGCTTTGACAGTTTGCCCCCCACAGATTTACCCTGCTCTCTACAGAGGGGACAAACTTTCATCACGGATTCAGTATCAGCACTATTTATGGTCATAGGACGCCAATTTTCTTAAGGCGCGTCCGGTTCAGGGGCGCGATTACGGTTGATGCTCACAAATTTGTTAGCCAAATCCTCATCGAAGGATTCAAAACGCTGTAATTGGCCCCAGGAAGTCATGACAACCGGCACATCGATGGATGAGCTAGGAAAAGCAATCAATTTTGTGGAGCGATTTTTGGTCATCGACGATTGGATTTGTGCTTTTAATTGATCACAGCCAAGCTCATCAAGCAGGTCACAGTTGTACCAATAGATGACATAACCATGTTCCAAATTGTGGCCTAAGTAGCCTTCGGGATAAGGAACCTGTGCTTCAGGAGAGTTTTGGTCATAAAAGCCGGCATCATACTCCTGCCCGTAGTGCGATCCTGATGTAGGCGGGTTGGAATTGTAAGGTCCAGGATCAGTTCCTGCCGGTATATGATCGTTTGAATTGGTCATGACAGGTATGGATTCTCCCACTGACGGACGAGAAGCTCGCCAGGCAAGAAACCCTATCAAAGCCACAACGCTAACGGCAATAGCGCCCCAAATTAAGTTGGATTTCATTTTCTGCACCCGTTTTTTTGCTCGAACTGCTTCACGGCGCTTATTATTACTCATAATTTACTCCTTAAATTTAATATGGATATGTTTCATTTCAATTGAAAGTGTCGATTGAGGAGGGCGAATTGCTTTTCATCACCTATATCGAAATCAAGCGAAATTTCTTGGCCTCGATACGTTGAAAAAACATTGGCTCCTCAACCGGAAATTGTCTTGGTCCAACTCGTTGATGTTACACCTTCTTGATATTTACAGCTCATTTTATGCGCCTCCCGTTGAATATAAGGCTGGGTCTGTTGGCGTTTGGTCAGAAGGGTCCCATATGTAGATCCAATCACCTTCTTCGGCCCAATTGAAAATCCATTGGGCATCGTCTGATGAATGATTAACACAACCGCGCGAGCTCGGTAGACCAGATTCTGTGCGCTCGGACGCGCCTTTTCCATCTATGTCGAAGTGCCCATCATGAAAAGGCTGGAAAGATTGAACTATTGAAATTGCCGATAAGGGGTAATCGAGCTTCGACGCCTCACCAATCCCAGAGACATCGTACCTGTTTAAAATCATGTTGATTCAGACGATGCGAAGTCGTTTTTCTTTCATCATTCACATCTGTCTGGCTTTGGGCTACCTGAATGGCATTTAACAAATCTGATTGGGATTAAAATGCAGACGAAGCGACCATTTAGACCTTGGATTGGACACCCAGCGTGTAAACTAGTACAGAGTTTAGGGGCACTCCCTTGTCACCAGTATAGAGAAAATTTTAATAACGCAAAAGCGCTAATTGGCGTATAGCTGTATGGGCAATAATGCCTATATCAGCAATAGGTATCTGACGTTTGATGGAAAACAGCTCACGGAATATGATTTTAATGCTCATCTGCAGGAAGATGAGCAAATAAATTGGTTGAGAATGCACATGTGTTGAATATGTTAAAACCTAGACCACACCAAGATCCGATGTTAGCGTAGTCTTTGGGCTCGGTTTGACTCAATAGGGACTACTTTACCGGCGAAGAGCGCAACTGCTGTTATTTGTATGTCTGCGCTTGACTATCTTGATCGGGATAACCATTATTTGAATAATTAGAACAAAAATTATAGGCAAAAATACGTATTGCAAGCACACCAATATGATTTATGATATTATATATAACAAATATTATAATAATAGTCTAATAGCCCTTTCCTGGAGAATAATATGAAACGCATAACTTTATTTGTCACTACAAGTCTGGTAACGCTGGCGCTAGCTGCGTGTGGTAGTAAGGCAACGCCAGAACCAGTTACCATAACCATCGAAATGAGCGAATATGCATTCGCTCCTAGCGAGATTGAGCTTCAGGTTGGTCAAGAAGTGACATTCAACTTAGTAAATGTGGGTCAACTGGATCATGAAATTATGTTTGGTCGTGACGTGATGCAAGTTGACAATCGGCCGTCAGGTTATATGATGGACATGTTCGAAAGCGCTCAAGTTGAGCCGATGGTGGAGATGGAGGCGGGCATGGAGATGGAGGAGGAACATGAAGAAGGAGAAGAAGACCACGAGGGTTTTATGGTCTTTTTACCTCATGGGAACGAAAATGCAAGCATCAACTTTACTGTAACTGAGGACATGGTCGGCGAATGGGAGATCGGTTGCTTTGAATTAGATGGTGTTCATTATGATGCTGGTATGAAAGGAACGCTGGTCGTCAAACCCTAGTTGATTATCAAAAATCGGAATTTTTTAAAAAGCAGCGCTCATATCCTGAGTGCTGCTTTTTTTATTAAACGATCACATCTTGATTGTTGATGCCAATTTCGTTCCTAGAAACATCAACTGGCATTGGCAATAATATCTATGCCAGTGTGACTATTTGGCGCATAACAGGCAGCGCTATCGACAATTAAGCTATGCGCTATCGAGTAACATGAGGAAAACAATCCATGATGCGAAAAATATTTCGTGCTGACAATATTTTTATCAGGGTTGAGCCTGCTCGCAGCAGATTCCAATAGCATTGGACAATCTGCTATTTATGTCTGCAACGTGGCTGTTGAAAATATCGTTGGCTCGCTGATCCTATCTGGAAACAAGCACATTGCTGATGCTGATGCGACCACGAGTTATTGGAATTGACAGTTTGTTAAGTATCAGGCTGGTATGCCTAGAGAACTCTTCCAATATATCCCGTTATCCCCACGTTTCCCAAAGAACCAAGTTCTACAAAAAATAGGCCAAATGGCCTATTTTTTGTAAGTGTCGTAAGAAAAAATCGTATTGATATTGACCCTAATCATGGCGGCAGGCACTGCCGTGCAAGTTGCGGCAAAGGGATTTGAACATGCCCCCGTATTTATTGTTGACGGGGAGAAGTATTACATGGCTGGCGCACCTGATGGCCCTGATGGGGCTACTGATATTCCTGGTCATAAATGGGTCCAGGCGGGGCCAACACAAATATCTGGGAAACATTACAATTACGGTCCCGGCGGAGCGTCAAAGTGGTGGTCATCAGATGCCCCTGATGGCAGTATGCTCTATACTGTGCACGGTATCATTGATACATGGTCTCTAGAGAAAGCAGAAACGTACAGGTCAAGAGGATATAACCATTATCATGAGTTTTTGAGTGTCGAAGATGGATCAGAACACCCGACGAAAGTAGTTTGGCTCAGACACATTGCAGTTGATAGCTTCAACCTTGACGGGGGACCGCACCCCGAGTTAGGTCATGAGGTTACACCTGGGATTGATTTTAAATTTATTCCCAACGGATTAATGCCATACAATCCCTAAAAATTTGGTTTGAAAACTGTGGATGTGAATTCCAAGTACGAAAGAGGTCGGACTATAATAGTTCGACCTCTTTTATTGTATTTATTATAATGACCATGGGGGTACCACGGATCAGTTTATTTTGAATTCTTCAAAGGACGGGGCACTATCCAGGGGATGGTGGTGCGAGTAATCTGGTCTCCGGACCGAATCTCGACGACCGACAAACCTTTTGCAGCGGCACGCGTTTGCAAGCGGGCATCCTTCAAAGTAACAAACTTTGGCGCATATTTCTTCAGATGCACAGTAATTCTGCCCGAGGCTTTGCCAACCGTACAGCCAACCAGTTTCACGCCGTCAGGTAACTTCCAGGCAATCACACCTTTACCGTGCCGACCTTGGGTGGGGAAATCATCCGGATTTACCCGTTTGGCACGTCCATTAGACGCTAACAAGAATACCTCCCCTTTTTGTGGAAGCAAGGTCGCCCCAATAATGTGATCCCCCGGATCGAGCTTCATGCCCATCACACCGGCAGCCACCAACCCCATTGGGCGTACATCCTGCTCGGAGAAGCGGATTGCCATACCACTGGCCGCACCCAGCAAAACGTCCGATCTACCATCAGTCAATTGAATCCACCCCAGGTGGTCGCCACCGTTGACACGTACCAAAGTAAAGGTTGTTGCCGCAGGACCGGGTAATTCTTCAACCGCAGTTTTTTTAATCATCCCCTCTTGTGTAACCGTGAGCACGAACCAACCGGCAGCTAAATTAGCCTTAGGCGGCAGCGTGAAGATCGCGGCTATAGTATCATCATCACGCAATGGCGATACTTTAGCAAAGTGCGTACCATTGGTAGTTTTGGCAGTTTTTGGCAGCGAATGAACCGGCAAAGAAGCAGCTTCACCCTGTGAGGTGACCAAATAAAGCGTATCGCGCGTATTGGTTTTAATAACCCAAGCCGGCGCTCCGCTACCACTCAGCCGAGGACGTTGATCGCTGAGGCTGCGTGAGATTTTGCCATTTGGCATGACCGATACCCAAACCGCTTCATCTGGGGTCAAGCTGCTCATACGCACTGGCGCTTGATCGACGGTTCCAGAAACAGCAATAATTTGCGTTCTGCGGCGGTCATTAAATTTCTCTTTAACATCGTTTAATTCATCTGCAATAATCTGCCGAATTTTCTTGGGAGATTTTAACAAAGCAACTAATGAGCGAATACGCGCCTTAACAGCCTTGTGTTCATCTTCAATTTTCTTGCGCTCCAAAGCTGCTAAACGACGTAAAGGCATGTTCAAAATAGCTTCGGTTTGCTCAGCGCTAAATTTAAACCGCTTGCGCAAATTCTGGCGTGCGGTTTCGACATTGCGTGATCGACGAATCACATCGATGATGTCATCAAGATTAGTTAATGCAATCATCAATCCAGCTAAGATATGTTCTCGCTGGCGCGCCTTTTTCAGATCGTGCTCACTACGCTTACGAACAATTTCTAAGCGATGAGTTAAATAAACGTGCAAGGCTCGCTTAAGATTGAGTAAGCGAGGCTCTCCATCAACCAGGGCCAGCATGATTAAGCTGAAGGTTGTGCTCAAACTGCTAAGACGGTAAAGATCGCGCAACGCTTCATCGGGGTGGGCGGATTTGCTCAGTTCAATCACAATGCGCACGCCTTGCCGATCAGATTCATCACGCAAGTCGGCAATGCCTTCAACTTTTTCATCACGCGCCAGCTTTGCAATGCGCTCCAAAAGCGTGGTTTTATTGGTCATATAAGGAACTTCGGTCACCACGATGCGATGGCGTCCTCGACTCATTTCTTCAATGTGTGCACGTGCTCTAATACGGATCCGCCCGCGACCAGTACCATAGGCTTGCAATAAACTTCCTTCGTCTTCAGAGGTATCAATAACCAAACCACCTGTAGGAAAATCGGGACCTTTGATAAATTTCATCAAATCGGCAACGTTGATATCATCTAAGCACCGCCAGTTTAACAGCATATAATTTAGCGCATCAACTACCTCACCTAGATTATGCGGCGGAATGCTGGTAGACATGCCCACAGCAATTCCGGTCGAGCCGTTAACCAGCAAATTGGGCATAGCCGCTGGTAACACATCGGGTTCTGTTAAGGTATCATCAAAATTTGTTGAAAATGCAACCGTGTCTTTCTCTATATCAGACAGCATGTACAGTGCTGGAGGTGCCATGCGCGCTTCTGTATAACGCATCGCCGCAGGAGAATCGCCGTCCATGCTGCCAAAGTTACCCTGCCCATCCACCAACTGATAACGCATTGAAAAATCTTGTGCCATACGAGCCATCGCATCATAGACAGCCATGTCGCCATGGGGGTGGTACTTACCTAAAACTTCACCAACAATACGAGCTGATTTTTTATAGGGCGTATCCGGGCGCATACCCATATCGCTCATCGCATATAAAATGCGGCGATGCACCGGTTTAAGCCCATCACGGGCATCCGGTAGCGCGCGGGCGACGATTACGCTCATTGCATAATCCAAATAGGATTGCTGCATCTCTTTATCAATGTCGATTTTACGAACCAAGCCAATATCCATTACACCGCTCCGGAATCATCATATCAAAAAACAAGGACCAGACAGCGGTCCTATTTCCATCAGTCTTTGGGAATTTCCATGGATTATAGAGCTTCCCAAAGAGCCATTATGGTTGACCTAAAACATTTGTGCTAAGATTATAACATGCACAAAAAAATCCCCTCCCACCACAAAAACGAGGGCAAGAGGGGATTGATTTAACGGTTGCTACGCATCGTGTTACTATTTACTCCCCAGCTTCAACCTCTGGTACAACATCAGCTGAATCATCGATCAGAGGGATATCGCCATCGTCCAGCATGGCTTGTTCACCTTCTTCAGTTGTGGCTAAGGGCAGTGTTTCGTATATTTCTTTCTTTGGAGCGAAGGGGCCATGTGCAAAGCCTGTACCAGCCGGAATCAGCTTACCAATAATCACATTTTCCTTCAGGCCAAAGAGCGGATCGACGGCACCACTGGCTGCTGCACGGGTCAATACTTTTATGGTGTGTTGGAAGGAGGCGGCTGACAAAAAGGAATCGGTACTTAAAGAGGCTTTGGTGATCCCTAACAACATCTCTCGATATTGTGCAGGCGTATTCCCTTCCGCTAAGATAATCTCGTTACCCTGGAGTAATTCTAAGCGATTGACCAAATCCCCGGGCAAATAATCCGAATCGCCAGACATGGTTACCAATACTCGCGACATCATTTTGCGAATGATGACTTCAAAATGCTTGTCATGAATATTTTGCCCTTGTGAGCGATAAACTTGCTGCACTTCAGATAACAGATACAAATACGTAGCTTCTCGGCCTCGAATGCGCAAGAGATTGTGCGTATTGAGAGAACCTTCTGTCAACGGTTGGCCCGGCAGCACGTGATCGCCGTTTTTCACGATCAGGCGAGCATTGCTGGGGATTTCATAAACTTCTTCATCACTCAGCTCGCGAGAAACGATAATTGTACGGCCTTCAACACGCACTCGGCCTTCATTCTCAGCTAGCAGGGGCTGCTCAACATCTTTATGTTTTGCCAACACATCGCCTTGTGCAACTTCATCCTCATCTTTGACGACTCTGCGCCATCCTTTCTCCAATTTATAGGAGTCGCTGACCATTTCAGCATTGGTCACATATACAATGCGCACATCATCATAGCGTTCAGATTGCTCAATATTGACAACACCTGTTAATTCTGAAACAACAGCTTCGCCCTTAGGCGATTTGCGGGCTTCGAATATTTCTTCCACACGAGGCAAACCGGTAGTAATATCGGTACCTGCGGCAACACCACCGGTATGGAATGTACGCAGTGTGAGCTGCGTACCTGGCTCTCCAATAGACTGTGCTGCAACAATCCCCACTGCAGATCCAAGCGAGACCATCTCGCCACGGCCTAAATCTAAACCGTAACAATTAATACAAACACCGTGGGTGAGCTCGCATGTTAGCGGTGAGCGAACTATAACTTCGGCAATTGTTGAATCAACAATTTGGCGAACCTCATCGTGGCTGATCAATTCGCCACGATCAACAATAATTTCGCCTGTGTCAGGGTGCACAATTCGATCAGCCGCTAAACGCCCAAACAACCGCACACCTAGAGATTGTCCAGCAATGTCATCAGTCCGACGGATCGTTATGCCTTTTTCTGTACTACACTCTTCGGCATTGACTATGTAGTCTTGAGCCACATCTACCAAACGGCGAGTGAGATAACCAGCATCGGCTGTCCGCAACGCGGTATCGGCCAAACCTTTGCGTGCTCCATGAGATGAAATGAAATATTCAAGAGGTGTCAACCCTTCACGGAAATTAGAGCGAATGGGTAATGGAATAATTCGCCCAGATGGATCAGCCATTAGACCACGCATACCAGCCAACTGAGATACAGGTCCAAACCCACCTTTGGTTGCGCCAGAATTAGCCATGATGGTTAAATCACCATGCGGATCCATATTATCCCGCACAGCTTGACCAACTTTTGCTGTCGTGCGCTGCCAAATCTCAATCACTCGCTCATTCTGCTCTTGGTCAGTCAACAAACCGCGCCGGAAGTTACGCTCCACTTTTTCAACATCTTTGAGCGCACTGGCAACAATTGCCTTCTTAGCCGGCGGCACCGTGATATCTGAAATTGCAATGGTGAAGCCAGAACGTGTTGCATACTTGAAGCCAATATCCTTAATGTCATCGGCCACTTTTACCGTTGCAGCCATTCCACTAACCTCATAGATTTCAGCTATCAAATCTCTAATGCCGCCTTTTTCCAATTCTTGATTATTAAAACGAACCACTTCCGGAAGAATTTGGTTGAAGATTACACGGCCAACCGTGGTATCGATCATTCGAACCTCGGGTTCTTGCATCCGGCTTCCAGCTTTATCGTACCAAGTTTTGGTATAGAACTTAATTTGCGATAAGATTTCTACTTGCCCTAAGCTGTAAACCATTTCAACTTCGTCATAAGTTGAGAACATACGTCCAGCACCTAAAAGCTCGTGATCGGAATCCATGGTCAAATAATACACACCCAAAACCATATCTTTTGAGGGGCTAATAATAGGTTCACCACTGGCTGGTTTCAAAAGGTTTTTGCTGGATAGCATCAATTGACGGGCCTCAACAACAGCCTTTTCAGAAAGCGGAACATGTACCGCCATTTGATCGCCATCAAAATCAGCATTAAAAGCTGTACAGACTAGAGGATGTAATTGAATTGCTTTGCCTTCTATCAAGATTGGTTCAAAGGCTTGAATACCTAAGCGGTGCAAAGTAGGGGCACGATTGAGCATAACGGGGCGTTCTTTGATCGATTCTTCTAGTGCTTCCCAAACTTCGGGGCGACTGCGCTCAATTAGGCGTTTCGCACCTTTAACGTTGGTCGCATATCCTTGGCGCACCAAACGAGAAATCACAAAAGGCCGGAATAGTTCTAAAGCCATGCCTTTGGGCATACCACACTGATGGATTTTTAATTTAGGCCCAGATACGATCACCGAGCGACCAGAGTAATCGACACGCTTTCCCAACAGGTTGCGGCGGAAACGCCCCTTCTTCCCTTTGAGCATATCGCTGAGGGATTTCAGTTCCCGTCTGCCGCGGCGTGAACGGGCCTTACCACGTTGTGAATTATCAATTAAAGAGTCAACAGCCTCTTGAAGCATGCGCTTTTCATTACGAACGATCACATCAGGTGCACCTAATTCTAACAGGCGTTTAAGGCGATTATTACGGTTAATAACGCGGCGATAAAGATCATTCAAATCTGAGGTAGCAAAACGCCCACCGTCGAGCTGCACCATTGGGCGCAGGTCTGGAGGGATTACGGGCAAAACAGTCTGGATCATCCAGGCAGGGTGATTGCCAGAATTTCGGAATGCTTCAGCGATCTTTAAACGGCGCGTGGCCTTGGTTCGTTTTTGCTTACTCCCCGAAGTGCGCAAAGTATGACGAAGATCCACAGATAACACTTCCAAATCAAGACGTTTGAGAATATCCAGGATAGCCTCAGCACCCATATCGGCGTGGAAAACCTGTCCCCAACGAGAACGCAATTCACGATAGCGCAGCTCTCCCATAAAAGTCAGAGGTTGTAAATCTAGCAGTTCGCTACGTAAACGTTTATATTCGGTCTGTGAGGCCTGAATATCATCTTCACTCTTGCTGCGCTTTTCATTGAGTTGCTGTTCAGTTTCCGCGCGCAGACGAGCAATATCTAATTTTATGTGTTCAAGATCACGCTGACGCTGATCCTGAAGTTGGGTTTCTAATTCATCAAGGCGTTCTTTAACAACTTCTTGCACACTGCCTAAATGCCGGCTGTTGATAGTTTCGCCAGCGTTAACAATCACTGTTTCTGTGCCGGGGAAAATGATGTCACGACGAGCAGCTTTGCCCGATCTTTCTTGAAGTTCCATCTCGAGCTGCTGGCCCTTTTTCATGATAGGGTCAAGTTCAGCCGTTATGGTCTCATCATAGCGAGCTTTGATTTCTTCTTCGCGCTGCTCCAATTCTATAATCTGTAGATCGCGGCCTAGAATGATCTCGTCAAGCTGAGCGCCAACCTGATCTTGCACTTCATCTGCTCCGCCAGTGTGTTCTTCATCAAGGCGTGCAAGGGCGCGTTCACGGGCATCCTCATCAACATAAGTTACCACGTACTGAGCAAAATATAGTACTCGGTCCAGGTTTCGGCGAGAAATATCTAGCAATAAACCTAAATAAGATGGTAGCCGGCGCGCGTACCAAATATGAGCAACCGGTGAAGATAAATCAATAGGTCCCATGCGTTCGCGACGCACAGCAGACCTAGTTACCTCTACTCCACATTTATCACACACAATGCCTTTGTAGCGGATGTTCTTATATTTGCCACAATAACATTGCCAATCACGGGTTGGACCAAATATTGCCTCACAAAATAAGCCGTCTTTCTCAGGTCGCAAACGTCGATAGTTGATCGTTTCAGGTTTAAGTACTTCGCCATAAGACCAGCCATGAATAATCTCTGGAGATGCCAAACCGATCCTTAATTTCTTTATTCCTTTCGTTTCCACGCGTGTGCCTCCTGGAGAATACCAATACGCTCAGTTATCAATGCCAACCGAAAAAACCTTAGATGTGTAAGCCGCCCTCGTCTTAATCATCAGGTATCTAGAACAAATGTGCTAATGTCAGACAAACAAAAGCAAGCGCAAGAGGTTATTGCATCTCAAGCGCTCGCCTAATATTATTATTTGATTTTAGTGTGCGGGTAAGATTATACAGCAGGCCCCCACCCCAGTCAAGGCGCGAATGAAAAACCGGTAAGGGATCTGCGCTACAAATCAGATTGACGAAGCGGAATTTCAAAATAAAAGATGCTACCTGTACCAAGCTCGCTTTCAACACCAACTTGCCCTTGATGCCGTTCAATGATTGATTTAACTATGGCTAGCCCCAGTCCTGTACCGCGCTCCTTCTTGCCCTGGCTATCCGTGGTACGGTAAAATTTTTCAAATAATCTAGGTTGATCGACAGGTGAAATACCGATGCCCGCATCTTGCACTGCAAAGATCATCATATGCTGTCTTGCTGTGACGTGCACCCAAACGCTGCGTCCTGAAATGGTATATTTGACAGCATTTTCAACCAAATTTAATAAGGCTTGCTGTAACAAAGCTTGGTCCCCTTCAATCAGCGGCGGAAGATTTTCAGGTATTTCTACATGCAGCTGTACACGTTTCTGATTAGCCTGCATCTGGGCTGCATCAATAACATGTTCAATCATATCACGCACAAGAACCATCTCTAATTGCAATCCTATGCCAGCTTCTATACGACCGACATCAAGCAAATTACCGATCAATCGAGAAATGCTATCTATTCCGACACCAATTTTAAGAACATAGTCCATTTGCTGTGGATTCAAATCGCCAACCATTTCTAGCATGGTAACGTAGCCGCGCATCAAGGATAATGGTGATCGCAAATCATGGCTGACTGTGGCAACAAATTCGGATTTAAGAGCATTTAATTCTTTGAAATACGTAATATCTTGTAAAACGCAAACACGACCAATACACTGCCCCTCGGCTAATATATTAGAAGCTGTTGCGATATAAATTTTTTCGTTGGGTAAGGTTAGTTCTACGGAATCATCTGCTTCCGAAGAAAGACGCAATAGATCAATCAAAGAGTCTTGGGCGATAACATTCTCAACAGGCTCACCAACGCTGGATTCTTTGTTCATACCCAAGACTTGACAGGCTGTCGGGTTCACCAGCAATAATCGATCATGCTGATCTGTCACCAAGACGGGATCCGGCGTAGATTCTAAAATCGCTGCCAAGCGACCATGCTCAAATTCGGCCGTCATCAATAGATGAGCATGCGAAGCGGCTAGAGCTGCCTGCCCAGCCATTGTCGTGAAAAATTGTACTTCTTCATTGGTAAAGGTGTGGGGCTGATCGTAACCTAACCATAAAACCCCATAATGCAGGCGCTCGTGGAAAAGAGCCACGGCTAATAAGCTTCCTAAACGTGGCGCTTTAGGACCAAATTCCAGTAAAGGTGTTCTAGCTGGATTGGTTAAAACCAGTTGTTTATGCCCATTATTTACCATAACAGAAAGTATTTGATCGTCGTAATAACTATATAGCTTTGTATCACGGCCCAAGCCTAAGCGCGGCGGGGTGCTCCCGTCATTGGTACCCGGCACCATATTAGCAGTTAATACTATACGAGCAGAAGTCGCTCCCATGCTTAGTGCTGATTCTAAGATGGGACGCACCGCAGTTTCAATTTCTAAACTAGCAGCAACACCCTGGCTAACCAGTAAAAGGCGGTTTAGTTCATCAAGGCGCGCTTTTAGGCTTACGCGCATTTGCTCAAAAGAATAGCGCAAACGGCCGATTTCATCACTATCACCAATTTGAAGAGCATGATCTAGCTGGCCTTGAGCAATGCGTTCGGCCTCGATAGTTAGTGATCGAAGGGAAGATGTGATCACCCGCAAGCTAATTCTCAGCAATATCGTTGCGATGCCCGCGAGGAGCAAAATAACAAGCAACAACGGTAAAGCAATATCCAATGCCAATTGCTGTACCTGCTGAGCGGGCACCATCATGCTTACTCCCCACGGGCGCCCCAGCGTAGGCTGCACAAAAACGAATTGTCGCGTACCGTCGGGTGCCGGCTCATAATAAAAATCGCTGACATCAATGGCGCGACTTGAATTCTTTGATATAGTGTAATCTACCTCGGAATGGTGCAAAACATTGCCATTTTCATCGACAAGCAAACCCACTCCCCCCATATCGTCCATACTGTTAAGATTATTAAGGATTGATTCTACAAATGGGTTTGAAGCGAAATCTGTGCGCCCAATAAGCACGCGCTTTTCCGCTGTTTCTTGGTCAACAATTGCAGCCAGAAAAGAAAGCTGTGTGTGGTCGATTTCGTCAAAGGGCAAGATTACATAAACTTGGACCGGAATGCCATCAAGCGCGAGATCAATACCCAGTTGTTCTTCCGGACTTGAAAGCACTGCCGAAAAATCAGCTTGAGGATATCCCGCAAATGCATTGCTATTATGATCAAGCACGAATAATTGATGGAAGTACGGCACACTATATAAATGGTCATCCAGCGCTGCTTGGTAGTCACTCGGTGTCAGCGATGCTAAATCTGATGCAATTTGGAGAATCAAGCTTTGGCCAGTACCCAAGAATAACGGTACACCGCCAGCAGCGACTTCGGCAGCTGATTCCATCCTCTGCCGCAACATGCGCTCAGCGGCGTTACCTGCTACCAACCAATCTCCGGCAACAAAAATCAAGAGCAATATCGCTAGCAATGGCATTAGGAAAAAGTAGAAACGCGCTTCTAAATTTCTCTCTGCCGGAGATGGCTTCCAGGGCGGTTGGCCTCCCCAATTTTTTTCAAAGAAAGCCATCAGGATTTCGCCAACAATTCCTGCAATAACTAAGGGAACGGCAAATAATAAACTGGACGTGCGAACGTGCATAAAGGCATAATCAAGTTTTGCTGCCAACATTCCATCTATGACAAATAGGGTATTGGCAATAAAAATCAAAGGATATACCAAACTCAGCCCCAACGCAGCAACCAATGGGTGACGCAGCCATTTAAACCAAAAAGTACGATAGTTCTGCTGCATCGCCAGAGAAAATATTACAGCAGTGAAGATCAGCTCAAAAGGAGTAAAGTAAGTATGTGTACTCCAGAATCCCAGAATTATGCCGCTCAACCCAGCTAAACATGCGGCAGCGATAGGCCCCAATAAACCAGCTGCTAAGACCCAAGGCAGCGCAGAAAACAGCATCAATGCCATACCAAACAACTCTATGGTCATACCGGGCAAAGACAATAATCCAGCCTCATTCAAAAGCAACCCGACAAAAAAGCTAGTTGCCGGTGTTGCTATCGCCAGTACAGCAAAGATACGCCTATCCTGGTTGCGCCATTTATTTTGGAGATTGTGAATGCGATATAGCAAATACCCCAATATGATGAACCAAGTAAAGATCCCTAACCAGCCAGTCCAGCTGCTTAGGGGGATAAAAAATGGTGTTTCGCTAAAAAGGGCAAAAATCAAAGACATGGAAGGCGATCACCTATAATACTACGCAAAGCCCCGGCAGAAATCAATCTTTCTGATTATAGCACTTCTCAATTTGACAGCAATTCTGATACCTTAACCAGTTGATTGGCAGCAAGGCTTTGGGATTCTCCGACAACAACAAGCTTCTCAAAAGAAAAGCTAAGTTACTTTTGATGAATAGGCGCACTGATTCTCATACTCCCTTATCACCATAGACACCGCGATACTGTGGGGGCAATAAATGGGCTAGCGAGCGCATAATTTTATCGGTACCATCTTGAATGTCTTGACGCCGATTTCCAGATGTTTCAAGATGAAAAGGTTGGCCAATTTTTACGGAAACTGGCGTGCGGCGAAAACGTTTTAGCGAAGGGTAAATTTTATCGTTCTCCGTGCCCGTTAAACCAATCGGCAATATAGGTACTTTGGCTTTTAACGCTAAATATGCCGCACCGCCAGTGCCTTCTTCAAGGGCACCACTTATACTCTCACGACCTTCAGGAGCGATAGCTACAACACGTCCTTCCGCCAAGCCAGAGAGAACTGCCCGAATAGCGCGACGATCAGGCTGACCACGGTGAACCCAAATTGTGCCGTAGGCATTCATGAGACGACCAACATAGGGGTGATCATATAGTTCGATTTTTCCCATCAATTCAAAAGGCACATGAGCGGCTGCGATACCAACAATAAGATCAGCATCACCCAAATGATTTGAAACAATCAATAGCGGACCACGACGCGGAAGATTCTCACGACCCTCAACACGCAATCGAATTATTGACCACACGAAAATGCGTACTGCAAGCCTCAACATCCAGCGAACGATCTTTCTTATAATGGTCAATTTTGGCAGGCACACTAAGTCGGGACGCCTGTAACTGCTCGTAGGTTTATGAGACGAAGGAGTTGACATGAGCATTATAAACACCTCGATAGTTTAACGGCAACAAAGCGGCAATGTGCGCCATGATCAGATCGGCGTTTTGCTGACGAGCAGCCCTGCGCGCCGCTCCCCGACCTTCTACAGGCGGCAAAATTATCGCTGAACCAATGCGCATCTCAATCGGTGGACGCTTACCACGTAAGCCGCGATCAAGAAAATCTTCCGTGCTACCGACGACTCCTACTGGCACTACCGGCACACCAGTCACTTCGGCGATATAAGCAATACCTGACCATGCCGGCATTAAACCAGGTTGATGTGACCTGCCACCTTCCGGAGCTATCGCCAATGGACGCCCCGCGCGCAAGGCCGCGATCATGCGCTTAATTAATGAGCGATCGAAATCTCCTCGGTGAACGGGGATCACTCCATACATGCGCAAAATAGTACCCTGGCCACGCCGCTGCCACACTTCTGCCGCGCCAACCACTTCCGGTGCACACGGCCAAAAAGATACCACAAAAGGTGGATCATAAAGCGAAACATGGTTATAGGCAATTAAATATGCCCCTTCATTAGGGATATGATCTAAACCTTGGATGGTGATTTTTCCTAAAAGATGAAATAACCCTCGGAAAGCGGATCGGATTCCCGGACGCATTAACCGTATATGAGGAGCAAGACTATAATGTTCTGCTGTCATCGCTTGGGTTTTTCCACATAGGCTTTAATACGTTCCAAAACTTCTTCAATGCTCATATTATTCGAATCAAGAAAGATCGCATCTTTTGCAACTTGCAAAGGAGCTATATCGCGGGTGGAGTCAATTATGTCGCGTTTGCGCATTGCAGCCAAGATAGATTCTTTGGTGACATTATCACCACGTGCCAGCGCCTCTTTAAATCGGCGGTTTGCCCGTTCTTCAACAGATGCGTCCAAGTAGATTTTAAGATCGGCATCAGGCAAAACAATAGTACCAATATCCCGTCCAACCATTACAACCATGCCGCGCTGCCCTAATCGGCGCTGCTGTTCCAGAAGCGCTTGGCGCACTCCCGGGTATGCAGAAACAACCGAGACATTAGCATCAACTTCGGGACGGCGAATTTGCCAGGTGATATCTTCCCCATTCACCAAAATATCCGAATCGCGGCCATCATCTTTGGAGGCCGGGCGAACATCAATTTGTACAATTTGCGCTAATGCAGTGACATCGGCCTCATTTTCTACTGCTACTTGGCGATCAAGAACAACCCAGGTGACAGCACGATACATCACGCCAGTATCAAAATATAAGTAATTCAGATCATCGGCCAACCGTTTGGCAACAGTAGATTTTCCCGAGGCAGCCGGGCCGTCAATGGCGATCGTGCTTGGCATCCTTGTCATATCAGCTATCAGAATATAAGACTTTTTCAACAATCATTTTAATCAGAGGTGTCGTCCAAAAATAAATCTTCTCGCACCCAAAGCACAATTTTCTCCACCACCGAAGGCGCCTCTCGAAAGATCAACCAGCGCTGCCAAGATGTGGGCGACATGCTGGTTTTCTCGCTATTAATTTGCCAAACGAAATCTTGACCACGGTAATCCGTTGTCAAAAGTTTACCACTATCTGAGGGCAAAGCCAAAATAACGGGTGGGGTTGAGGTTTCAAAAGTTTCCAATGAGGGGGTGAAAATAATATCAGAAAAATTTCGTAAGACCCAGCGCAGTGCGGGCGAATCAACCCGTGCGACACCGATCAAATTATTCGTCTGGCCGGTTGCGCTTAATGACAGGTCTTGCAATGTTTCAAGCAATAAATCGGCTTGGCCTGTGCTTCGGGGAGGCAACCATAATTCAGACGAATTAACAGGGTGGACCTGCAAAACACTAAAAACAACAGCTAAGCCATAAACAACTAAAGCGCCACCAAAGCCCAGGGCGAGGCCGCGCCGGGCAGTCAACCAAGACCAACCTAAACCAATAAAAATAAAGGTCAACGCTCCAAAGGCCAGCAAGCCCAATAACAGCGCGCTGCGCAGTATCTCTGCTTCAGTTACCAGGTGAAAGGAACCTGCCAAAATCATCCAGACCAACAGCAGCATTATAAATTGCGTCACAGCCTGACCCCAAACAATCGGTTCTTTCCAACCACGTCTCCAGTAACGGGCCAGTCCCAGCGCAGCCAAAATCCAAATCGGGACCAGCGCCCAAGCCGAATCGGCTACCTGCCGTCCCGGATAAACAAGCACTAGTCCAACAACAGCAACGACCCATAAGAACAGCATTTGAACTAAAGGACGCTGAAATTTTTCATGCTCTAACCCCATCACAAAACTAAATATGAAGGCTAATGGTGCATAAATGATCAATCCCATAACAACACTACTGGCTGATATGCCTGTCGGGTTCCCCCAGCCTTGAATAAAAATCGCAGCATCTTGCGCCCAAGCGCTCAATCCTGCGGGATAGGAAAAAAAGAGTGTGCCAACCACCAAAAATATACCCAATCCAAACTTAAGGCCAGTTTTTAAAGTTTCTTGATGAATGGCTAACAAGGGAAAGGTTGATTTTAATTCCCTGGTGTTTTTAAGACTCCACACTTTGAGCGGTATCCCAACAATTGTTGCAGCAGATAAAGCAATCCAAATCGATGCGCCAGAGAGCAATGCTAACGCGCTGAAAACACCACCCCAAGCCGGATCTTGACGGTAAAACATGGTCAAAGCCAGTGCCGTGAAACTGATTGCCATCATCGGGCTGCCAACCAACCGAGAGATTGCGATCAGTCCCGGGTCTAGCGCCAAACCAAATGCTAAGATCAAAGCGGCTGTTCGCCCCAGTGTGGATCGAAAGCTTATAGGAATCAGCACAAGAGCGCTGCCGGTCAGGGCCGGCCACAAACGTGCCAAGGCATTACTACTCCCCAAGAAAAAGAAAATTCCACGTGTTAATGCAACGTAAGCAGGCTGCGATGTAACACCTTGAGACAAATCCCAAGCCTGAAGCGCCCAAACGGCTTCAAGGTCCGAAAGTGGTGCAGTTCCTATATTTAATAATCGCAAACCTAATGCGAGCGAAAATGCTAAACCATAAAAAAAGGTTTCGGTTGTTATTTGTTTTGTTTGCATGAGGCATCAATAGTTATTAATTTTATTTTCACTACCATTCAATTAGCACAATTTAAATTAATTAGAATTAGGTTTCTACGATGGATCTCAAAGTGCCTGAAATTATCAATTCTACTGCACAATATAAATGGTCACGGCGCCGCTGGAAAAACCAACTTTTAAATTGCGAACAAATTTTGCTTCAGTTAAACCATTGGGACAGAGCAGTGCACCGGCAACATAAGCTGTACGCTCACGATCGCCAACAACAAGATAACGGATATTATATTGCGCTAGAATTTTTTTCGCTTGATCCCAATTTGAGGTGCAATACAATCGCTCGACATCTTCCTGACGAGAACCGATTTCTTCAGAACCACCGCGCCATTGAACCTCATGGAAACGCCACCCTAATACAGTGGGTTGACCACTGTATGTAGACATGCGAGCAAAGTTCGAATAGCTACCTCCTACAGCTTCAGCCACAACGCCCAAAGGAGCACCTTGCAGCCAAGTCATCCCCTGGGCTTCATCAGGGATGCTGCGAGAGAGATAAACGGCACCATCAAGCGTCCAAACTGAGGGGTTGAAGTTATTGGTTTTTGAACGCAAACTATAGATAGGGTAGATCAGTCCAAAACCAACGACAATTATAATCACTATCCGAATATTAATTCTCCAAAATTTTTGAAATTGACCCCAAAGCCAATAAACAGCATAGGCCGCAGCGATAGACCACAAATGCCAGGCCTGGAAGTAAAACTTAAAGATGGTATTGATCCGATAACCAAACATGTCACGCAAAAAAACAAACTCTGGGGCTAATACCAGCAAAGTTCCCATCAAAATCATCAAAATCACAAAATGGTCTGAAGGCACAATTCCAGATTGCTCTGAGGACTGCTGATCGGAACGGGGAGATTGAAGCAGCGCCAAACTCAATACCATAAATGCAGAAAGCGTGACAAGAGAGCCGGGGACAGTGAGGCGGCGCAAAAGGCTTAGGCCGAGCAAAGCGCCCCAATCAGGTGCGGCCAACGATCTCAAAAAAGCGCTCGAAGCCAGCGCGGCCTCGGGCTGAAATTTCGCTAATAAAGGCAAGAATGCGATGGCAGCCGTTAAGAGCAAGGAGAGGACTATCAAACCCAGGACTAAGGCCGCAGTTTGTTTAACTGCAACCAGGAAAACACCTCGAGAGCTGATGCGCCATTTGCGAAACAAAAATACAAGCATTGGCAACAATAATGGCAAAAACATCAACCATAAGTAAACGCCGCGGGTAATATAGATTAAGTTGGGGAGCGGACCACCAGCTTGAGATGAAAAACCAAGATAAAAAGGGAAATAAAACAAGATTCCCGTTATTCCTAAAGCGATCCCTAATCTAAAAAAATCTGCGGCGCTTGTGCGCAAATTGCCATGTACATTAAAATTACGCAAGGCATAAGCACCGGCAAAAACAGCCGTGTAGATAGGAAAATCCCAGATATTAAGAAAAGCCATGCCGCCTAATACAACAGCACTCAAAAGAAAGGCAGCAGGGTTAAGTGCTAAACGCAACCGCGCCATTTTTCCCTTGGCTCCCCCAAGGAAAAGATTTAAAGCCAACCCCAGAGTTAAAAAGGCAAAGGGCATGGCCAGAACATGGGGATGCAAATCGCCTAACAAGAAGGAAAAAAAGGGAAACTCATCGATAATATCGCCCTTGTTGATCAAATTAAAATCAAAATCTTGCACAATGCGAGAAGCCTGCCACCACCACCAATGCGGAAAAGGATCGGAGGTGGGCGGTTGGCCAAAAGAGCCGATATCCAACCAAGACCAAACAGACGATGTCCATACTCCAGATAGATCCTGCTTCCAAAAAACTTTCCCAATCCGCAGTATCTGTAATAAGCCGCCCATGTTGCTCACGATCAAAACAAAGAATGGCGCCAAAAGGGACGCAAAGGATAAGCGTGACAGTTTTTGATCACCTATGAGGCGCGCTTTTTTATACAGCAAATTATAGAGAAGACTGTAAGAACCTATCGCAGTGAGCGCAAAAATCAGCGCTAAACTGAGATTAAATGCAACACTCCCCAAAGTCCCCGTTAAGCGCGCCAGTATAGATACCAGCACATACCCAAAATAGTAATATGAAATAGCATAGCCTGAGAGCCAGGGGTCGTGGGGTGGCAGCGTTGGGGAACGCAAAATAGCATTAATGAAGGCTAACTCCATCGGTTTCTCGGTTCCATTGATTTCAGGGTTGGCGGCACGCACGACAGCCATCGCAATAAAAGCCAATAAAAAAAGTAATTCTGTGGTGACTAAATAGCGAATGTGCTCGTGCTGCCAAGCTCTAATATTTTCCCAATTTAAACTGCGGAAAGCCCAGCAACTAATCACGACAATCAGCGCTAAGGCCACAAGTTCGCCGCCAAGATCGTTTTTCAAGAATCCTAGAGAGCCCAGCAGCCAAAAGAGAAAGCCCCAAAGAAGCCAACCTAAAGAGCGGGCCAGGGCATAGCCACGGTCTGGTAAAGCGGGCAATAATTTAAAGACCAACGGCAAGGTCAACAGACCGAGTAAAGTAATTGTGGTGTACCAAGCAATCAATGAAGCCATAGGTTCCAATATCAGGGGTCAGGGATAAGTTTCTCGTACGCGATAAATTACAGTTTCGTCCACTCTAAATACTTCATCCCACAAAATGCCTTCTCGGGCAGCAAATTTCTCTAAGCCTGGTCCAGCGTATTTAGCTTGTTCCAGCAACCCAAAAATAATATAGCTAACATCATATTTAATTAGGAATTCTTGGGCCAGCGCGATATTTTCTGTTTGATAAAATTCATGGATGGCTTCGACGCGCTCGAAAACCCATTCGTGAGGGGTTACGGTGCGCTGCTGGCGTTGGTGCCAATTCCAGCCGACAACACCTGGCAAGCCAGTATAGATGGTGATGCGCGTACCCCAGTGGTATTCTACTTGGTTAGCCTCAACAATAACCGGAGAACCGGCGATATTTTCTTGCATCCAGCGGATGGCGCTGTAATCCTGACTCAAATCGAGTTGCGCGCCCTCGTCATAATAAACGGCATCGTTCATATATGCCATGCCATCCAAGGAATGCGGGGTGCTTGGTTCCATGCGATCATCTATTTTTGCAATTCCGGCCATGACAGGGTATAAGCCAGCTACAGCAACGAAAAAGATCAACACCAATTGCCACGCCAAGCGCTGACCAGGCTTCCAGCGCGGCCAATCCGCTAACAACCAACCAAGGGCTGCGGCCGCGCTAACGGCAAAAAAGGTCCAGGCTTGAAGATAAAATTTAAAAACCGTGTTCATGCGGCCGATATCACCTCGCAGCACAACTACTTCAACCACTATCGTTAAAGCTAGTGCTGTGCCTACCAAGAAAAGTGAGGCACGTTTTGCATGTGAAAGTCCAGGCCGCAACAGCAAAATAGTCGTCCAAACCGCCAGGGGCAGCACCCACCAAATAATATGAACACCCAGTCCAATTGGCAGCTTGCCCATTAAGGCACTATCACCACTATAAGCTAAACCCAAGCTCATCATGATCACCAAAATAACCATTATGATCGTCGTGATCAAACCGCGATAAGGTTGCAATTTGCGCAGTGCTGAAACCGGTGTACTGCGCATCCAATTAATGCTCTCAACGAAGAGCCAGCTCACGATCAGGAATAAAAACAAGCCCCAATGAGTAAGATACTCGATAGATGGCGTATTACTACCACCCCATATTTCAATTTGATTGTAGCCTTGGCCATACCAATGGCGAAAGGGCTGATATAGTGTGGTCGCGGCGATCACAAAGAACAGGCTGCCCCCCAACGCCCAAAGAACACGCTTGGTAAGCGTGCCATCTTTCCAAATCAGTGCGGCATAGCCTATCCCGAACCACCCTAAGATCAAATAGGGATAATAATCCCAGGTATTGGTAGGAAATAACGCGCCAACTACTAAAGCTCCCATAACTAAGCTGCCAAGAAAGCGTGATGTCTTTGCCAGGGGAATGCGGCCCCCCAAGACCAGTGAAAGTACCCAGGCCAGAGCTAAGACCGTGATCGGCATAGCGATCCAATGTGCGTGCAAGTCCCCATAAAGAAAAGTAAAAAAGGGGAACTCGGTAATTGGGCTACCATGTTCCGGTGAAATCACCCGGCTAGGATTCCAATACCACTCGTCCAGGCGGTAAGACAAGGGCATACCATTTAAAGACTTGAACAATCCCTGGATGGCCCACAGCGTACGCTGCAAAACGCCGGCCGCGGTCACTTCTTCGAGCGGCACAATCAAACGTTGATAGCCGCGCACAAGCATTTGTAATATACCCAAATTGCCAAGCGCGGTCATACCCAAAGCGCCGGCCAGCGCGCTCCAGAAACGGCGTGAGGAAACCAAAGATCGGATGGTTGACCGACCTGCAACCAACTTACCGCTGCCAAGATTCCAGACAATTGAAAACACACCCAGCGCGATCATTGCAAATAAGGTCGGCAAGATTAAATTATATGCAAAGGAAGGTACAAGACCCAAAAACTTGACTAGCACGCCGACAAAGACAAATCCAAAATAATAATAATTGATATAACCCCCGGTAAACCAGGGATCGTAAGGCGGAAAAGATGTACTCTTGAGCACGGCGTTGAAATAGGAGAAATCCATAGGTTTCTCGCCACCCTTCCATGGATGCCATAAATCGGGGTTGCCAAAACGAATCAGCAGGCCTGTCAAAAAGAATGCCAAGAACAACCCTTCAACGAGGAAAAAATAAGCCCGGTGATCATGCCAAGCTGCTCGTAATGCTTCGCGCTGTCGATAGGCTAAATAGCCATTTAACACCAGCATTATCAGCAACACACCAGCGATCGTGCCGCGACTGAATGGGATGCGCACAGAACCTGCCAACCACACGCCGTATGATAGCAATAGCATCCGGCGATACGCGCCAAGGGGTAGCCGCGGTCCGCCAAACCCGGCATAGTAAAACGCATCCATGGATAGACCATCAGGCCAACGGCAAAAACACTCAGATACCATAAGATCACGCCCAAAAGGGGATATCGGTTTTGCAACCCATCAAGATTAAAGAGTTCCGACCAGGTACCACCGGCACGCTGCTCGGCCAAGCGATCGGGCGGCAGCATTAGGGTACCGGGGTGATCGTCAGCTTCGCGCGGGGTGATATGAATAACTTTCGAGAGATCAACTGCGCCTAAAATTGCGCGTATTTGGGCAGGATCATATGCTTCCATTTTCTGAAAGATAAACACTTTAGGATGATCGTAGACTGTGAAGGCTTCTTCCGATGCTTGATCGTTAACGGAAAATGCGCCAATCGATGGGTCAGATTGAAAAACTTGAATTAATTCAAAGCCTAAATCACCTTGAAAGGTACCTGGCTCGGCGACGTTATAACACCATTCAATAGTTTGTTCGACAGGGCAATTCAATAATCGCCGATAATATTCTGTCGTGAGCGGATAACGCTCTGGGACACGAGTTGTGCTAGCCCACTGACGACTGGAGGTAATCACCAGATAATCGGATTGATTAAGTGTGGCGACAAAGCGTTCATACTTCTCTTCGTTATCATCCCAGTACAACTCAAAGTTAAGCCCACTTTGATAGATACCACCATAAGGATCATAACCATCGATGCGTAACGGAAGACCGTCATCCCATGTAGATTCGTTGGCAATGGCTGTACCGGATATGGTTAATTCTCCGTCTCCGGAAAAATCTAATTGTAAGGAATAAGTTTCTCCTGCCTGAATTGGTAAAGGTCGATCGAGTTCGACGTGAAAGCCCCTACCGCGCGGATCATCGTCTAAAGGTCCGAAAGCACTTTCCAAAGTAGAAAGACTCTCATCCCCCGAAGGTGATGATAACTTAATAGTCAGCGCTCCAACCTGGTCACGCCCGTTCTGATCGACAATGTGAGCAATGTCCACTGCGTAAATTTCTCCATCTACTGAAGCTGTAAATTTCGCGCTAAAAGGAGATTGCTCACGAATTAATGTGCCCGCGTAAAAAGGAACTGGCTGATAAGATGAGCCTGCTTCTGTTTGGATCGCCAAGGTGATCGGACCGGGCATATTCTGAAACATCCAGCGGGAGGCTGCGATGCGCGGGTGCGGTTGTCGATAGATATCTGTAAAACCGTAAGACCAGGCCGCACTGGCCGCAACAACCAGCAGCCCGATAACAACCACCAAGCCGCGTCGAAAACGAGAGGGTTGTTGGTCATAAGCCTGAAACAGCGCCCAAGCAGCAAAAATCGCCAGCAGTGGATAAATGGGCAATAAATAGCGCATGGTGCTGTTCCACTGGAGAGATTGCATAATGAAGAAATAGAACGCCGTCCAGCCCCATAGCAGGATATGTGCTCGCCATGAGCCTTTGATCATACGCCAACCAAGCCAAACAAATCCAGCCCAAGCAAGGCTACCCAGCGGCAAACCCAGCCCCCACCGCACCATATTCTCTAGCGCAAACCAAAATGGGCGACGCGCCCACTGCAGCGCGGGTGGAAAATCTACGTCGCCTCCCGTAAGCGAGCGCAGAGACTTCATATTTTCCAGCCATGCCGGATTGAGTTTAACTCCGAATAGTCCAGGACCTAAAAAAGCATAAGGTTGGAATACACGAAAAGCCACCAGGCTGATTCCCGCAGCCAAAACCAGATAAGAAAAAATGTATGGCCACTGACGTTTTCGCTCATCGACAGACAACCGCAGCCCATACAGAACAGCCGCAGCCGGCAAAGTCAGCGCAACCGGTGCAACATTTATTTTGGATGCCGCCGCCATGCCCAAGGCTAGTCCAAAAAATATACTAGAGACTAATAGGGGGTGAATTCTAAAAGATCGAAGGTTTGCCGAACCGTTATCATCTTCCAATTGTTGTCGAAACGGTCTCGCTGTAGCAATTCGAACCGCGCAATAGACCGCCAGCAATGCAAAAAAGTTGGAAAATGTATCAACTGTAAAAAAATGAGCGAGTTGAATCGGTAAAACAGAAAAAGCAGCAAAAGCCGCCGCAAGCAGTCCCACACGACGGTCATAGATTTTGCGCGCAATGCCATAAACCAACCAGATCACGCCCAAATCAGCCAAAGCCGATAAGAAACGGCCCACAACATGTATTTCTCCATAACCAGTGGAATCCAACTCTTCAGCGATATAGCGCACCGTAAAAATGGGGAGCGAACCATAGACAAAGAAAGTATGGCTGCGATTATGAGGGTTCAACGGAGAACAAGCCGTATCAAAATATCCGCCCCATTGCTGGCAATCCGGCAGGTCGTCCACATAAGACGCGCGCCAGGGTTGCGAGGAAACCGAAGGTGGTAATCCAAGGGTCTCCTGTGTTACTCCAATTGGCTGCAGCGCCGCCTCCACCATGGTCAAGAAGCGTTCATCGGGATGCAAATGCTGATCTTCATCCCAGCGCAATCCGACAAAACGCAAATAAGCGCCAGAGGCCAAGATTAATAATAACAGCAGGCCATAAACCCACGAGAGGGTTCCCCGATCTGATTTAGAAACTTTTGAGAAACTTTCTTCGTTCATATGCTATTCTTCAACCGTTAGCAGCGGCACAAAATAAATTCCGAAGTCTTTGCCGTCTAGCGTGCTTTCACGCACGCTCAAAGTTCCCCGAGGATAGAGCTGTTGTAAAGTGCGCACAGCATCACCATCATCGGGCTTGAATAAAAACAACTTTGCACCAGAAACTTCCATTGTTTGATTTAGTTCATCGGGCCATAGTCCCGGGTCGTGCAGCGGCATACCAGCGTTGATCGCCACCAAACGAGTATCGGCCCAATGCGGGTAACGCACTATCCAGGTTTGGTCTTCAGCTCCAATTGTATCGACAAACTGACGCATAACCGCGCCTAACTCAGAAGTATTCCACGCGCTGCGCGAATATTGCTCACGATATTGGTGGAAGACAAGATCATAATTTTGGGCCGCGGACCAAGCAAAAAGCAAGATGCCCATCCCCCACGCAAATCGCGCCCCCCAACGAGATGACAAACCTATTTTGAGGTTGGTCATCAGGGCATCAAGGGCAATTCCGATAATCAAGAACACAGGGATTAGCGCGCCAGCAGTGCGATTCAGTGAGGGGTTTTCAGATGGGAAGGCTAACGCTAATATCGAGGGCATCAACAGCAGGGGAATCGAGATCATCCAAAAAAGATCCAGCCAATCTCGTTTGCGTAAATAGCGTACAAATATCATCACCATACCCAAGAAGAACAGAGCCGCCGAGACCAGGCCCAATGCCGGACGATTAGACACTGAGTGCACCCAAGTATCACCATTGTTCCAGAAAAACATGGTTAGTGCATCCCACAGGTTCTTAATAAATATTTCTCCAACCGATCCCGGATAAGGACGCTCAATTATGCCCATACGCGTCATGGTTCGGTAGGTGAATTCATCCATGTGCGCAAGAGCATAACGAAGCAATGGCGAGAAGACCCACAATGATACCCAAGTCAAGACGGTCAATCCCCATATCGTTTGCAGGCGATTTCCCTGAGATGTGCGATGCAAAAGGTAAAGACCAACAGCGGCCAGGACAATCAAGGGAACAAAGCGAAAGGGACTATACCCATGTAAGCCCAGCCCTAACGCAAAGCCGGCCCAGATAAAATCATTGTTGTTTTTCCGCCTGATGCCGCGAACCAAAAAATACAGGGTTGGGGCAACAAATAGCGGATACAATGCGAAACGTAAGGCCACACGAGAGATCACATTGGGCCAATAAGCTACCCCGGCAAATGCCATTGCCAGCAAGCCCACACGACGGTTAGCAATTTCCCTACCCAATAAATAAATAAAAGGCAATGTGACCAAACCGGCCAGAGCAGTCCCAATTTTCAGGCTGATAAAAGATAATCCCGTGCCAAAAAATAAGGCGACTGCAGCGGTAAGATACATTTGAAAGGCTTCGCGCCCAGTGTTGCGGGGGAAATATATACGCGTTTCACCGGCCAACACATCACCCACGTCCCAGAGTTTCTCAGCATGGTCACTGAACATTTCCAAAGGCAAAGTCCCCAATTGGTAAAAACGATAAATTGCAGATATACAAAATACAGCAAGCACTAAAGTAGCCCAAGGAGATAGGTGCAACCCTTGCATCTTAATGCCAGCTAAGCCTATGCGCAACGAATTTTTCCAAGATGATGAATTATCATCAGGAATCCAAAAAGCGCAGGATAAGGTCACCAATGATATGCCCCAAAGGAAAAGATTGGTCTTTGTAAATAAATTGCCGTCAAAGGCTATGAAAGCCACCAAACCTGTTACAAGGCTAATACCAAGCATCAGTTTTCGAACTGTTAGTGGGACTGTTGCAGATTCTTTTTGAGCAGATATTTCATGACCTGAATCAGATTTACGCAACAATCCCCAAATTAGCATACAGGCTGCAGCCAGATAGGATACCAGACCTGCTACGACATTGCGCTGCGGCGGTTCAAGAAACCGCTGTGCTATTAATGCCAAACCCAGCACGGGCAAGACCCACCAACCCCGCCAACGTATTAGGGGGAGGCCAGCCTGATCACTTTTAGAATGCGAGCTGACAGAATCAACGATGGGAAATTCAGCCAGCGAAGTGGGAGATTCATCGACATATCCTGTATCATTATTTAAGGCAGGAATCTCAATCGATTCGAAGCGCCAAAAGAAAAGTTTAGATTTTAGATAGTCAAGGACGGATGGTTCTTTCATCATTAATGCCTAATGATAACGCATCGTACGTATTTTTTACATAACATGTCATGGCCCCTAATTCATGGGAAATTCGCACTCTCACACTGCCCAACGCACACACAGAACAGGAACTGTCCAGAAGCATACACATTATCTTCATATCACAAACTATTTTCGAAGCACACCACAATCTATGCAAAGGATATTTTCTTGGCAGGATAAGTGTACAATAAATCAATTATGCTGATCTTAAGAAGGGTGCAATTCCTGCATTAAATCTTGATACATGCGCTCATAGGCGGCAGCATTCGTATCAGGAGCAAAGGTGCGTGCCACATCTTTGGGATTGCCTCGATAGTCATCAGGGTTTGCCAAGATTTTGAGTACGCTTTTCGCTAATTGATCGGCGTCACCGATAGCAGCTACTTCACCCATTCCGGTCATCAGCGGTGGTTGACGCACACCTGGCAGATCGGATGCTACGGTTGGAACACCGTTCATCATGGCTTCAATTTGCACCAGCCCAAAAGTCTCTGTTGAATTCAAGCTTGGCACAACGAGAACATTCAAATTTGGGTAAAAAGCCGCCATTTGAGCGGGATGCAAAGTTCCGAGGAATTTCCACTGTCCCCTGGCAATATATTCCCGTATCGTGGGCAGCAAACGACGCAGATAAGCCTCTTCGCCCATAACATCCAGGTATTGGCCAGCATAAAGCACCATTGCATCAGGGTGCTGATTAAAAATCTGCGGGAGTGCTGCAAGTAATATTTCAACGCCTTTCTCTGAGGCAAAGCGCGTTGCCATCCCGATAACAGGATTTTTCTTTTGTGGGTTATTGGCCTGGGCAAAAGATTCTACTTCTTCGAGGTTGACGACGGGCAATTCCACAGGAGGTAAGATAACATCGACTTTTTTGGAGAAAAAGCGCAAATAAGGCGAGTGGCTGGCAAAATCTTCGGTGTACGCGCCAATACGATGGGTTAAGGTACCGGCAAGGAAATTCATCCCGTGAACAACCTGATTGACGATACGATTAAACACACCTGGCGGCAATTTTAAATCACAGTGATATGAGATCACAGTTGGCTTTTTCAGTAAACGGCCGCGTAAGGCTACGCCAGCTGCATCAAACTGTGGCAAGTGCAAGTGGATAACATCGTGCTTTAACACCAGCTTCCAGGCCAAGTAACCGAATGTAGGCATAATAACGCCTTTGCTGATACGCAACAGTACAGGGGCACGCACAATTCGCACACCGTCAACAAATTCTTCAGATGGAAGGGCTTTATCATACTGCGAGGTCAACACGGTAACTTGATGTCCGCGTTTCGCTAAGGCGCGAGCCAAACGCTGCACGTAAATGGTCAGGCCGCTAATATGTGGTCGGTAGTAGGTGAGAACAATAAGTATTCGCATAAAAGTGTCAGGTGTAGATTATCTTATCAACAGAATTAGGAAGAAAAAGTTTGCGTTGATCGTGAATATTTATGGCTAGCTTGCTCGTTTTTCTTCAGGTTTGCCAACCACTATATTGCTACGAGAATAAATGTTTATTCGTGTTGACCCAATTGAACAACCGCTGCACACCGGATTCGACATCAATTTCAGGCTGCCAGCCCAGTTCTTGTCGCGCTTTATCGATATTAGAAACATAAATTCGCTGATCGCCTGGTCGCCAATCTATTTCCCAAGAGACGGGGATTTCACGCCCAATTAATTTTTCAAGAATTGGAGAAAATTCTCGCCAAATTGACATGGTCTTTTCCGGACCGCCACCAATATTATATATTTGACCTGCAGCAACATCAATGTGCTCAATGGCAAGATCATAAACATTGATTAAATCATCAACATGCAAAACATCACGCACTTGCTTACCATCGCCATAAATCGTAATGGCTTTCTCTAGCACAGCTGCAATCACAAACCAGGCCATCCAGCCTTGATCTTCAATCCCAAATTGACGCGGGCCATAAATGCAGCTTTGCCGCAGTACAATCGTAGGCAAGTTGTAAATGCGATGATAATCGTGCACATATTGATCGCCTGTTCCTTTAGAACAACCATAAGGCGAGTGGAAATCTAAGGGCTGCAACTCAGAAATGCCTCGGGGAAAATCTTCGTACGAGTAACAGGTTTCATGCTCTGCAAGGCGGACATCTTCCATGCCGCCGTAGACCTTGTTGGTTGAGGCATATAAAACAATAGGCTGCCGCCCTGATAAACGGGCGGCTTCAAGCACATTAAAGGTTCCTAGCGCGTTGGCTTCAAAATCTGTGCGCGGATTGTGCACTGACGATGTCACCGCGACTTGCCCTGCCAGGTGCACAATGATATCGGCATCTTGTGCGGAGACACGCAACAACGCCGCATCTTGCAGATCGCCAACGATAAGTTGGAAGGCATCTTCACCATAAGTCGAACGCAACCAATTTAAATTGAGTGGCGCGCCGCCGCGGGAGAGGTTATCAAAAATAGTTACACGCTCTCCACGGGCCAATAAATGATTTACATAATTTGAACCAATAAATCCGGCGCCACCCGTTATAAAATAATGTTTCGACATGGTGATCTCCCATTAATTTTTTTAACGTCAGAGGTTGCTACGAATTGATACCCTTAATCACCTGAAAGATATTTTTCAAGCTCTCTCCTTCGCGGCTCAAGCCGTATCCCCCGATAATGCCTGTGATCAGAAAGTAGAAAAAGTGCGTTGTAAGCGCGTAAGCAAAAGCCACCGAGGTCGAAATACCCAACAGCGCCAACGCACCAACAATCGAAGCTTCGAACACGCCCACAAAACCTGGTGAAGATGGCACTGCAACACTCAGTGAGGCTGCGCCCACACCAAACGCGGCCCAAAGCAGTTGCGCTGATGGCAAGAAAGCACGCAAAATCAAATATTGCACAAAAATAGACATGACCCAGCTAAAGCCCAACCAGACAATCACCCGCAAAAAACGAGAAAATGATGTCAAGGCTGTTAAGCCATCGAGAAAAGCGGCCAGCCTTTGAGAGCCAATGCGTAGTATCCAAGGCCAGCGAGCTCCCCACAGCTCGAATTGGACCAAAGCCCAGGCCCGTTTCAAGGCCAGCAGATAAAGTAACGACAATGCTAAAACTACCACACCCCCTGCGACGAGCGCGGAGTGTTGGGTATTGGAAGTCTGTAAAACGAGCGGCAGAGTCCCTAAGAGTAAACCCGCAGCAAAAGCTAAATCTAAAGAGCGTTCAATCAGAATTGTAGAAAAAACACGCCAGAAGCCCAACCCTGTGCGCCCAAGCAAATAAGCTCGCCCTAGCTCGCCCATACGAAAAGGCAAGGTATTATTCAAAAAATAGCCGACGTGCATAGTCAGGAAAACACGTGCAAAGGGCACATCATCCATAAGAATAAGCTGCCAGGCGCGCGCACGAGGCAGATAAGATATCCCATAAACCAGCAGAGCTATTGTTAGGGCCTGCCAATCAGCTTTTCGGAGGGCATCAACAACTTGCCGAACATCAAAAAAAAGGGAGACAATAGCCAAGGCAAGTATACTGATAAAAACCCCCAATAATCCGCGCCATTTGGTATGTTTCGATTCGCTGGCCGCCATACCTCAATCGTCACCCAAGCGGAGTACTGCCAAAAAAGCTTCTTGAGGAATCTCCACGTTGCCTACGCTTTTCATGCGCTTCTTGCCTTTTTTTTGCTTGGCAAGTAGTTTTTTCTTACGGCTGACGTCACCACCATAGCATTTCGATAATACATCTTTGCGTAAGGCTTTAATATTAGCACGCGAAATCACTCGTCCTGCTGCGGCGGCTTGAATGGGTACAGCAAACAACTGGCGGGGGATCAATTTCTTCAGTTTGGTTACAAGGGCCTGCCCTTTGTGATAAGCCGTATCACGATGAACGATCATTGCGAGCGCATCTACGGGTTCTTTATTAACTAAAACTTCAAGCTTGACTAAATCATCGCGCCTATACTCGGAGAATTGATAATCTAGTGAGGCATAACCCCGTGTTCGAGATTTTAAATGATCGAAAAAATCGATAATCAACTCTGAGAGTGGGATTTCAAAATTAAGCTGGACTCGGTTGGGAGTTGGGTACTCTTGCTGCAGGAAACTACCCCTCTTTTTTATAACCAAATCCATCACAGCACCATAATAATCGGTAGGAGTATATACCTGAATTACCATCCAAGGTTCGCGCACTTGCTCAATGTCGCCTTCGTCAGGGAGATCAGCCGGAGAATCGATGCGTATGATTTCTCCATTTCGCAATAAGATTTCATACTCCACCGACGGAGCGGTAAAAATAACATCAAGATTGTACTCGCGCTCTATGCGCTCTTGGATAATTTCCATGTGAAACATACCCAAGAAACCACACCGGAAGCCAAAATTAAGTGCTTGCGAAGTTTCCGGTTCGAAGTTCAAGGCAGCATCATTGAGTTGCAGTTTTTCAAGTGCATCTCGAAGATCGTCGTAATCTTCGCCTTCAACTGGGTAAACTCCAGCAAAGACCATTGATTTAGCCGGTTGATACCCAGGCAATGGGTCGGAGGTTGGATTTTTTATGTGAGTAAAAGTATCGCCAACGCGACATTCATGGATAGTTTTCAAACCTGTTGCAATATAACCAACTTCACCAGCTGCAAGCATTTTCGTGGCTTTCATAGCCGGGGCAAACACGCCTATTTCTATAGGGCGCAGATCGGCTTTGGTCGCCATCAATCGCACATTATCGAAAGCACTAATGCGACCATCAAAGACGCGCACATAAGCCACGACACCCTTATAAGAATCGTAGTGCGAGTCGAATATCAGTGCACGAAGCGGCGAACCCTGATCACCTTGAGGCGGTGGCATTTTTTCAACAATGATTTCCAGGACAGCTTCCATATTAATGCCATCCTTAGCAGAGATACGTAAAATATCATCAACAGGGGTACCCAGCAAATTGCTAATATCTTCGGCGATTTCATCAGGACGGGCTGAGATTAAATCAATTTTATTAATAACGGGGATAATCTCTAAATCAGCTTCTAACGCTAAATAAAGGTTGGCCAGTGTTTGAGCTTCTATTCCTTGGGAGGCATCAACAACCAGCAGAGCACCCTCACAAGCATAAAGAGCGCGGCTAACTTCATAACCGAAATCCACATGCCCTGGGGTGTCGATGAGGTTAAGCTGGTAGGTAATACCATCAGGAGCTTCATAATTCATGCGTACGGCCGAGGCTTTGATGGTAACACCCTTCTCACGCTCAAGATCCATCGTATCTAAAACTTGCTCGGTCATCTCTCGTTCAGAAATCGTGTTGGTAATTTGCAACAACCGATCAGCCAAGGTAGATTTGCCGTGGTCAATATGAGCGATTATACAAAAATTGCGGACGTGATTGAGATTCATAGCGGGGAAAGTATACTCGATTTTGGGTTATTTAAGGATTAGGGATTAACAATGAAAGATTATTACGATTGCAAACGCGTTTCTTTGACCTGCACAAAATTAAAGAGCAACAACACCCCACCTCCCAATACAATCAGTGCAATACCCACGCCAAAGCGATCGGCTAGGCCTCCAAGGATTGGGGCAAACCCTGCAGTTAATAAAGTTGTTAATTGTGATTCTACAGAAAGACCCGATGCCATGACAGGATGTGGAATTTGATCGCTAATAAAAGCTACATTCATCGGGCGGCGCAAATTATGCAAGATATAAAATCCAAAGAAAATAATGATCGATAATATGATGAGGTGCAACCAAGTCGCCAAACCAATTATCACAAGCATACCCACACCCAATAAAAACGAAATGTTGATGGCTCGCGCCAGGCTTGAGAAACGTTGGCTAAATGCAGCCGCGCTGCGCGAAGCGTAGCTGGTGAAAAGGTATATGACAAAATAAACTATGCCGATCACAACAGCGCTGCGTTTTTTTTCTGATAACATAAATAATAACGGCAAAGACAGTGTGAAACTCTCCAATATTGGTTGCAGGTAATCCTTTGTGGTTTTGAAAAGTGCGCTAAAAGCAGCGCTATTAGCAACAGATCGCAGGGTCTCCCTTTTAATGAACATGCTCTTGAAATCGCGCAGGGTAGCAGTCAACCGCTCAACAAACGCTCTACCAGATATCGGAACCAACACACCATCCAGGGAGGGCGGGTAAGTCATCAGATTAATCAAATCCAACACATATGGTATTACGGCTGCCAAAAACATGATACGGTAACTGCCCGTATAAAAAACCAACACGGCCGCGATGAGAGCATTGATCGCTGAGCCAAATTGAGAAGCCGAACGTGTGCGCCCATAATAAGCGATCTTGAGATCTTGCATTCCTTGCAAATCTAGATATTGCAATATCAAGGCTTTATGCGTCCCAGAGCGAAAAGTTTCTCCAAGGCCAAAGAGTACCATGGCACACGCGTATGGATAAAAATCGGCCAGCAAATAAAATACAACAAAGGATGAAATATATGCCAGAAAAGCCATAACCATCGCCTTTCTGCGACCAAAAACATCAGCAAATATTCCGGTAGGGATTTCGAGAATGTTGGTCGTCAAATCACGGATTGCGTAAAGCAGGCCTATTTGAAAGAAGGTCAGACCACCCTCGAGAAAAATAAGGATGATAAATGGATCAAAAAAACGCAAATTTTTCAAGAATCCATAAAGCGAAAAACGTAAGAGCATTTTGTCTTTTTGAAACATCAAATTTACCCCATTTATTGAATATCGAGAATTTGATTGATGCGGGCTTTCAATGCATCTCCGCGAAGGGTGTTAGGAGCAATCGGATAGCTCAACCAAGCTAAAAATTCAATGTTGCCTTTAGGACCAATCTTGGGAGAACGAATCAGACCATGTAGTCCGAAATTTTCAATTTCTACGAATGAAAGCAGTTCCAATAATATCCTGCGATGAATTTCAGGATCGCGCACAACGCCTTTTCCGCGCGCCACTTCTCGACGACCCGCTTCAAACTGTGGTTTGATCAAGGCTATGATCTGAATTGATTGCCCCCAGCCCTTGATCACTGGTAAGAGGGTTTTCAGTGAAATAAAAGAGGCATCTATGGTCACAAATTCTACCGGTTCAAGGAGAGCATCAACATAACGAGCATTGGTTTTTTCCATAACAACCACGCGCGGGTGCTTACGCATTTTCCAGTGCAAAACACCATGTCCAACATCGATAGCATATACTTTAGCCGCGCCGTGTTGTAAAAGGCAATCTGTAAAGCCCCCGGTTGAGGCACCAACATCAGCACAAATTAAACCATTCACATCGAGGGGGAAAGTTTCAAAAGCTGCTTCGAGTTTATCGCCACCACGCGAGACAAAACGCGGGCCGACGTCGATGGTCAATTTGGCAGCAGAATCAACCCTAGTGGCTGGCTTTGCCACCACCTGTCCATCGGCTCGCACCTGACCGGCCATCACAAGGCGTTGCGCCAGTGAACGACTTTCGACAAGACCGCGCTCGACAAGCAGCAGGTCAATACGATTTTTTTTACCCATAATGATATTGTAGCACGGTGGCAAATGTACGGGAACAATTGACGAATCGCCCCTTCCCTACTATCATGGGCATATGATAGCAGTTGTGATAAAAACTATGCGCCCAAAACAATGGGTCAAAAACATTCTGCTTTTCGCAGCCCTAATCTTCGATCGCAAGCTGACCAACTTGCCTGCATTCCTGCACAGCTTGGCTGGATTTGTAGTTTTTAGTCTTTTTGCTAGTGTGGTCTATATCATCAATGATATTGTCGATATCGAGGCCGATCAACAACATCCCACGAAACGCTATCGTGCACTCGCGGCCAAGAAACTCTCTGTGCGTGCAGCTTGGATTACCGTCATTTCACTCCTGATTGTGGCGATTCCAGCAGCTTTTTGGCTCTCGCCAAGATTTGCCATCATTTGCATCATCTACCTAGTGCTCAACCTGGTTTATTCACGTTGGCTTAAGCATATCGTACTACTCGACATTATCGTTTTAGCTTCCTTTTATGTCCTGCGCGTAGTGGCCGGCGTAGCACTAATAGAAATTGAACGCTTTTCCCCCTGGCTTTATATTGTGATGACCTTCTTGGCGCTCTTCATCGGTGCAGGCAAACGCCGGAGTGAAATGGCACTACTCACGGAGAATGCCAACAGTCACCGCCGCGTATTGGACGGGTACACGCTACATTTCCTCGATGAAATCATCACATCGGCTGCCAGCATCACGATTATCACGTATAGTTTATACACGTTTTTCGCGCCCAACCTGCCCGAAAACCATATCATGATGCTAACCATACCTTTTGTAGTGTACAGTATCTATCGCTACCAATACCTTATTCAAGTTAAAAATATTGGCGGCGCGCCCGAAGACGCACTGTTCTCTGACACCCCCATCCAAGTCGCTGTTATGCTCTATGGCCTGGCCGTGCTAATCATTTTTTATATTTCCTAATCTTGTGCCTGCATTTACTGCTTCCGCACCTGGAAAGATCATTTTATTTGGCGAACATGCCGTTGTGTATGGACAGCCAGCTATCGCTTTGCCCATTCCCCAAGTGCAGGCCAAAGTAATCATCATCCCAGATATCTTGGGGAATCCGGGGAGTGTGCGAATTCTGGCTCCCGAAATAAATCTCGATAGTCAACTAGATGCGTTGAAACCAAACCATCCGTTGGTTGCTGCGATAAATGGGGTCACTGCAACCCTGGGTGTGACGCATATCCCAGCTTGCACCCTCAAGTTGACATCAACCATCCCTGTTGCGGCAGGACTAGGCTCCGGTGCAGCAGTTTCGGTGGCGATTATTCGAGCATTATCCGCATTTTTAGGCACTCCCTTAGATGACGTGCAAGTTAACAAGTTAGCCTATAACGTTGAAAAAATACACCACGGAACGCCTTCAGGGATTGATAACACAGTTGTCACTTATAGCAAGCCAGTATATTTTATGCGCCAGCAACCCATCGAAATCTTTAATATTGCCAAACCCTTCACCCTCATTATTGCTGATACAGGAATCGCTAGCCCCACTGCGCTGGCTGTCAGTGAGTTACGCAAGGCCTGGCAGAAAAAATCCACTCACTTTGAGCGATTGTTCAGCGCCGTAGGTAGTCTCACCCGGACGGCCCGCCAAGCTATGGAAATTGGTCACCCAGAACGCCTCGGACCGCTGATGAACGAAAACCATGAATTGCTGATCGAAATGGGCGTTTCATCCCCTGAACTGGACAGATTGGTCTTAGCCGCGCAGGCGTCCGGGTCCTTGGGTGCAAAACTCTCCGGCGGCGGACGTGGCGGCAATATGATCGCGTTAACTGAACCCGATCATACTGAGTCCATTTCACATGCTCTGCATCAAGCTGGCGCCATTAATACTATTATCGTTGAGCAAGGGGCAAGAGATCTTTCATAAGCTCATTTAAGAAAATCTCATCAGAGTCCACTGCCCAGCACCCCTCTAAAGGAAATGCGATTATGTCTATGCTCACACTTTCAGCTTTGATCATCATTTCTGCCATAATTCATATCTGGGGGGAATACAGCGGACCAGTTCTACTAATCTATATTTTCAAACCGCTGACCACATCACTGATCATCATGCTGGCCGCGCGTGCGAAGCATCCCTTACCCAAGCGCTACAAATATACTGTAATTGCCGGATTGATTTTCTCCTTGGGCGGCGATATTTTGCTCATGCTGCCTTACGATCTTTTCGTCTTTGGCTTGATTAGTTTCTTGATTGCCCAATTAATTTACATCTATGCCTTTACCCAAGAACATGCTTGGCGACTGGCATGGCTCCCCACTTTGCTGGCTATGGCTTACGGAGTTGGAGTTTATATGATCTTAGCACCTGGATTGGGAGATATGAGTATCCCCGTCGCAGTTTACGTTATGGTGATTCTAGCGATGGGCTACACGGCCTGGAATCAATGGCACCAAACTCGCAGACGCTGGGCATTATTGGCCTTCATCGGGGCACTTTTATTCGTACTTTCAGATAGCCTCTTGGCATTCAATAAATTCTACCAACCTTTTGTGGCTGCACGTGGACTTACGCTGACCACCTATTTCACAGCCCAATGGTTGATTGCTCGCTCTATTACTCGAACCTCATGAAGTCCAAATTAATTTTTCTAAAATTAGGCGGTTCGTTAATTACCGATAAAACTCAAGCGCGTACACCCCGTTTGGATGTGATTACACGTCTAGCGGATGAAATCCGAGCAGCGTTATTGAACATGAAAGATTACAGCTTGGTACTAGGGCACGGTTCCGGGTCCTTTGGGCATGTAACAGCCAATAAATATGACACCCGAAAAGGGGTAAAGTCAGCAAAGGCATGGCGCGGATTTACGGAAGTTGGCTATCAGGCTGCATCATTAAATCACATCGTTATGGGTGCTTTGCAAGCCGCAGGTTTAGCGGCACTGACATTCTCACCCTCTGGAACTGTGATAGCTCAAAATGGCCAAGTAAAATCTTGGAATTTAAATGCTATCCGATATGCCTTGAAAGCTGGGGTTATCCCCGTGGTCCATGGCGATGTTGTTTTCGACACCAGGCTAGGAGGCACGATCTTATCCACAGAAGATATCTTCCTTCACCTGGCGAAAGAACTACATCCGCAACGCATATTATTAGCAGGAATTGACAAAGGCGTTTGGGCTGATTACCCAAAATGCACAGAGATCATTCCAAGTATTACGCATGAGAACTGGAAAAAACTGACTCCCAACATATCAGGCTCGGCTGCGACAGATGTTACTGGCGGCATGGCCAGCAAAGTTCGTCAAATGCTAATTTTAGTTCGTGAAAATCCGGAATTAGAAGTTTTTATCTTTAGCGGGAAAGTGCCCGGTAATATAGCAGCGGCACTGAAAGGAAAATTAAAAGGAACACGATTGCAACAACCAAAAAAAACGAATAAACCATAAGTTTCTCGTTGGTTTTTGAGGAGAATAAAACCTTATTCTTTTTAAGAACAGGTATTGATAGGGTCTGGGGTTTGACAAGCTCAACCCAATTGCCTGCCCAGCCCATGATTCTGGTCTCACCTAAATGATATTACCTGAAAAATAGACCCTAAATTAAATTTTATCGTTATAATGAGGCGATGACATACAACATATCTTTGCGGAAATAAAAAAATGCCTACGATTTCCAATTCAACAGCCCTAGAATCCCAGCCAAAACTTTACCGCACCTTGCTGAAAATCGCTCGTGTTTTCTATCCTGGTTTGATAGACCAGATTCCCGAGCGACAAGTCATCAGCACAGGCGATGTAATCTCCTTTCTTTATGCTTTACCCCTGGCCATAACAGGGTTAATTTGGTTGACATTGGTTACAGAGTTCTCATGGCTTGCTACCAATATCGGAATCTTTATCTTCTTTGCAGTTTTAATCCTAATATTCAATCAACTGCGCTTTTTTCTACTTGTAGAACTTCGAGACAACCGCTTTGGCAGTGCCGATGGCTCTCTAACCAATATCCCTATATGGTCTGGTGTACTGCTCTTTGGCCCCATAATTTTCTGGCTGCCTACTTTGACGATCGTTGTGCGCATGATTCTTGAGGGGCGAGAGGCTTCTTCGGCTGCTGCACGCTGGGGACAATTGCGCACCGCCGCCTTCAGCATCGCAAGTGAAACATTAATTCCTTTAATATCTTTCACCTTATATATAGCCATTGGGGGACAATTCCCATTCGCCGAGTTAACGCCAAAAAACATTTTCTTCGCATTAATTATGTTTGGTGTATATGCGCTGCTCTACACTCTCTTCTGGGCAGGCTATTTAGCCTATTCAGCTTGGGCACAACAAATAATTACCGGTAAAAATCGCATTCAGCCTATAGTTAAATTTTTTATTCTGGCTATAGGGTTACCGCAGATTGCCAATCCCTTTGCAATATTAGCTGCCGGCCTTTATGCTCACAACGGCATAATAATTTACATATTTTTTATCAGCGGCATGGTCGTCGTAGCCTATATTTCACGGCGTCTCAGTTGGACCACCGAAAATAGCCGCCAACAATCACAGATGCTCAATAAATTAGAGCAATTAGGGCGCGCTATTATCAATGCGCCTCCCGACACCGATCATTTATCTAAAATCTTAGAAGAAAATATCAATAATATGTTCCCTGCTGGGCGGCTTGTTTGCTGGATTTTCCCAGAAGATATTCTACTGAAATATCCGGTAGATTGGAATCCAGATTTGGAGTCTATATGGCCCTGGCTGCTCAATCGAGACAAAGGTGAAATTTTCATAGGCAGAGATGAGCTGCCCTGGCAAGAAGAATTTACAAAACACAACCCAATTGTGGTTGCCCCGATTCAAGACATGGCTGCGTCCCAAACCTTTGGCGGTATATGTTTAGAACTTCATACCTTGGCCCAGCCATGGAATCGACGTGCACTTCAAAATCTCTGCCCGGCGATGCAATCACTGGCCGCCCAAATCTCATCAGCTTTCAATCAAGCTCGTGTTTACAACCAAGCTTTAGAATTTCAACGCGTCAGTGAAGAATTGAAGATGGCTGGAAATATTCAAGCCAGCTTACTGCCAAACATTTTTCCCAATATGCCTGGTTGGCAATTTGCTGTCACACTGGCTCCAGCCGGCGAGACATCGGGCGATTTTTTCGATGTCATTCCATTGGTGGACGGCAAAATTGGATTTGTAATCGCTGATGTGATGGATAAAGGCATAGGTCCTGCCATTTATATGACACTGAGCCGTACTCTAATCCGCACCTATGCTACGGAGTTTGATTTATTGCCGCACCTGGTCTTCTTTGCTACGAATGAACGTATCCTTACAGATACACAAGCCAACCTGTTTGTTACCGCTTTCTTTGGGGTTTTGGATCCCAAAACCGGACACCTTTCTTACTGCAATGCCGGGCACAACCCACCTTATCTGCTAAGTCAACAGGATGATCGCCAACCTATCCCGCTGACAAAAACCGGCATGCCCATCGGGATTGATATTGATGCTACCTGGAAACTCTCTAATGTACAATTGAATCCTGGGGATGTGTTGGTATTTTATACCGATGGTGTGCCCGATGCCCAAAATATAGATGGGGCATTTTTCAAAGAAGAAAATTTGGTGAGTGTAGCAAAAAAAAGCCTCGGCCAACCGGCAGAGGCATTGCAACGTTCAATTTTGGATGCTGTCTATGATTTCGTCGGAGATGCACCGCAATTTGATGATATTACGCTGATGGTTTTAGCTCGAGACACACAGCCAGAGAATGCAACTATGTCTTCAGCTTAACCATTGTTATAGTATTACCGTTAGGGGTTTTAAACTCGAAACGAACCTCATCCATGATTTTTTGTATCAAATAAAGTCCCGCTCCACGTGATTGCAGTTCTTCAAGCGGCACGTTAAAATCGGGCACGGGCACATCTTCTGGGGAAAAGGACTTACCCCAATCTCGAAGAACAATCGTAAAATTGTTATCTATTAGGTCGCAGGAACATTCAATCTCTCCGCGACCTTCACCCCCATAGCCATGCTCAATGATATTGGTGCAAGCTTCATCAACAGCAAGTTGTAGAGCGTAACAATCTTTACTATTAAAGCCTGCATCTTTAGCAGTCTGGACGACCAATGCGCCTATTTCTTCAAGCATGTCAAATCGTCCAGGAAAGAGCCTGGTTGGCATCACAGTATACAGTTAGAAGCTTCCCACTGCAGAGAGAATATCATCGTAGAATGAAAAAAAGTGTTTCATGCCAGCCAAATCAAAAGTGCTCGAAATATTTTCAGAGACACTCGCCAAAACAAGTTCTCCTCTAGATTTCTTACAAGTTTTCTGTGTTTCTAACAATACCCAAAGACCGCGACTGGAAATAAACTCAATTTCAGACATATCAAAAACAATGCCATATTTCTTGCCTTCGATAATAGCGTTAAAAGCCGCTTCTAAATCTGAGGCATTGAGACTGCCGATGCGACCGGATGTCTTGACAACATCACAACGTTTATATGGGGTTCTTGATATATCCATACAATTTTCTCCTCGTTATTATGGGGTACATGAACTTTTCTGGTTTAGTATATCATGGAAACAAAATGGAATGCTATAATCAGGGGAGCGATGAAATCTTGGTTTTACTGGTCGGTTATTAACCCTACAGTAAATTTGTATCGGAAGCGTGGCTCCAGCACGGACCAAACTCTTACGCATACAATTTTTCGTTTAATCGTCACATTAATCTATAAACAACATTGCAAACGGGAAAAAATTATGCAAATCCTCTCCAACCAACAAGAAATTATCCTAAAAGAAGAGCGCGCTTTGTTGCGAAAACTTCGTCTGGCATTGGTGCAATTTGATGCCGCTCCAGAAGATCAAGCTGCGCTTGATGACTCTATTCAGCAATTGGATGAAATTTTTTTATTGGTTATTGTCGGCGAGTTCAATGCTGGTAAAAGCGCATTTATCGATGCGTTGTTAGGTCAGCGCATGCTCAAAGAAGGCGTTACTCCCACAACCACACAAGTCAATATCTTGCGTTACGGTGAAGGCCAAGATCGTCAAGTCATCAATGAAAATGTACACATACTTACAGCTCCCATTAATTTACTTAACGAGATCAGTATTGTAGACACACCGGGTACCAACGCTGTGATGAGAGAACACGAGGAAATAACGTCAGAATTTGTACCACGCTCGGATTTGGTCCTGTTTATTACTTCCGCTGATCGCCCTTTCACTGAAAGTGAGCGTATCTTTTTAGAAAAAATTCATCAATGGGGGAAGAAAGTGGTGATCATCGTCAATAAAATTGATATTCTACACAGCAAAGATGATCTGTTAAAAATTGAAGCTTTTCTTGCTGAAAATGCACGGGCGCTTTTGGGCACGACTCCCGATATATTTCCCATCAGCGCTCACAAAGCCCTGCAAGCCAAGCAAGGTCAGCCGGAATTGTGGGCGGAGAGTCGCTTAGAGGCGCTTGAAAATTATATTTACGATACACTTGATCAAGGCGGTCGCCTCAAACTAAAATTGATCAATCCCTTGGGTGTAGGTAAATATTTAACTAAACGGCATCTTAAAGCCAGCCGCCAAAGATTGACACTGCTAAAAGCAGATTTTGATATGCTGGAGGATGTCGAGCGCCAGTTAGCTGTCTACCAAAATGATATGAACCGCGATTTTGGTTTGCGCATGGCGGATATTGACAATGTGCTCTACGAAATGGAGCAACGCGGCGACATCTATTTTGACGAAACGATGCGGTTAGCACGCGTCTTCGATTTGCTCAATAAAGAACGTATTCAGCGCGATTTTGAAAGGCAAGTTGTTGAAGATGCACCCAAGAAAATTGAGAAAAAAGTTGATGAACTGATTGACTGGATGGTGGATTCTGACCTACACCAGTGGCAAGCCGTCACCGAGCATATTGCCGAACGGCAGCGAGAACATAAAGACCGCATCGTGGGCAATGAGGGTGCCGGCAATTTTCAGTATAACCGACAACGACTAATGGATGGGATTGGACGTGAAGCCCAACGAGTAGTCGATACTTTTGACAAAACCCAAGAGGCACAAAATATGGCTCAAGGCGCTCAAACTGCAGTCGCAGTTGCGGCCGCCGTTGAAATTGGGGCCATAGGTTTAGGAACATTAATCGCAACCATCGCTACAACGGTTGCCGCCGATGTTACCGGTATTCTTTTGGCAAGTTTTATCGCAGCCCTGGGATTATTTATCATCCCGGCCAAACGACGCAAGGCCAAGAAAGAAATGCATTCAAAAATTGCGTCGATGCGTACGCAACTTACCCAAGCATTGCGTACGCACTTTGAGCGCGAAATTGAGCGCAGCACAGAACATATCCAGCAAACTATTTCCCCTTATTCACGCTTTGTGCGCGCAGAACGCAACAAACACGAAGAAACCCAAACTACGCTACAAGAAATATCCAATGCTGTTGAACAGTTACAAGCACAAATTAATGATCTCATACAATAATCTGCTTTCATCTTTACTCGTTGACAGTGTTCAAAAGCTAGATTAAACTAAGAATCTAAACAAGAATTGCTATAGTTCTCTCCCGAGGGTTATTTTTAAACCGTTTGTTATTTAGATTATTACAAACCCAAAGGAGGGTTCTTTTTTTAGCTGTTAAGCAATAGGCTATCCATATCCATTCAGAGCAATCAGTTGGAATAAGTCTTATGTTCTACACACGAGAAAAACTTGAAACCCTAGAAGATCAAACACTAGCCCCTTATGGAATCCGCAGCAAAGATTCGAAAGGGCGCGCTTTTCCTGAAAATGAGCCTAAGTATCGTACCGCCTTTCAACGCGACCGTGAACGCATTCTCCATACGACTGCTTTTCGTCGATTAGAGTATAAAACACAAGTTTTTGTTAACATTGAAGGTGATTATTACCGTACCCGCCTGACGCACACTCTCGAAGTGGCACAAATTGGACGTACCATTGCCCGTTCGCTAGGTGCAAACGAAGATTTAATCGAAGCCATCTGCCTAGCTCACGATCTTGGGCACTCTCCCTTTGGTCATTCGGGCGAAGCCATTCTTAATCGAATAATGGCAGATCACGGTGGGTTTGATCACAACAAACAATCCCTACGCATCGTCATCGAGATGGAAAAACGCTATCCTGAATTCGACGGTCTAAATCTTACCTGGGAAACACGAGAAGGCATCGTCAAACACGAAACAGAGTACGACATTGCAGATGCTTCGAATTTCAACCCGGATTTGCGCGGTCATTTAGAGGCGCAGATTGCCAATGCGGCTGATGAATTAGCGTACAGCACCCACGACCTAGATGACGGGCTGCGCTCTGGGATGATTACCCCAGCCAAGCTCAAAGATATATCCCTATGGAAGATGATGATTGAAAGTATCGGTTGGCAGAACTGTACGCTAGATGACATCACACGCCACCGCCTTATTCGTCGATTAATTGGCATTGAAGTGACCGATATCCTTTCAGCAACCAATGAACGCTTGCTGGAGAGTAATGTGCAATCTGTTGAGCAACTGCAACATATGGATTACAATGTAATTGGCTTCAGCAATGATATGGAAGAGCATCATCAGGAATTGAAAAAATTCTTATTTGCAAGCCTCTATCGACACCCTCGTGTCGTTCGCATGCAAGTCAAAGCGGAACAGATTATCGCAGCCATATTCCAAGCCTATCAACAAGAACCAAGCATGCTTCCTCATCATTTCCAGGCACAAATAGACTATTTGGGGTTAGAGCGAACAATCTGCGATTATATCGCTGGCATGACTGACCGCTATGCTATTAAAGAACACAGCAAACTGTTTAACCCCACGGTGCGTTCCTAGAATTATTCAGCCAAAGAGATGTCCATGAGCAAACAATATTTAACTCCTGAAGGGGCCAAAAAGTTAAAAGAAGAACTGCTGCGCTTGGAAGGCCCAGCGCGTGAAAAGATAGCTCATCGGTTAAAAAGCGCAATTGAAATGGGTGATCTTTCTGAGAACGCGGATTATATAAAAGCCAAAGAAGATCAAGGTTTTCTTGAAGGGCGCATTGAGGAAATCAAATATTTGCTGCATAAAGCAGAAATCATCCAAGAAAATACGAACTTTGACAGCATTATCATAGGCGCTAAAGTTACTATCCAGGAGGATGATTGCGAGCCAGAAATTTATCATTTAGTTGGCAGCAAAGAAGCCAACCCTGGCGATGGACGAATCTCCAATGCGTCGCCCATTGGACAGGCACTTTTAGGAAAAAAAATAGGTGAGCGTGTCACCGCCAACACCCCCGGGGGCGATATCGTTTTCAAAATATTGAAGATCGAATAATCTGTATAATGCTATCTGGTTATTACAATATATAACATAACCTTAAACTAAAAGCCCCCGGTCTCATTTCAGAGCCGGGGGCTTTTTTTATTCTTAGGACCGCTGCCAAACGGCTAATTCTATTGTCATGCGATTGAAGAAACTGCGTGGCGGCAAATTGTTATCCTGACCATAATCCATGTCAATCACGCGGGCAATAACACGCAAAGTAGCTGTTTCTAATATAACTTCATTGCCTGGACCGGCCAGCGCCAGTATACCTTTCGTTTCAAACTGTTCTCGTAAAGTGTCATCGGTATAAGCAAAATCGCTGAGAACAACTTTGGTTACCGTCTGGATATCTCTTTGGTCAAACAACCAAATTTCAAAAGCCGATACTTTCTTTGGGTCACTGACCTCAATAGTTGGCTCAGCAATTCCAATACCACACTCACCCAAGAATTTTCCGGATGGAGAATCGATGGAAAAGGAATCATCAAATAAGCTATCGCCAAACATATAGGTTGTCATATATTGGGCCATGGGAGGGGCGTCATCATGAACGCCAATTTCAGTAGGATCAATTTTCTCATTGACATCTAGGTCTTGCGCGGTCGTCGAATAATCCTGCGGCGAAGAAGGTCGTCGGAATATGTATAGATAAAGGGCTACTACTACAGCCAAAACAATAACCACGGCACACATGATGAAAATCGTTGTCATAGACGATGGTTTCTCGCTATCACTCGTTTCGACTTCGGTTGCTGCATCAACTGTTGAGGGGTTAACCACGTCCTTAAAAAACTCAATGGCTACGCTATCTTGATCTCCAGGTTCTGCTTCAATAGTTATCAATATATTCTCGGCATCCGTGCCAAGCCCCTGCCATCGTTGCAGGGCTTGGTCGCCATCAACATTGGCTCCATAAGAATCAATGGCCATGCGTAAGTAATCTTCCTGGAAGGTCGCTTCTAAATCACTGGGCGAAGCATCAACCCACGCCACAGGCCACAAACCCCAGCCAATCACAATCCAGCCGATCAATAACCCAATGACGAATCCAACCAGTACCAAAGCAATTGGATTTTTAAATCGTTCGCGGAATGAATCCATAATCTCTCTCCCAAACTACTTTTTACATCATCCCGATAGGCAAAAAACTCAAAAATCGGGCAAAAGCAAATCCCCGAAAATTCCTAACCTATTGTAGACGAGTCCATAAAAACTTGCAATCATTTACTTATCATGAAAAATATTACTTATTGTTACGTTGCAAGCCTTATGCCAACTCAACAAGATCCTCGACACCATCTGGCAATATTTCATCACGCAAAAATTTTCCACCACATTTTAGACAAGTTACATGATTCTTATTCTCTGTAATGAGTAAGCCCTGGCATTTGGGACAAGGTGTCGCTAATGGCAATTTCCATGAAGAGAATTCGCAAGAAGGATAATTTTCGCAACCATAAAATACGCGACCGCGGCGAGTTTTCCTCCTCACTAGTTCTCCGCCATCATCCGGGCATTTTACCGCAATCTTCTCAAGCAAAGCTTCCGTGTAACGACATTCAGGGAAGTTGCTACAGCCGATGAACTTTCCATGCCGCCCCCAACGAATCACCAGGCCTTGACCGCAATCAGGACAATCACGTCCCAACGGTTCTGGACCCATATTCAAATCGGGCATATTTTTATTAGCAAGTTCTAAAGTCTTTGAAAAAGGGCCGTAAAAATTTCTTATAATTTCAACCCAAGTCATATCTCCGGAGGCAACTTGATCTAAGCTGGCTTCCATTTTAGCGGTAAAACTGGTATCAACAATATCAGGAAAATGCCCAACAAGCAGATCAGTGACCAAAATTCCTGTCTCGGTAGGATACAATCGTCGTTTTTCACGAAATACATAATTACGATTCAGCAAGGTTGCAATCGTTGGCGCAAAGGTTGAAGGGCGTCCAATGCCGTTTTCCTCCAGCGTGCTCACCAAGGATGCATCGGAAAAGCGAGGCGGTGGCTGTGTGAAATGCTGCTCAGGAAGCAAGCGGATTAGGTTAAGCCATTGCCCAACACTTAGGTCCGTAGGTACCGGCATTTCTTCTATTTTATCTTTTTCTTTCAAGTCCTTTAAGACAACCAAAAATCCTGGGAATTGGGTGGTTGATCCGGAGGCCCGCAGTAAAAATTGATGCTGATCCCCTTTGGCATCAATTTCTATCGAAATCGTATCGAAAATCGCGTCTGCCATTTGCGAAGCTACAAAGTTCTGCCAAATTAACTGATATAGACGATATTGATCTCGAGTCAAGAATTGTTTAATAGCCAGCGGTGCTCGTAAAACTGAAGTCGGTCGCACAGCTTCGTGTGCTTCCTGTGCCCCGCGTGATTTGGTTTTATATTTCGGGGGATTGGCGGGCAAATAGCTGCTGCCATATTTTGAGGTAATGAAGGTGCGCACTTCTTTTTGAGCAACTTTGGAAACATTGACTGAATCGGTTCGCATATAGGTAATCAAACCTGTTTCGCCACCATTGTCGATTCCAACACCCTCGTAAAGCTGCTGGGCAATGCGCATCGTGCGACGCGCAGTATACTTCAAGCGGCGGGAGGCTGCCTGCTGCAAAGTACTTGTGGTAAAAGGAGCCGATGGTTTCCGCTGCCGTGTGCCAATTTTCGCTTTACTGACGCGGTATTTCGCCTTTTCCATGTCTACCAACAGTAAGTCAACATCTACTTTTTGTTTGAGGGCGATCTTTTCTCCATCCACGCGCGCCAATTTCGCCGTAAATATCCGCTGCTTACCCTGGGGGGTCAACTCCGCTTGAATGCTCCAATATTCTTGGGGATTAAAGGCTTCAATTTCACGTTCGCGATCAACAATCAACCGTAACGCCACCGATTGCACCCGCCCCGCAGAAAGGCGACCGCGTACTTTTTTCCACAACAAAGGGCTAATGCTGTAACCAACCAAGCGATCCAAAATACGGCGACCTTGCTGAGCATTGACCAAATCCATGTCCATGGCGCGAGGGTGCGCGAAGGCTTCTTCGATCGCTGGGCGAGTGATTTCATGAAAAATGACTCGCTGGGTGCGTTCTGGATCCATCTCGGCCGATTCGAGTAAATGCCAAGCAATGGCTTCACCCTCACGATCGAGGTCGGTAGCTAGATAAATTTTTTCCGCCTTGGCGGCCAATGTTTTAATTTCTTTTACTACTGGGCGTTTATCATTAGGAACACGATATTTAGGTTTAAAATCGTTCTCAACATCTACTGATAATTGGGATCGCAATAAATCTCTCACATGCCCAATGGAGGCTTTAACTTTATAGCCCTTGCCCAGAAAGCGTCCCACCGTGCGCGCTTTGGCTGGTGACTCGACAATGACCAATTTTCCAGAACGTTTAACTTCTTTCTTTTTTCGCCGATACTCTGCAGCATCCTTAGGTGGCTCCATGCCTTTGTGCGCGTCTGTACGCCCCATACGGAAGACATTTGTTCCGCATACTGAGCACTCACCGCGTGTGGCAGGGGTACCCGTTTTGGTAAAAACAGCCTGCGCGTCTTTAATCTCTTGTTTTTCTTTACATTTTACACAATAAGCTTGCATACAATAACTCCACAAAATAGCTTTTCATTAAGCTACAAATATTGACTACCTTGCTCAAACTGCTTGACAATTTGACGCACTTCCTGAGCTTGATCTTTCTTACACACCAGCAACACATCGCCGGTATCAACAATAATTAAATCATCGACACCAATAGTTACAATCAATCGATCGGTTGTCTTTTTATAAACCAGCGTATTGTTTGTCTGTAATGAAATACATCCACCACCTTGAAATACGTTGCCATTTTCATCGGTGGAAATAACCTCGAAAAGTGCATCCCAACTACCTACATCGTACCATCCCAAGTCCTTGCAGGGATGACAACTACATCGCTCGCATTTTCCATGATTCCATAATCGATGGTCTCAGGTTCGATGGTTGGCCAAATTTCGTGAATGATTGTATGGATTTCAGGTTGACCCCACGAACTGGCAATTTTATTTAATTTGGCGTTTAAATCGGGCATTTGCCGAGCAAACTCATGCAATATGCGGGCTACTCTCCAAACAAACATTCCGGAGTTCCAATCAAAATCACCACTATTGATCATCTTTTTCGCTTTCGACGCATCGGGTTTTTCAATAAAATGCAACACCCGAAAAGCATTTAAATCACCATAACGCGCGACTAACTCACTGCGTTGAATATAGCCATAGCCTGTAGCGGCATAAGTAGGCGCGATACCCAAGGTCACAAGATGATCTTGTTGCGCGGCTTCATAGGCCGCCAACAATAATCCTCGGAAAATTTCTTCATGTTTAAAAATGTGATCCGCGGTTAGAACGGCCATTACAGCTTTAGGGTCGCGAGCTTGCAACGCGATAGCTGCCATCCCCACAACCGAAGCCGTACCGCGCGGCATCGGTTCGATTAGAAAATTATCTTTCGGGATTTCAGGACATTGTGCTTGCAGTTTTTCAGCCTGATCTACTACTGTAACCACAATAATCCGCTCTGGAGAAAATAGACCATTTAATCGTGAGACTGCGATTTGAAACAACGAGCGATCATTGATCAAAGGCAGCACCTGTTTAGGGCTATCTTTACGGGATAACGGCCAAAGACGTGTACCACCGCCCCCGGCCATAATAACTGCGTAATAGTGTTCAGTCATCCTGCACCTAATCGTTCTCCGCTATCAAATAATCTGCGCCCAACTCACGAACAGCGGTATAGCGCATGCCACCGACTTGCCTAACCATACCTTTTAGTTCCATGATGGCTAAGGTAGAAGTCACTTGCTCAATGGGCAAAGATGAGCGGGCACGGATTTCATCAACGTGAACGGGTTCTATATCTAAAATATCAAATATCTGCGCTTCGAGAGCATTGGCCGGCAAAACGCTGCGAATAGCGCGATGTTCGGAGATCATGGTCAATTCAAGCACTTCTAAAATCTCTCTTGGATCAAGCAATGGGTAAGCGCCATCGCGAATCAAGTGATTAGTACCTTTACTTTGCGGGGCAGTGACCTGGCCGGGCAGGGCGAAAACATCACTTCCTTGCTCAGCGGCAAATTTTGCAGTAATCAACGCACCACTCTTCAAGCCTGCCTCGATAACCACCGTCGCCATTGACAAACCAGAAATGATACGGTTTCGAGGGGGAAAATTGTAGGCTTCAGGCGCAGTACCCATAGGGTAATCGCTGATTAATGCGCCGTTGGCTATTATTCGTTCCGCTAACTGACGGTGCTCCGGCGGATAGATTCGATCCACACCACAGCCCAAAACAGCAATAGTGCGACCGCCGGCGTCAAGTGCAGCCTGATGCGCGATACCATCAATGCCACGCGCTAAGCCACTGACGATGGTGACACCATTTTGCACCAACGTGCGAGCTGTTTCATCGGCGATCTGGCGCCCATATGCTGTTGCGCGACGAGTGCCTACAATGGCTACGGCCCAGGTATCGGTTGGCAGCAAAGATCCGCGGATATAAAGTACCGGCGGTGCGTTGGTAAATTCCCGCAGACGAGCCGGATAATCTTCATCATCCCAGGTGAGTACTTGAACACCCTGCGCTTGGATTTGCTCCCAAATTATTTCAAGGGAGACATCAGCCCGCAGCTTAATCAAGTTCTGAATAATGTTTTGGCTTAGCCCGGTTTTCTGCAACGCCTGTGCTGAAGCATGCCAGGCAATTTTAACATCACCAAATACATCCAGTAAAGCCCGAAATCGAACTGCACCAATACCTTTGACTAAATTAAGCCCAATCCAATACAGCCGAGAATCATCCAAAACCAGCCCCCACAACTAAAAAAAGATCTAATCCGAACACCCAATATTTCTAAAATACTATTGTAAACGTGCATCAGAATACCATACTGCTTTCTAAAATGTCAAGACAGCCTTTATTTATCAGGCAGTAATCCCGGCAACAACTTCACGTGAATTTCTTTGTGTTCAATATCGATGTTAACGATGACTGATTCAATCGCGGGCAGCAATATTTGGCGACCGTCGGCTGTAAACACAATATAAACATCGTTTGCGCCTGTCTCGATGATTTCGGTCAGTGTTCCCAAAAGCAAATCACCTTCTTCTTGAATGACGCGCATCCCAAGCAGTTGGTGCTGATAAAATTCGCCATCGGGCAGCGCTGGCCGATCGTCAGCGCGCACCATCATCAATTGATTTCGAAAGAAACCGGCTTGATCGCGGTCTGTAATATCTTCAAAAGCAATCAGCATATCATCTCGATGCCAACGAACAGATTGGATGGTATGCATGGTGTGATTTTTACCTACATAGATCGCTAAACCGGGCTTTAAACGTTTTGGGAAATCCGTCCATACCGACATGAGAATTTCGCCGTGCAAACCGTGCGGACGGCGCAGCTTGCCTACAGCTAAGAACTCAGGCTCGCCCATTGAAGGCGAGCCTGAGTTCTTAGTTTGAAATGTATTTTTTTCAGAAGTCATTGCGGATCAAGAATATCCAGAGAAGCACGCTTGCCTTCACGAGCAGCAGCTACACGCAACAAATCTCGCATTGCGTTCGCTACGCGCCCACCTTTGCCAATCACACGGCCCATATCTTCCTGGGCGACTCGGAGATGGATATATACTTTTGAACCATTCTCTTTTTGATCTACGCGAACTTCCATTGGATCATTGACCAGAGAACGGGCAATATATTCGATTAAATCTTTCATAACAACCCTCCTCGTACCCTAATTATCCGGAAATCTTAGAGATTAAGTCTAGTATCAAGACCAACTGTCAATAGTGATAGCGATTACTTGCTTATTATTTTAACTGAACCATAAATCTCGTCAAATAAGGGTATGAGCAAGTACCATCACTCGCATACAGCAAGCTTATTCCTGATTTGTTTAACCTAGGCTTCAACTTCTTCCGTTTCAGCTTTTTCTTCAGTGGGCTCTTCAACTGTTTTTTTAGCTTTTTTAGAGGTGGCAGCAGCCATTAAATCATCGCGTCGGGTGCGAGGATCAACAGCACGCTCTTCTTGCACCGTGGCAGCTTCTGCTACCAACACAGCAACATCTTCACCAGCCTTGAAACGCTCGTAACGTTCTGTTAAGCCCACTTGATTAAACAATTTAGCCACCGAATCAGAGGGCTGAGCGCCGACGCTCAACCAATAATAAACACGGTCTTCTTCAAATTGAATGGTGGACGGCTCGGTACGGGGATTATAAAATCCTAAAACTTCTAGAAAACGCCCATCGCGGGGGCTTTCTTTATCGGCAGCTACAACTCGGTAACTAGGTTGTTTTTTTGCACCAACACGGCGCAGTCTGATACGAACCATGATCTGTCTCCTTCAGTACAGATGATCTTCTTATAAAATATGTACCACCAAAAATCCAAACCTGAGGGGCGCCGAAGGAGGCGCAGAAGCGGAATGAAATTTTTGACAATTAACCAAACATTGCGGGAAGATTGCGCATGCCAGACTTTCGAAAAGTCTTAAAAACACGACGCATCTCTCGAAATTGCTTCAATAAACGATTAACATCCTGAACTTGTGTGCCAGACCCCAGGGCAATGCGCCGTTTTCTGCGAGCGTTTAGGATCTTAGGTTTTTGGCGTTCTTGAGGGGTCATCGAACTCAAGATAGCTTCTGTGCGCTTGAATTGTCTTTCGGCGTCACCCGGGTCAACCTCACGGGCAGCCTTACCCATATTGCCAGGGAGCATATTCATAATTTGCCCAATAGGACCCATATTGCGGACTTGACCTAACTGTGTGGCAAAATCTTCCAGCGTAAAATCGCCCGACAACATACGTTCGGCTTGCTTTTGGGCATTTTCCATATCCACAACAGTTTCGGCTCGTTCAATCAAGCCAATCACATCGCCCATGCCCAAGATACGAGATGCCAAGCGAATAGGGTCGAAAGTTTCTAAATCTTCAAGACCCTCACCAGTGCCCAAGAATTTGATAGGTAAACCTGTTACCGAGCGAATAGAAATGGCTGCACCACCACGGGCATCGCCATCCATCTTTGATAAGATCAACCCGGTCAGCGATACAACAGCGCTAAATCCCTGCGCGATATTAACTGATTCTTGCCCGATCATAGCATCCACAACCAGCAATGTTTCGGCAAGTTCTACCTGGGACGAGATGGCGCGCAATTCACTCATGAGCTCATCATCCAATTGTGAGCGTCCGGCGGTATCTAATATTACAGCCGTAAAACCACCGCGCTGCGCCTTTTTATAAGCCTGCTGAGCTAATTTTGGAGGCGTCAAGTTGAGATCAGAATAAACATCCACTTTCAATAGCTGGCCCAAAGCCTGTAACTGCTGCACAGCGGCAGGGCGATATGGGTCGGCTGCGACCAAGAGCACACGTTCGCCTTGGCTACGCAAGAGGCGAGCAAGTTTACCAGCAGCTGTTGTTTTACCAGAACCTTGCAAACCAATCAACATGATCATACGCGGTTTTGGACCGTGCAATTCCAAAGCAGCGGGTTCACCAAGGGTGGCAATCAACGCTTCATGGACAATCTTAACAACTTGCTGCCCAGGAACGAGAGCACGGGAAACCTCACGGCCAACAGCCCGTTCACGAACACGAGCCACAAAATCTTTGACTACATCAAAGTGCACATCGGCTTCAAGCAACGCCAAACGTACTTCACGCATTGCCGCGTCAACATCGCGCTCAGAGAGCTTACCTCGACGGCGTAAGTTATCAAAAATATGGTTAAGTCGTTGCGTTAAATGATCAAACATAGGTCACGTCAAAATTGCGGCTGATAGGTTCAGCCGCAAGTCCGGATTTTAGCGTGGAAGCGTGAAATGGTCAAGGGAAAGTTGATAACATTGCACCGGTACTGTACCTATGGTAAAATCCATGCCGCTCGGAAGGGGTTCCCCTACTGACAAATTAGGAGGGATGGCCGAGTGGACTAAGGCGGCTGTCTTGAAAACAGCTGTGGGTTCACGCCCACCGGGGGTTCGAATCCCTCTCCCTCCGCCTAAGTACTAGTGAGCGATTCTCTTACTGCGCACACTTAACAATTGAATTGGGGAGGTGCCAGAGTGGCTGATTGGGGCCGCCTGCTAAGCGGTTGTCGGGGTAATGCTCGACCGCGGGTTCGAATCCCGCCTTCCCCGCCTCATCGGTAAATTTGCCGATTTGCTCTCGTAGCTCAGTGGATAGAGCACTTGGTTGCGGACTAAGGGGTCGCGCGTTCGAGTCGCGCCGAGAGCGCCAAGTAAAGAGCGGGAGTTTTCCCGCTCTTTTTTATATCTTAATGTTTTTCTTGGTTGCTTATGCCAATCCAAAAAAACACAAATACAACCCATATTATTATCATCGGTGCCGGCCCGGCGGGCATATCGACAGCGCTGCATCTTATCCAAAAAGATCCGTCCTGGGCTAATCGCATGATCATCCTAGAAAAAGCCCGCCACCCCCGCCCCAAGCTCTGTGGGGGTGGTCTGACCCGATTTGGACTGAGGACATTAAGAAACCTGGATGTACCTTTACCTTTGCCCTTGCCACAAGCGGAAGTACAAGATGTTATTTTTCGCTATGGGGAGCGCGAGATCCATGTACGCGGCAAACCGCAATTTATTGTCTTCCAACGCCCAATACTGGATGCCTACCTTGCTGAAGTAGCAAAATCACGTGGTGTACACATTCGAGATAATGAACCTGTTTTGGACATTAAGGTGAGTGTTGATTCCATCAGCGTCACCACGCCCAAAGGCAGCTACCAAGCCAAAATACTTATTGGCGCTGACGGGTCAACGGGAATTACCAGGCGTTTGCTAAAAAGCAGTCAGGGCTCCAGGCATGTGGCGCGTTTATTGGAAACTTTTATCCCTGCCACCGAAAATGCTGACTTATTCAAATCTAAGCAGGCTCTTTTCGATTTTAGTTTCGTCAATCACGATTTGCAAGGCTATACCTGGGATTTCCCATCATGGGTTAATGGCAACCCTATATTTAATCGCGGCATTTATGATAGCCGGGTTATTGCACAGCGCCCGCGAGCCTCTTTACCAACATTATTGAGCGCGTTTATTAAAATTGAGAATCAGAGTGGTCCATTTAAAGGTCATCCCATCCATTGGTTTAGCCCAAAAAATACATTTTCCTCTGCTCACATTTTGTTAGTTGGTGATGCAGCCGGAACAGACCCACTCTTCGGTGAGGGCATTGGTCCTGCACTAAGTTATGGAGCAACCGCCGCTGACGCAATTCAGCTAGCTTTTTCAAAAAACAAATTTACTTTCCAAAATTATCGCCGCCAGGTCCTTTTGTCTCCGGTAGGACGATATCTGCTGGTACGCTGGATTGGAGCACAAGTTATCTACCGATTCAGCACAAAACCGAGTTTTATGAATTTGCTATGGCGCGTGGGCAATTTCGTGAGTAAAATTTGGCAAGCCGGAAAATTATAATAGAAAACACATGAATACACCCCAATATCAAATCCTACTTACTAACGACGATGGCATTCAATCACCTGGTTTATGGGCCGCTGCCAAAGCCCTTGATCCATTAGGGTATATCACCGTGGCCGCACCGCGCGAGCAATCGTCTGGGGCTGGGCGCAGCCTGCCATCTACTTCAGATGGTATTATTCGACTTGAAAAAGTTCAAGTCAACGGACGCGAATGGCCAGTATATGCCGTTGGCGGGACACCTGCTCAAGCCGTACTACATGGTGCACTTGAGATCATGCCTAAAAAACCGGATTTGGTCGTC
>PVMK01125020.1_pt1 | contig 60306 bp, 51 predicted proteins | sample 1853481 | NCBI WGS metagenome assembly PVMK01 (sample SAMN08533507, study PRJNA380276) | Marine sediment metagenome, whole genome shotgun sequencing project.
CGGCCAAGCACGAGCCAGCCCGGTTCGCCGTTGCGTTTCAAGTGGCCGCCGAGCCGTGCGATGGCGAGCATGGCCTGTCGTAGCGTCGGGTTCTTGGGAAGCGGCTTCTCGGCTGCGTGACGCAGCACTTCGAGCTCGACCGAGCAGAGCACCGCCGATGCCGGTAGCTTGTTCTCCTCATGGGCCAGCGTTCGAAGTCGAAGCAGGTTCCACGCAATCGGCAAAAGAAGTGCCAAGGCGTTGACGAGGGTGCGGTAGCTTCCGAGTTGTCGTTTCTCATACGCGCATCCTGTCTTGAGCGCTTTGAAGAGCTCCTCGATGCGCCACCGGCGACGGTAGCTGTCGACCACCGCCAAGATGTCCGCTTCGGTCTCGATGGGTTCGGTCGTCATCAAGGTCCACTCGACCGGCTCGATGCCTTGGGCCACATCGATTTCACGCACCCACACCACATGAAGTGGCACCGTCTGCGGAAAGTCTTTGCCGTAGTAGTTCGGCGCTCGAATCTCGACGACTCCAGCGCCAATCGAAAGCGTCGCTTGCCGCGACTCACGCGGGAGCTTCTGCTTGGTGTTCACCCGAAATCGGCTCTTTTTCCGTTTCGATAGCGGCACACTTCGCGTGCATACCACAGGGCTCGACGACACGAATTCCCTGAGTTTGTCGGGCTCTTGTCCCTCCGCATGAATGCGGCGATTGCCCGAAGCACGAATGATGAAGCGGCTCTTTCGTTCGACCAGCGTCCGAAGCACGTGATAGTCGTCGGCCTCGCTATCCATCACATGAAGCGCTCGACTGCGTTCGACCCTGCCTTCCACTTGGTCCATCAACAACAGCCATCGGTCTTGTTCGCTCGACAGCTTGATGGCCTTGGCTTTGGAAAACTCTCCTCGCTTCTGACGCTGCGTGACCGTGTCCTTGCCACGGGACCATGGATGAAGCCCAAGCACGCCAAGCGGAACGCCGTCTTGCCCGACCGCCATCGCGATATGACCGAACAGCGTGCGACCGGCGTACTCCCCCAGCCCCTCTCGCGGCGTGTTGAACTTGAACACCGTCGTGTCGTGCACACACAACACCGTATCTAAACCTTCGCATCGTCCGACCGTGGCCTCCACATGCGGTGCCAAGATGGCATCCGGTTCGACTCGGTCGTTGCTCAAAAACCGATAGAACGCTTCGAGCTCCGCCTCGGTCATCGCATGCGGAAACCCGACATCGGGATTGGCTTCGAGCGTCGCTGCAATCGTTTGAAGCCTCGTGTTGAGTCTTGTGTCGCCGAGCGCCGCCCCCGCATACTCGCCGTCCACCAATCGTTTCTCTTCCCCCATCCAGCTAGGTAGATCACGGGGCTGCGAAGGCAGCAACTAGCCTTCCTAACCGATCGAAATCAAACGGCGTTTCGACTTGTGTAGGATCATGAGCCACGCGGTCCGTTGAGCGTTGTTGTGCGATGGCGCCGGCGGCCGCGCCGGCGCTACTTGACCAGAGTGGTGCGGTGTACTCCGGCAATCCCCACCCCGCCATCCCCACGCGAGCGCCTAGAGCCACCGATCAGAGTCGAACTGATGACCTACGGTTTACGAAACCGTTGCTCTACCAACTGAGCTACGGTGGCCTAGGGTTTGCTCTCTGGGAGAGCGGCGATGCTGGTAGCGTGACGGGGCCGGACTGTCAATCACCCCGGGAAATGTCGACTACACCAACGGAGAACGGCTCGCGACGGACAGGCTCGCCCGTGTGTCGTGTCGCCCCTTGTCCCGTCTGTGCTCGCCTAGTCGTCCTCATCCTAGTCGTCGTCGTCCGAGTCGTCGACGACGAGCTCTTCCTCGGTGTCTTCCTCGTCGTCGTCGTCGTCGTCGGTGTCGTCGGTGTCGTCGGTGTCGTCGGAATCGTCGTCCTCCGGCGCAGTGTACTTGAGATTCACGTTGGCATCGCCGAGCTGCGTCTCGAGGAGCTCCATCAGCTCCTCCACATCCTCGCCGGACCACTCGTCCAGGATTTCCGAGATAAAGTCGTAGAAATCGCCGCTGTCGATGCGGCGCTCGATTTCCTCGACGTCATCGTCGGAAAAGACACTGACCAGGTCTTCGCGCAAGGCGTCGATTTGGCCGTCCTCGATGGCGTCGGCCACCGAGAGCCGGACTCGCTGCATCGCGCGCTTGTTTAGGAAGATCTCCATCAGAAAACACCTAAGCGGGTCGAATCGGCGCTACTATAAAAGAGGCCTGGGAGCTGTCAATCTTGTCGGGGTGGGATCTGACCCTTTATGCTGCGGCCGTGCCAACCCGCGCCGCCGCTATCTGTCTTTGGGCGCTGTGCCTCACGGCGCCGCAGCCGCTTCGGGCGGATTCGGGAGAGCTGCCGGGCGGGCCGCCAGAGCGGCAAGGGTCGATCGCCGTAGGAGTCGAGACCGGTCTGGTCATTCCCCTCTCGACCCATAGGCTCTGCCCCGCCGGCTATGAGTGTATCGCTGACGTCGGCTGGGCTGTCGGGATCAATGTCTCGTACCGATGGGCGAACGGCATTGGCCTGGGCTTCGGATACGAGCTCTGGCTCCTCACGGCGAATGGTGTCTACGAAAGCACGGTTCCACAGATGTTCACCGGGCTGCTCCAGTACTCCTTCCTGCCAAACCACGCGACTCATCCCCTGTTGCGTCTCCGAGGCGGCTTTCTGATGCTGGGTCCCTCGTTTAGCGTGGCCACCATCGGGGGGACCGCAGAGATCGGGGCCGGCGCGGAGGTCGAGATCAGCTCGAGCACGGTCTTCTCCTTCCTCGTGACGGGGAATCTCCTTCGGACCCAGTCGTTCACCACCGCTGCGGACGGCGCTCTACGGGGAGTCGACGGCGCGCTCGACGCCATGCTGGTTCTGAGGGTCGGGTTCAATTTCCTGCTGTGAAAGGGCCTGAATCACGCGAGATGCCGCGCCCTAAGCGGTGGAGATTTCGACAGCGCGGCTGTAAGCTGTATCGTTATAGTGTCTTGGCGGGGTCAGTGGATGCAGGCAGGGGCTGAATGAGCGGCGACGCACACCGCAATGGTGATGATCAGTCGAATGCGAATGACGGTGGCGAGACGCTCACCCCGGCGTCCGGCATGGAGAGCTGGGCCAACGCGCCCAAGGCGGCCTCGGCGCCTACCCCGCAAGGGCTCCACTTCACGTTTTACGGGAAGACGGCCGTCGGGCTCGTTCGTGAGCACAACGAAGACAACTTCCTGGTCGCCGACCTGGGCGATAGTTCAGGGCCCCTTCCTCCGGAGAAAGAGGTTTCGGGCTCGGTCTCGGAGCATGGTGTCGCCTTGGCCGTGTGTGACGGCATGGGGGGTGCCGCCGCCGGCGAAGTGGCCAGTCGCATGGCGGTCGACACGCTGTTCAGCGTACTGCAAGGCGACGGCGCTCCTGAAGACCGCGACGGGTTTGCTCGGCGTCTGGTCGACTCCGTCGAGGAAGCCGGCGCGCAGATTTTCCTCTCCGCCAAGAAGGACCGAACCCGTCGTGGGATGGGAACGACCGCGACGGTGGCAGGCCTCGTCGATAAGGTGCTCTTCATGGGCCAGGTCGGAGACAGCCGTTGCTACATCCTGAGAAACGGCCGACTGAGCCTAATCACCAAAGACCAATCGCTCGTCAATCAGTTGATCGAAGCAGGGCAGCTAACCGAAGACGAAGCCGAGGCCTTCGAGCACTCGAACATCATCCTGCAAGCGCTGGGCACCACCCAGCAGGTCGCGGTCGATCTGACCTTCGTCGAGCTTCGGCGCGGTGACCGGGTCCTCCTGTGCTCCGATGGTCTGAGCGGTCTCGTTCACGACGACGCCATTCAAGAGGAAATGGCCTGCATCGGCCCACTCCCCGAGCTCGTCGATCGCCTGATCGAGCTCGCCAATGCGGGCGGGGGGCATGACAACATCACGTGCGTCGTCGCCGACTTCGACGGCGACGCGTTGGAGCCACCCGAGGAGGGCGCCGTCCCGTTCTATCAGCAGTATCCCCTACCACGAGGCAAGAACGCGCGGCCGACGTCGGGGCCGAGCTTGCCCCATGTGGTCAAGAGCATGGTGCCTCGCGCGATGTCGGCGCAGCGACCGGCGGCTCATGACATCCTGTCCGATCCGCCCGGGCCGGTGTCGTTCTCATGGTCGACTGCGGCGTCTGTGTTGGCGCTGCTCGGTTTGGCCGCGGTGATCACCATCGTGAGCGCAGGTCGTCGCGCGCCGACGACTACGTTCGCTCCGGCGCCACCACCGCCCGCGTACGTAGACGCTCAGGTTCCCGTCGACGTGAAGGTTCGTGCTGCGCTTGACAGCGGTGAGCTTTACGTCAACGGCCGAAGCTATGGTCCATTGCTACTCGACGAGGCAATTCTTCTGCGCTTGCCTCCTGGTTCCTATCATTTCGAGGCCCGCGAAGTGGATGGGACTCGACTGGGTAAAGACGTCTTGGTGGAGCCTGGGCGGCCCACGGAGGTCGTTCTCATTCCGCCCACCGATTGAGGTTCGGTCATGATCCGACTTCGCCAAATCAAGGGCGCCGACTCCGGACGCGAATTCGAGTTCGAGCAAGATCTCATTCGTATCGGTCGCATGCCAGACAGCGATGTGAACTTCGATCCAGAGGTCGACTTGGACGCCTCTGGACGACATGCCGAGATTCGTAACAAAGACGGACGCTATCTCTTGATCGATACGGGAAGCCGGAATGGTACATGGCTGAACGGTCAGCGCATCAAGCACGCCGCCCTCAATTCCGGTGACGAGATCGAGCTCGGTCGCGGGGGGCCCAAGTTGGAGATCGCGTCGGTTCGAAATCGCCCGACTAGCCGTGAGCCGACGGGGCAGATGCGCTCCGGTGGCACGCAACGTGACCCGAGGTTCGACCCTCTCGCCATGCCGGTAACGACCGCGACCCGGCTCGAAGATCTCATGGCTCGTCCAGATCTCCTCCCCGAGAGCCTTCGCGTCTCGCAAGTGCCTGGCGGCGCGACGAGGAAGCGGTGGCAGCAACCAAGCTCGGCTGTGCTCTGGGGCGCCGCCGGGGTCCTTCTCTTGGTGGCGATTGCGATCGTCGTAGGCGCTTCGATCCAGTAGCTTTGTTGACTGTGGCGCGGGCCGTCCGCGAAAAGCAAGGGAGCCCATGCTTCGCGCTCGACTCGCGGCCTGGCTTCGGCCGGCTTCCCAAACACCCGAACCGCTCGAAGGGCGCCAGGCGTATCACTCGGACATTCGTGAGCTGCGGCCCGATGCTTGGTCGACGCGTTCACCGGTCGCGCGGGGACGCGACGTAGAACGCGCGATGTGGCTCGCAGGCGTTAGCTCGCGCGACTTTTCCGAGGTGGTCGGCATCGACTTGTCTCCTCACCTCGTGACTCCAGTCGATGACATCGTCACGCTGTGCCGTCGTCGGGCGGAGGCGTGTGAACGGCAGGCGCGAGAGCTCAGCGCCGGGCTTCCGTCGCCCAATCCGTATGGCCGCCCACCACTTCCATGGCATCGGACGAACGCGCATCAGGCGCAAGCGCTCTATCGTGCATCGCAAGCATGGGATGCCCTGGCCGGAGCGCTACTCAGAAATCGGTGGAACGGCTGAGGTCTTCGACCATGTGTTCGAGCACCTCGAATGCTTGCTTCTTCGACTGTGCGAGATCGTTCTGCGCATGCACCGGCGCGGTGGCATAGAAATAGTACTTGAGCTTCGGCTCGGTTCCGCTCGGGCGCAGCATTGCCTGATGTCCACCCTGGAGCTCGAAGATTACCACGTTGCTGGGTGCGAGCTTGGTGAGCGGAGTCACTCCCGCCGGTGTCCATTGCACCTGCCGTTCGAGATCCAGCATGCGAAGCACGGGTTGTCCTCCAATCATGGGCGGCGGCTCTTCTCGGTAGCGGTCGACGACGGCGCTCATTCGCGCTTGGGCGTCGGGGCCTTCGAACCTCACGGAGACCTGACGGTCGGCGAAGAACCCGTGCTTGCGCCAGAGTCGATCCCGCGCGTCCAGAAGCGTCTCTCCATGTGCTTTGAGACGCGAGGCCATATCGATCATCAGCAATGCCGAGCTGATCCCGTCTTTGTCACGCACGGCCTGTGAGGGTGCGTACCCGAGAGCCTCTTCGTAGCCGAACACATAGGAGAAGCCTTCTCGTTCTAGCTCGAGCGCACGGTTCTGGATCCACTTGTGTCCGGTGAGCGTCTGCTCCCAACGCGCCCCATAGCTCGCGGCAACCGGGCCGAGCATCGGACTGCTCACGATGGTCGAGATCACCAGAGGCTTGGCTGTCTCGCCGTGTCGATGGAGTAAATCGTCGGCCAAGAGGATACCGATATCGTTTCCTGAAAGAAGCTCGAAGCCTCCTTCACCACGAATCGCGACCGCAACTCGATCGCCGTCCGGGTCGTTGGCGATTGCGAGATCGGCGTCGACTCGCTCGGCAAGGGCGATAACCCGGTCCATTGCGCCCGGTTCCTCGGGGTTCGGGAACGCAACGGTCGGGAAGTTGCCGTCGGGGGCGGCCTGCTCAGTCACGCTGTGCACGTCCTCGAAGCCCGCGCGGCCCAGCACCTTTCGAAAGGTGTCTTCCGCGACGCCGTGAAGCGCCGTGTAGGCGATGCGGACCTTGCGCCGGTCTTCGGAGTCACTCGCCTCCGAGGCGATTCGCGCGACGTAGTCACCACGTAGGTAGTCCACATCTCGGAGCAAGTTTTGTGCGCGCGCATCGTCGACCGAGAGTCGAGGAATCTGATTTGCGGGCGGGGTGCGCTGAATCTCGTTAGCAATGCCGCGATCGTTCGGGGGGATGATCTGCGCCCCGTTCTCCCAGTACACCTTGTAGCCGTTGTACCCGGGCGGGTTGTGACTCGCGGTGATGATCACGCCGCCCGCTGCGCGAAGTTGTAGGACCGCAAAGGCGAGGACTGGCGTCGGTACCACGTCGCTGAACGCCCATACCGGAATGCCGGCGCCAGCGGCAACTTCGATCACATCGCGTTCGAAAACGTCGCTATTGAGTCGAGCATCGCGACCCACACAGATGCCGCGGGATACCACCTCTGGGACCGCTTGCTTCAACCACGCACACAGACCTGCGGTGGTGCGCGCGACCGTCACCCGATTCATTCGTGTCGGGCCGGCGCCCAGCAATCCGCGAAGGCCTGCGGTGCCGAACTGCAGCGTTCCCGCGAATCGCTCTTCGAGCGCAGCGATGTCGCCACGGTCGATCAGTACCTCGAGCTCACGCCTAGTTTCTGGATCCGGATCCTGTGCGACCCAGGACCGTGCTCTATCGATGATGCTCAAACTACCGCCTCATTTGGCGCTTCATCTTGAATGTACGTCCGCTCTTTGTACCAGACCGCAACCGGGACGAAGAGTATCGCGGTGGCCGCCATGGCAGCGGCAAAAAACAGGTAGTACGAGGCTCCATCGAGCTTGCTCGTCCCGTCCGGATTTTGAATGAAGAAGTTCACCGCGGCCGTGAAGAGGTTTCCGATCGACACGCTCATCAGAAAAGCGCCCATCACCAACGACTTCATTCGCCTGGGTGCCTGCGTATACGAAAACTCCAATGCGGTGATCGAGACGAGGACCTCGGCCGCAGTCATGATGATGTATCCGCCGAGTTGCCACACGATGTTGATGGTTGCACCGGCATCGAGTCTCGCTTCGAGCCATGCGGGCAGCAGGAATGCGGGCACCGTCAGAAACAGTCCAATCGAGATTTTCCTAAGCGGCGTGAGCGGCCAGAAGTCATCGAATGCGGGGTAGATCACCCTGTTGAACAGCGGAATGAAAAGGAGCACCAAGGCGGGATTGAGCCACTGGGCCTGGGAGGGCTCCCAATCCACGATGAAGTGCCGATCCATCCGTTGCGCCTGCAGTACCCACGCCGACCCTTGTTGGTCGAACAAGGCCCAGAACATCGCGATGAAGGCGTAGATGATGAAGAGCTTTCCAAGCGCCTTGAGACCTTCTCGGCTGAACACTTCGCGCAGAAACGCGACCCCACCTGGGGGGATGTGCACGAACTTGTCGCGACCCATCCAAAACACGAACGTCGCAAGCGCCATCAAGACACCAGGCACCCCAAACGCGACGGAGGGACCGAAACGATGGAGGAGGGGCTCGGCAAACAGAATCGATGCGAGCGCGCCGACATTGATCGAGAAGTAGAACCAGCCGAAGATCTTGGGCAGCAGATGAGCGTTGGTCCGGCCGAACTGGTCTCCCACGTGCGCCGACACGCAGGGCTTGATGCCCCCCGAGCCAATCGCGATGAGCCCCAGGCCTAGGGCCAAGCCGGTTCGCGTGTCGTCGATCGCCAGCGTCAGATGACCCAGGCAGTACACGATCGACAGCACCATGATCGTCCGATACTTCCCGACGAACGCGTCCGCGATGAGCGCGCCGAAGATCGGGAAGAAGTAAACGGCCGTGACGAACACGTGAAACCAAGTCTTGGCCTGCTCGTCGGTCATGAGGTCGAGCTCGCCGTGCGCGTTCATCAGGAACTTGGTCATGAAAATGACCAGGATCGCGCGCATGCCGTAGTAGCTGTAGCGCTCCGCCGCCTCGTTCCCGACGATGTAAGGGATCCCCGGAGGCATCGCCGTATTCGGGGCCGGTGCGGTGCGGTAGCGAGCCTCGGAAGACATGGATGTGATCCTAGCGGATTCTTTCTATATCAGCGGCTTTTCGAGCCGTCCGTTCAGACGGTGTCTCCCCATTTTTCTTTACCGCAATAGTGACAGAGGCAAGACTAACCGGGACATCGGGGGCTTCGGCTCACGACGAGGATGCGAATGGAGGACGGCGTGGAAAAAAGCGATGACCTAAGAATAGTTAACCGAGCTTGGGTCGCAACGCTACTGGCGATGGTCGTAAGCGTGCTCGGGGCGGCCTCTGGCGCTTCAGCACAGGGCTCTACGAAGATCGACTTGAACCAGTTCAGGCCAGCCGAATTGACCACGGACGGTTTCGCGACCAGCACTGCGGACGGCCAAGGTCACAAGCGCTTCGGGATCGCGATCTATATCGACTACAACGATGACGCGTTGGTCTTCCAGGACTTTGCCACTGGCTTGAGCTCCTCAGTCGTTCACCGGCAGCTGACCGGTCACCTCGCCTGGAACTTGGGTTTGTGGGATCGCCTCGTCATTTACATGGACATCCCCTATCACTTCACCATCGACGCAGGTCAGGGCGCCGCAGACGGCCTGCCCGGAGGGCCCGGGGGTCCGTTCGACTACCTGCTGCCGAACGGCGGCAGCTTCGGTGACCTGTACTTAGGCGCACGAGGTACCCTGTACGGTACGCGGCATGACGTGTTCCAGCTCGCACTTCAGGCGACCATGACGATCAACACCTCCTCGCTTGCCGACGATCAGCAAAGATACGGCGGTCAGGTCGACAAGTCGCCCTACATCGGCGGCTGGTTCGAGCTCTTGATGACCTTCAATGCCGGCGAAGTCGTTCGCATCCCGATCCAGGCCGGCTACAAGCTGGGCACGCAGGGCCAGTCGGTCACCAACGATCTCTTCGTTGGTAACGAGTTCACCTTTGGTGGCGGCCTGCTGCTCATGATTGCCCAAGACCAATTCATGATCTCAGCCGAAGCCTTTGGCCGTACTGCTGCAAATAGCACCGTGAAGTTTTGGAGCCGTGAAACGACGCCAGTCGAGGTACTCGGCGGCTTCAAGTATCTTCATCCGAATGGTTTCGTGATCGGTGTCTCGGGCAGCGCGGGTGTCGCGCCTGGTTACGGCGCGCCCGACTGGCGTGGCGTGGGCATGATCGGCTTCACGATGCCCGAGCCGGAGAAGGTGGTGGATTCCGATGGCGACGGCCTTTTGGATGACGTCGACGAATGTCCGAACGAGCCAGAGGATTTCGACGGCTTCCAGGACGAGGACGGTTGTCCTGATCTGGACAACGACGGTGACGGCGTCCTCGACGTCAACGACGGCTGCCCCAATGACCCCGAAGACATCGACGGCTTCGAGGACGAGGACGGTTGCCCCGATCCGGACAACGACGGCGATGGGATCCTCGACGTCGACGACCAGTGTCCGAACGAGCCCGGTCCGCCAGAGAACAATGGCTGTCCGGATCCGGATCGCGACGGCGACGGCATTCCGGACCGCGTCGACAACTGTCCGGATGAGCCAGGCACCGTGGAGAACCACGGCTGTCAGGATGCGCAGCTGGTCGTGATTGGATTGGGCCAGCTCGAGATTCTCGAGAAGGTCTACTTCAAGACCGGAAGCGCGAAGCTCCAGAAGCGTTCCTGGGCGCTGCTCGACAACGTGGCCAAGGTCATGAACGCACACCCAGAGATCGAGCTCATCCGAGTCGAGGGCCACAGCGACTCGACTGGCAGCTTGAAGTTCAACATGAGGCTCTCGAAGAAGCGCGCAGACACGGTGGTCCGTTACCTGGTCGGTCGAGGCAAAGTCAGCAGGGAGCGTTTGATCTCGGAGGGCTTCGGTCCCACTCGGCCGCTCGTCCCCGACGCGAAGAGCAGGGAAGAGCTGGCACAGAACCGACGTGTCGAGTTCCACATGGTCGACACGGGTCCTGAGGAGGAGACGGTTGAGGACGCCGCTGAGGACGCCGCTGACTAGTCACAGCTAGCGCCCCTCGGGGCGCACAGACATCGCGGTGGGTTCCAGGCCCTGGTCTGGAGCCCGCTTCGCGTTTAACCGAATGGCCTAGCTCGCGACGCGTAAGGGCCAGGACTGGTTATCGACGCCGAGGTTCAAGTTGGCGAGGAACTGGCGGGCCTGACGAATCGTGATTCGGTCCTGTGGATTGCGTCGGAGGCAACGGGCGATCAAGGCGCCGATCTCTTGCGTTTCCGGGCGGTCGAGCAGCGCTCGCACGGCATCTGGATCTCCGTCGTGCGTGACGTGCTGGGTGATCATCTCCGCCTCACCGTGGCCGTCGAATAATGTCTTTCCGGTGTACGCCTCGAAGATCAAACAGCCGAATGCGTAGACGTCCGCAGGAATGGCTTGGGCCGCGTCCCCGGCGCCCCAAATCTCCGGTGCCCCATAGTTCGCGGTGCCACAACCGGGTCGCAGGTGTCGCCCTGCGAGCCCGAAGTCGACGAGCACGGGCTTGGGCGGTTGACCCACACCGGTGACGGCATCTGCGTGGCACACGATGATGTTGGAGGGCTTCAGGTCCAGGTGACCGACACCGACCTGGTGCATTGCGTCGAGGCCAGCGCTCACGCCGAGCAGCAGATCTCTCGCGCGTCTGAGGGAGAGGTCGCCCATCTCCAGCATTCGCTCGAGGCTTGGCCCCTCTACCAGCTCCATGACCAAGATTGGCTTGGGGCGGACACCGGCGTCGAACGTGACGAAGCGCGCGATGTTGGGATGCTCTGGCAGCGCGAGCAGTGCGCCGGCTTCTTCGCGGAACAGACGCAGGAACTCTTCCTCCGAGAGCATGCGCGCCGCGGCCGCGGAGTAGTCGGGGACCTTCAACGCAAAGAGCGGTGCCGTTTCGTCTTGCCGCTCTTCGACGCGGCGTGCGACGAAGACGGAACCGACTGCGCCGGTGCCGACAGTTCGGACGAGATAGAATCCACCCACGATACGGCTGGGCGGCACCCATGCTGGTAATGGTGCGTCGGCATCGAGCTCCATGGGCGCGAGGCTCGGCATGCGCCTCGGACCGTCCAAGGGAAGCGAGCGTAGGTGCTTGAGCACGACTCGTGTGAGCTCGGCGAATGCACCGGGTAGATCGCGGTCGACTGCACTGGCCGCGGTGGTGTAAGCTTGATCCATCCGAGAGACCGAGGCGCGAAGGGCACGTTCGACCTCGAGCCCCATGGTCCAAATTGCTGCCGCTGACGAAGGAGACTCGTCGCCCACGGAGGCGCCCAACCGCCGCCGGGAGCCGTTCACGAGTTGGGCCATGCTGGCCACGCCTCGTTCCAGCGTGGCCAGTGGGGTGCCCGAAGAACGCTCGGTGACTTCGGTGAGCGAGCCCGAAGCGGCGACTGAACGTAGCCCTTGCGAGAGCAGTGACAGTGCCTGGCGGAACGCTTCGATCCGAGCGGAGCGCGCGACGGGTAGCTCGTTGCCGATCGCCTTCAAAGCATCGGCTGCGGACACCAATCCATGGCCATCCCGCTGAGCGGTGCGGGTGGCTTGCTGAAGCTTGGCGTACGCTCGGAGTGCGCTTTCGATCTCGGGAACCATCGAGGCCTCGGCCATCGTTTTGAGGTCATCGGGGTGAGGGACCTGCCCCGCGGCAGCGATCACGACATCGGAGACGTCGGCAATTTCCTCGCGCACCAACGCATCGCAGGTGCGGGCGGTGGCGGCGCACAAAGTGCGACGGAGAGAGCTCTTGGGATCATGCTGGACTCGATTGAGCAGCACGCGCTGAGTCAATAGTCGGCGTTGGCGGACGAGGTCCTTACGTGGGTCCACGTGCGGCCCGTCCGCATCGACGAGATGCAGCATCGTCCGAAGCTGCCGCAGGCGCGTTGTGAACTGGGGGACCGGACTCCTTCTGGCAACGGGTCGCCTTCTCGGATCACGAGCCAGTTCGTGACCTGCTGAAAAAGGTCTCCGAGCCGTGCGTCGTGAGCGCCGTCCTTATCGTCGTCCTCACCGACGAGCAACAAGTCGTTCAAGGTCGACGTCTCGAAGAGCGCCGAGTCCAGCTCTCGAAGCGCGAGAAACGCCGGAACGTTGGTTTCCGGGTCGCCCCGCATCGGGCGCTCGAGGAGCTTCGCCTTGCGCGCAGCGGCTTCGAGGATCGGCTGGGCTTCGCGCGCCGCTTCGTAGGCGCCTCGACTCGCGAACGTTTCGAGTGCGTCCGATATCCTATCGAGGAGCGCAGGTTCGCTTCGCGTTCCGGCCCCGCTGAGCTCCTCGGCGAGGGTCTTCATGAGCGCGGTGCGCCCGACGTCCTCGCTGCTGCCCTGTGCGATGGCTTTGCGCAGATGGGCCTCGGCCTTCTTTGCCGCTTCTTCCGCGAAGCCGGGCCGGATTCGTTCACGCCGCAGCTCCACCAAGGCCTCTGCCGTGCCCAGGCCGCCAACGCGCATCAGCTGCTCGAGCAAAGACTCGACCGCAACTGGGTGGCTTTCCGCCGCGCGTGGGAGCCCGGCAACCATCGCGGCGGCGATGCCGTGGTCCTGCTCAAAGACGACGGACTCTAGGAGCTCACGGCATGCTCGGAGGCCTACTTCGGGCTCGACCGCGATACCTGCCGCAAGCGATGCCGCCGCGCGCCGCCACTCGGTCATGGTGAACTCTGGGTCGAGGTGCCGCTGTATCTCTTGCTGGAAAACCGGCATGGACGAGGCGAGCAGGCCCCTTGCGGAGGCGACGTGCCGCCACACCAGGGTTTCGCGGTCTGCCAGCAGACGGTCCCAGGCCTCGCGAACGGCTTGCGTGCAGAAGACGCGGACGCCCGTATCGTCACCCTCGGCAGCACGTCGGGCCGCTTCACGGGCTGCGCGTTCCAGCAATCGGGCGGCCAGGCGCCGGGAGGGAAGCGAGCCAGTCGCCGGCGTGAGAAGCCAGTCGCGGCTCGAGTCTTGTCGGGAGATCAGTGCGAGGGCGAGGGCATCGACGTTGTTGACCGTACCGATCGGCAAGCTCAGCGCGAGCGCGACGCGTGCACGTATCGATCGGCCGCTCAGGGCGCGTTGCGAACCGAGCGCGAGTTGGGTGGCCACTGAGACGAACGTTGCAGCGTCGCCCTTGCGGAGACGTTGCAGGACCATGCGCCCGAGCTGGCGTTTGATCGGGCTCGAGGGGAGGGCTGCGGCTACCTCGTAGAGCGCCGCGGCGGCTGCTGGCCCCGAGAGCCAGTCGAGTTTCTCGACGAGGCCTCCCTCGACCGCGACCTCCAAGCTACGCAGAAGTGCGTCGGGATCGAGCCCCTCGAGCGGGACGGGCCGGCGCTCGTCGACCACCGCACGCGCGAGGGTAGCCATGCCCTGACGCCAGGCAGCTTCCCGCTGCTCGGAGGAGGTCAGTCGGTGCAAGGCGGTCAGGCCTTCGAGTCGTTCCCGAGTGGCGGCACGCATTCTCTCCGATTCTAGCTTGCCGATCGCTTCCCCGAAAGCGCGGTTGACAAGGAAGCGCCAAACCTCTAGCTCCAAGTGGCGTGCCCCAACTTTCCTTCGAGTTTGCCGGTGAAGCGCCGACGATCGCGGAGCGCAGCGCTACAGAGCGTTGCGAGGACGATCTGGACCGGGCCTACGCCCGCGCGACCGGCTGGAGCCGCACCCTGGCGGAGCGCTTGGGGCAGCCCATCCGCCTCATCGTCACCGACAACCGGAGCACCATGCTGGTTGCCCGCCCCAAAGGAGGGCGGCTCGAGGTCCGCCTCCACCACATGTTCCTGACCGCCGACGAGAACATCCTGGACGCCGTGGGTGACTACTTGAGCGATAATGATACCCGGGCGGCGGGCATGATCGACCGTTTCGTCGAAGAGAACCGGGCGCGTTTCGTCGCCGCGGGCCCTCCGCAACGGGCCTTGCGTTCTGAAGGGCTCCATCATGACCTTCGCGTGATCGCGGATGACTTGGCGCGGCGCCATTTCGGCGCCGAGGTCGATGTCCGCATCACCTGGGGCAAGCGAGTTCAGCCGAAGCGCCGGCAGCGCTCTCTACAGTTGGGCTCGTACCTCCCCGAGGAGCGCTTGATTCGGATTCACCCCGTGCTCGACCAGCCCTGGGTTCCAGGCTTTTTCGTCGAGGCAGTGGTGTTCCACGAGATGCTGCATCACGACATGCCAGCCGTCGTGCAGAACGGCCGTCGCCACTATCATACTCGGGCGTTCCGAACGCGGGAGCGGGCCTTCGAGTACCACTCCGCTGCACAGCAATGGCAAAAAGAGAACCTATGGCGCCTCTTACGAGGCCAGTGACTCCCCTTTCCTAAACCGATGGTACGTCGTCGCAAGATCCGGTCCTCGATTTCGGTCCCAATCACCCTGGGCGCGATCACCGTTCTACTGAGCATCGCGCTCCTGGTGGGCTGGTCGTTCCTCCTTGCTCAGAAGATCACCCGCTCCGCGGATATTGCGGGCGATGTCTGGCTCCTGGTGCTGGGTGCGCTTTCCTTCCTCCTGATCATCGTCGTCTTGGTCTTGTTCGTGATTTCGCTGTCGCGCGGAATCATCGAGGTGCGCAAGCAAGACACCTTCATCGACTCGGTCACGCACGAGCTCAAGAGTCCGCTTGCGTCGCTGCAGCTGTGCTTGGAGACGCTCGGGCGTGAAGGGCTCGAAGACGACGCGCGGGAGAAGCTGCGCCGCATGATGTTCGAAGACGTTGACCGTCTGCGCGCATTCATCGACGATGTGCTCGAGGCGAACCGTCTGTCCTATGCCCGGCCGGGGGCGCTGAACCTAAGCGACGTGCCCTTATCGCGCCTTGCCGAGCAGTGCGCCGAAGCCGTTCGCGTTCGGCACAAGCTTGGTCCTGACGAAGTCGTGATCAACGTCGACTCGGAGCTCGTCGTCACGACCGATCGCGCCGCACTCGAGATCGTCGTCAACAATCTCATCGACAACGCTGCGAAGTACTCGGAGCGCCCAACCAGGATTGAAGTCGTGGCGCGCAAAGATTCGGACAACAGGGTGAGGCTCGAGGTAAGTGACAAGGGGATTGGGATCGATCGGAGGAACTTGAAGCGGATCTTTCATCGCTTCTATCGCGTGGAGGATCAAGAGGTTCGCGAGCGCCGGGGTACGGGTCTCGGGCTTTTCGTCGTTTGGGCGCTGGTCAAGCAGCTCGGTGGCAATGTACAAGCGTTTTCGGAGGGGCGAGGGCAGGGCACCACCATGCGCGTCGAGCTCCCTGTGGCTCCTGAAGTGAGCGGATGATGACCGAGAACGAAGCGCAGAGGCTCCTGATCGTCGAAGACGAGGCTCATCTCGCGGCCGGCCTGAAGCTGAACCTCGAGCTCGAGGGGTACCGCGTCGACGTGGCGGCCAATGCCAAGGAGGCGGGCCAGCGCTTGCTCGATCCAAGCGGCTACGACGCCATCGTGTTGGACGTCATGTTACCCGACGTCAACGGCTTCGAGCTCTGCAAGAAGTTCCGAGATGCGGGCAACTTCGTGCCCGTGATCATGCTGACGGCGCGCTCATCGCCGGAAGACCGAGTCCTCGGCCTGGAAGCAGGTGCGGACGATTACATGGTCAAACCGTTCGAGCTCGGCGAGCTGCTCGCTAGGGTGCGTTCAGTGCTTCGGCGTCAGCGCTGGGAGCAAGTCTCCGGAAACAACCTGAGAGCTGCCACGCTGTCGTTCGGCCGGGCACAGATCAACTTCGACACGCACGAGGTCACAGTTTCGGGCGAAGAGGTCCAGCTGACCCAGCTAGAGCTCGACCTCTTACGGTACTTCGCCGAGAACGCCGGCCGTGTCCTGAGTCGCACCGAGCTCCTCGAACGAGTTTGGAAGCTTCGCAACTACGGCAACACGCGAACGGTCGACAACTTCATCTCGCGTCTCCGCCGCCGCTTCGAAGAAAACCCGAGCTCCCCAACCCACATCCTCTCCGTCCGAGGCGCTGGCTACAAATTCATCGCCTGAGAAAAGGGGACAGTCCCCTCTTTCAAAGGGTTAATTTCCCGGACGCCTGCGGCGGGCAGTGTGTCCCACCCCACCGCCCCGACGCTATCGCCTACCTTTTTACACAACTATGACGAAAGGGGGGGGGAACCGTGACGGTGGTCTGGGGGTGTGTGGGATAGCTTCGAACGCATGGAACCGACCGTTTTGGAGGCCGAGCCGCAACCCGGCTCTTCCAGTCGAGCAGAGCAGTGGCGCCGAGCTCCGGTATTCGTGCTCTCGCACCTGGCTGTGCTCGGGGCGTTCTGGTCGGGGGTGACCTGGCAGGCCGTCGTGCTGTGCTTCGTGCTGCTGTGGGTTCGCCAGTGGGCCGTCACCGCGGGCTATCACCGGTACTTCTCCCACCGCAGCTACAAGACCAGCCGCGCGTTTCAATTCTTTCTCGCGCTGCTCGCACAAAGCAGCTCACAGAAGGGCGCGCTCTGGTGGGCTGCGCACCACCGAGTGCATCATAAGCTCTCCGATCAACCAGGAGACGTTCACTCACCCGTCCAGAACAGCTTCGTCTACGCGCACCTCGGATGGGTCTTCGATGACACCGAAGAAACGCGCTGGGACAAGATTCGCGACTTCGCGAAGTATCCCGAGCTTCGCTGGCTCAACAAATACTGGGCCGTCCCTCCGGCCGCCCTCGCGGTCGCTTGTTTACTGATCGCGGGTTGGCCCGGCTTGTTCATCGGATTCTTCCTGAGCACCGTGCTGCTCTGGCACAACACGTTCCTGATCAACTCGCTCACGCACGTCTGGGGCGCGAAGCGCTTCAACACGGGGGACGAGAGCCGCAACAACATGCTGACGGCCTTGCTGACCCTCGGAGAGGGCTGGCACAACAACCACCACCGCTACCAGTCTTCGTGCCGCCAAGGCTTCTACTGGTGGGAGGTCGACGTGACGTATTACGTGCTCAAGATGTTGAGCTGGGTCGGTCTGGTCTGGGACATCCGCGGGGTCCCTGAACGCGTCCTCGAAGAGGGACGTCGCCGCGACAATGGCGAGATCGACGATCTGGACGACCGGGACGGCGGCACGGGCGAGAAACTACCTCTGGCGGCCTAGGGCCAAGCCCCACGGCGGCGCTTTACGGGGCCAGAGCTTGACGGCGCCGAGCTACAGCCACCAACGTAGGATGTGCGCCCACCAGGGAGCAGGTCTTTCTTCGGGTTTCCAATTACGTTCGTTGCTGTGCATCAGGGCCTCCGTTGAGTAATGACGTACCCCGTCCGGCGATTATACAGAGATCGGCTTCATTTCGGAATTGTTTCGTAATCTCTGTAACCATTGAAAATCACACGATAATTTCTCAGGCTTCATCTATCAGGAACTCAGCCATGCCCGACCTGCACATAGTTTCGACCCCCCGAGAGGAGCTCAGCGGCACCGCTTCGGCGCTTGCGAGCGCCCTTCGCGCCTATTTTGAAACGGGCTCCACCAAGCCTCTGTCTTGGCGCCTTTCGCAGCTCGACGCGCTCGAGCACTTCTTCATGGAACGCGAGTCAGACATCCTCGACGCGCTTCACGCCGACCTCGGCAAGCCGGCGATGGAGGCGTTCGGCTCGGAGATCGGCCTTCCGGTCTCGGAGCTACGCCGCACGCGCAAGAAGCTCCCTTCGTGGATCAAGCCCGAGCGCGTCCGGACGTCGCTCCTTGCCATGCCCGGCCGCAGCTACGTTTACAGAGAACCCCTCGGTGTAACGCTGATCGTCGCCCCATGGAACTACCCGTTGCAGCTGGCCGTGTTGCCGCTCATCGGTGCGCTCGCCGCCGGCAACTGTGTGCTGCTCAAGCCCTCTGAGATCTCTCCGAATGTCTCGGCGTTGCTGGCGAAGTGGCTCCCCAAGTATCTCGATCGGAAGGCCGTTCAGGTCATGGAAGGCGGCGTCCCGGAAACGACCGCGTTGTTGCGCGAAAACTGGGACCACATCTTCTACACCGGCAACGGGACGGTGGGCCGCATCGTCATGGAAGCGGCCGCCAAGCACCTCACGCCCGTCACCCTGGAGCTCGGCGGCAAGAGCCCGTGCATCGTTGACGAGAGCGCCGATTTGGACACGGCCGCCAAGCGGATCGTGTACGGCAAGTTTTTCAACGCCGGCCAGACCTGTGTCGCGCCAGACTACGTGCTGGTTCATGAGCACGTTCACGATGCTCTGATCAATCGCATGGTCTCCACTATTCGCGAATTCTACGGAGACGACCCCCAGCAAAGTCCGGACTTCGCCCGCATTGTCAACGAGCGGCATCACGCGCGCTTGACCCGCTTGCTCGGCCATGCGGATGTCGTCACCGGTGGGGAAACCGATGTCTCCGACCGCTACATCGCACCGACCATCCTGAAGAACGTCAAGGAAGACGACGCTGTGATGCGGGAGGAGATCTTTGGCCCCATCTTGCCGGTGATTTCCGTCCCGAGCGTCGATTCGGCGATCACGTTTGTCAACCGGCACGCCAAACCGTTGGCGCTTTACATTTTTGCGCGCGACAGGGACGCGCAGGACCGTGTCCTTGCGGGTACAAGCGCGGGCGGTACGACAATCAACCACGTCTGGCTTCATATCGGCGTGCACGAGCTTCCGTTTGGCGGCGTCGGCGAGAGCGGGATGGGTGCTTATCACGGCCGTCAGTCGTTCGAGACCTTCTCGCACCGACGTTCGGTTTTGAAGAAGCCGACGCTCCCGGATCCGCCGATTCTCTTCCCACCGTACTCCGCGCAGAAGCTGCGCTGGTTCAAGAAGCTGTTCTAGAGGGGGTTCGAGTAGACCTGATTCGATGATCGCGGTTCCAGAGAGTCGAGGCGGCCGCCGCGAAGACGAAGGACATACCGCGTATATTCGAGGATGAGCGGTGGACGGATCGGCTCTCTGGGGCTGCGAGGGCGGATCAGGTCCACTCGAAACCCCTCTAGGGCGCGTCTGCGTAAAGCCCACGGCCTTCACCCTCGACGTATTGCTTGAACTTGCTCGGGATGCGCAACAAGTCCTTGCGGACCGCAGGGCGGATAATCGAGACGAAGACGCCATCGCCGATGTCGACCAAAGCACCGAACGACACCAGGGTCTGACTCTTCTTGTAGGACCGGACTCGTATGAAGCCCCATCCCGCGCGGATGTCATGCTCCTGCGAGTGGTCGACCCGGAACACCACCGACCGCCGATCGGGGTCGAGCGTGGTTTGGAACACGTAGCGAACGTCGATCGGTCCCCATTGCTGGCGCATGGCCAAGTCGGCTTCGTTTCCGGCTTGATGTTTGACCTCGCTTTCGGTCGCAAGCGGGATGAAACGTTTGTAGTTGGGCAGGTCCGACACGGCCCGCCACGCGACGTCGATCGGCACGTTGACGATCTGCCAGCTTTGCCCGCCGATCAGCTTGAGCGAGCCTCGCTGTTCGTTCTTCTCTTTCGTGACCAGCTCGCCTGCCATGAGCAGCTTTTTGTCCTCGTCGGTGAGCTTGTCGCTACTGGAAAAGGATCGGGACGGAGCGGCGAAAGTGACCGTGACGGCACAGAGCAAGGCCAGGGCGGTGGTCAAAATTGACCAGCGGCTGCGTTCCTGTCTATGTCTGAGCTTGTTCATGCGTGCGGTCCTCGTGGTTCTGATACTCATCGGTGGTTTCGCGGCCGCGACAGCGAGCGCCATTCCCACTGACGGTGCCACCCCGACAGTCATTCAGAATATTTCCCTGAATATTACACTGGGTGCTGCGCTTGAGGTAGCCGGCGGCAGCACGGACAGCGCTCTTCCCGCCTGGACATCGATTTTGCCGCCGCTTCTCGCGATTGTCCTCGCGTTACTATTTCGTCACGTCTTGCTCGCGTTGGTCCTGGGGGTGTGGATGGGCGCGTTCTTGATTTCGGGGCTGTCGCCTTTGGCCTCGTTCGCGCGCCTACTCGACACATACATCGTCAACGCGATCGCCGACCGGGGGCATGCGTCGATCCTGGTGTTTAGTTTGTTGCTCGGCGGGATGCTCGGGCTGATGACGCAAAGTGGCGGCGCGAAGGGGCTCGCTTCGTGGGTCGCCACCGACGCGACGAGTCGTCGGCGAGGACAGCTCACGACATGGTTCCTCGGATTGCTGATCTTCTTCGACGACTACGCCAACTCGCTCTTGGTCGGCTCGTCGATGCGCCCCGTGACGGATCGTCTTCGCATCAGCCGGGAGAAGCTGGCATTCCTCGTGGACTCCACAGCGGCGCCGGTTGCGAGCTTGGCGCTGATCTCGTCTTGGATCGGCGTGGAGGTCGGCTACATCGGAGATCAGTTCACGCACCTCGGCATCGAACGTGACGCGTACCTCACGTTCATCGAAACGATTCCCTTTCGGTTCTATCCGATTCTCATGTTGGTCTTCGTTGCGTGGCTCGCCTTTCGTGGACGCGACTTCGGTCCGATGCTGCGCGCGGAGCGGCGTGCTCTCGAAGAAGGGCTGGTTTCCCGGCCCGGTGCTCAGCCCGCTTCGGACTTCCACGAGGAGTCGGTCCCCGACGACGTCCCAGGCCGATTGCTCAACGCGTTGATTCCAGTCGTGGTGGTGGTTCTCGTGGCTGCCGTCGGGATCTACGTCGATGGGCGGGTGAAGGTGTTGTCTGCCGGAATGGAGCCGTCCCTCCGGGCGATTGTGAGTGAAGCGAGCTCGAGCTCGGCGATCTTGTGGGCAACGGGGGCAGGCTGCCTTGCGGCCTTGGCCCTCGCGGTGGGCAGTGGCGCGCTGTCGTTTGGCAAGTCGATCGAGGCCTGGATGTCGGGCATGCGGTCGATGCTTTTTGCCGTCGTGATCCTCGTCTTGGCCTGGTCGCTCGGAGGGGTCTGCCGTGATCTCGACACCGCGTCGTTTCTGATCGGTGCGGTGGGGGACTGGATGGCGCCGGCCTGGATTCCGGCAACTGTTTTCGTGATGGCGGCCTTGGTCAGCTTCGCGACCGGCACCTCGTGGGGCACGATGGCGATCCTCTTTCCACTGGTCGTTCCGCTCGCGCATCAGATCGCGCCCGGCAACGAAACGATCCTCCTCGGTACGGTGTCGTCGATTCTAGCCGGGTCGGTCTGGGGCGATCACTGCTCTCCGATTTCCGACACCACGGTCCTCAGCTCGATGGCTACCAGCTGCGACCACATGGACCATGTTCGAACGCAGCTGCCGTACGCACTTCTCATCGGTGGCATCAGTTTACTTTGCGCGGAGCTCCCCGTGGCGGCGGGCTGGTACGGCCCGTGGGTGGGGTTGCTCGTCGGGACGCTCGTGATGGTCGCTGCGTTTGAGTTACTTAGCCGGCCCGTGCGACGGTAACCGCTCGGCAATGATGTCGCCCGACACGAGCTGCTCCCGGAGCCGCCGCTTCAGCGTTTTCCCACTCGCACCTTGGGGGAGCGCTTCTACGAACGCGTATAGCCGCGGCACCTTGTAGGGAGCAAGTTGCTCGCGCGCCCACTCGTCGAGTGCTTCTGCCGTGACGTCGGCATTTCGAACGATGATGGCGACGATCTCCTCACCATAGTAGTCATCCGCTTGTCCGACAACCGCTACATCGTGAACCGCGGGGTGATGAGCGAGGACGTTTTCAAGCTCCGAGGGGTAGATGCTGGCGCCTCCGCGCAGAATCAGATCCTTGCTGCGGTCGGCGATCGTGAGGCGTCCTTCGCCGTCGAGAAACCCGATATCGCCTGTATGCAGCCAGTCGCCACGCATGACGTGGGCCGTGGCTAGCTTATCGTCGAGGTACCCTGCCATGACGTTCTGGCCGCGAATCAGCACTTCTCCATGCACCCCTGCGGGTAGCTCTTCCCCAAAGTCGTCCGCGATCCGCAACTCGACGCCGGCTACCGGCTTGCCTGAGGACCCCGCAACGGCGACGTCCGGTGGGGCGTTGATCGCGGTGAAGGTGGCTTCGGTGAGCCCGTACCCTTGCCGCACCGGCGCCCCCATGCGTTCCTCTGCTCGCAACCTGACATCTTCGACGAGCGGTGCGCCCGCGCTCAGGCACCACCGAAGGCAGGGCGGCGTAGGTTTGCTGTGCTCGTTGGCCCACGCGACGAACATCGTCGGTACTCCGGGGAGCCAGGTGATTCGATGTGTCGTGCAGAGCTCGAGCGTGCGCGACGGAGAGAACTTGGGGACGAAGACCGTGCTTGCGCCGGCGTAGAAGGGCACGAGCAGTGTCATCCGAATGCCATAAGAGTGAGTGAGGGGGAGGGTGCCGAGGATCCGGTCCTCCTCGGTGAGCCGGATCGTCTGCTCGACGAGCGCCTTGGTATGCGCGCCGAGTGATTCGTGCGTGATGCACACGGCTTTCGCAGCTCCCGTCGTTCCCGAGGTATAGAGGAGCATTGCCAGTGAATCGGCCGAGGTATCGTACGGAGGGAATTCCTCCTTGGCGTTGCTGATCGCGTCTTCGACCAGCACGATCTCGGAGGAGGTCCCTGCACGATTCTTGCTGTCGTGCGCGACCGCCGATCGGTCGGCATCCGTGAGTAGCGCCTTGCAGCTTGCGTGTTGCAGGCGGAATGCGATCTCGTGAGCTGTCGACATCACCGGGATCGGGAGCGTGGTGCAGCCCGCATACACCGCCCCGAACCATGCAGCGACAAAGTCCAGCCCGTTGGCGGTGCAAATTGCAACGCGATCTCCAGGGCCCAGGCCGCGCTCGATCAAATGCGCCGCTACCCGGGACGCCTGACGATCTAGCTCTCCGTAACTGAGGGCGAGATCATGGCGCCCGGAGTCGACGATGCCCGTGCGGTCTGGGTCTTGCTGCGCCCGGCGATGCAGGAAGCTCCCGACGTTCGAGTTCATCGCCGAGAACCTAGCACGAGAGACAGGCCTGGACGGAGGCCGCCGGCGCGTTACGCTTCGTTGCATGCCCCAAGCAAAAGCGATTCGCATTACTGAGCCCGGCGGTCCCGAGGTGCTCGAGGTCGGCGAGATCGAAGTACCCGAGCCCGGGCCGTCGGAGGTCCTGGTCGAGGTCGCGGCGGCAGGTCTCAACCGCGCTGATTGCCTGCAGCGTCGCGGCTTCTACCCGGCGCCTCCCGGGGTGCCCGCGGACGTGCCCGGGCTCGAGTTCGCTGGCCTGGTCGAGTCGGTCGGCGGTTCCGTGAGCGCGTGGAAGCCCGGCGATCGCGTGATGGGAATTGTAGGTGGTGGCGCCATGGCGACGCGCCTGGTGACCGAGGGCGCCGAGCTGATGCCGGCTCCGAAGGAGCTGTCGCTGGAAGAGGCGGCTGCCGTGCCGGAGGCGTTCCTGACTGCGTACGACGCGATCGTGTTGCAGGGTGGCTTGCAGGCGGGTCGGACGGTATTATTCCATGCGGTCGCAAGCGGGGTCGGTACCGCCGGCATTCAGATCGCGTCCGTGGTCGGCGCGACCTCGATTGGTACATCACGCACCGCCGACAAACTTCCGCGGTGCAGCGAGCTCGGTTTGAACCATGCCGTGCTCGTAAAGGACGGTGACTTTGCGCAAGGCGTGCTCGAAGCAGCTCCGAAGGGCGTTGACGTCATCCTCGACACCATCGGCGCGGCGTACCTCGCACAAAACGTCAAAGTCATTGGCAGGAAGGGCCGCATCATCGTGATCGGTTTGATGGGCGGCGTGAAAGGCGAGCTTGCTTTGGGCACTCTGCTGGCCAAACGAGCATCGATTCACGGTTCCGTCCTTCGCAGCCGTTCGTCAGCGGAAAAAGCCGAGCTGACGAAGTCGTTCACGGAAGAGATGCTGGGGCGCTTCGCGACAGCGGAGCTCAAGCCGGTCATCGATGACGTGCTACCGATGAGCGATGTACAGGCGGCGCATCGACGAATGGATGCAAATGAGACGTTCGGCAAGCTGGTCCTGCGGTGGTAGCCCCCGGGGCACGGCGGAGCGCGACGCGAGCGTTCAACGGACGGGGCGGCTTGCAAAGGTGGCCGGAAAGACTGGGGACGTAGGCCACGCAAGCCTCCCCTCGGAGCTCGCGCCAATCGCCGATGGTTGCTGTCGTGGCGATTGGCACTCACACGCCGCCGAACCCCCGCATCGCGCTCCGCCGCGCCCCTCCGTACGTCGACGTGTACGGAGGAGAACGGGTCGGGATGGCCAGCACAGCGATTGGGCGGGAGGCTAGACTTGCGGAGCCTTAGAGAGACGGCCGAGCGGGCCCCGATCGCGAGCACGGCCGTCCCGAGCCGTTCTCCGGTGACTCAGTCGAGCGTCTAGAGCTTGAGGGCGCGTTTGACGTAGTTGGGGAGGGCGAAAGCGGCTCGGTGGAGGTCTTCGTTGTATGCCTTGGAACCTTCCACGATGAGTTCTTGGCGCTCCGGGATTGCGCGGAGCGGTTCTCCGGTGTCGGAGCACCAGGTCCAGCTCCAGATTCCAGTGCCGTAGAGCGGGACCGGGCCCAGGTAGGGGTGGACTTCGGAGAACAGCTTGCGGAGCTTGTGCTGGATTTCGATGAAGACGTCCATCATCAGCAAGGGCGATTCGCTTTGCAACGCCATGACGCCGCCCGGGGCGAGCATGCGTTTGCAACCCGTATAGAAACTTTCGTCGAAGAGCACAGCACCTGGGCCCACAGGATCGGTACCGTCGAGCAATATGACGTCGTACATGGCGTCGCTGCTTTGCTTCACGTACTCGATGCCGTCGATGAAGCGGACATCGAGGCGCGGGTCGTTCCATGCGGTTCCGATGCCCGGCAAATACTCCTTCGATGCATCGACGACCATCCGGTCGATTTCGATCATCACACATTCCTTCACGTCGGGATGCCGAAGCACCTCGCGGACGGTGCCGCCGTCGCCGCCGCCGATCACGAGGACGCGTTCGATGCGCGGAGCCGTCGTCAACGCCGGGTGTACTAGCATTTCGTGGTACAGGAACTCGTCGTACTCGCTGGTCATGAACACGCTGTCGATGACCAGGACCCGTCCGAACCCCGCCGTGTCGATCACCTCGACTTGCTGGTACGGGCTTCGCGCCGAAAACAGCGTCTCTTTGACCAGGAGGCCGAGCCGCGTGTGGTTGTCAAAGGTTTCGTCGTACCAATGGCCCATCGGTTCCTCGTTAGAGCCCTAGCTGCAGTTGCCGCTCGCGCACGGGGCCGAACTCGAGGGGCTCTCGTTGTTGCGCCAAGAGCAGCTCGGTGCCCTGGTGGCCGAGAGCGGCTTCCGCCGAGCTCCGTGCCAGGCGGGGCGAGTTGTTGGTTTCGGAGAGGTGCATCAGCACGACGCGCTTGGGTGCGTACCGAAGTCTCGCCAACAAATCTCCGGCCTGTCCGTTCGACAGGTGGCCGAGCGAGCCGCTCACGCGCCGTTTTAGCATTTCGGGGTACGGGCTCATGGCGAGCATGTCTGGGTCGTGGTTACTCTCCAGCAGGAGAGTCTCGCATTCACCCAGGAAGTGTTCCATACCTTTGGGAACGTGTCCGAGGTCGGTCACCAGGCCGACCGTAGTTAGCTTCGTTTCGAAGACTAGCGCGACCTGGGGCGCGTCGTGCGGAATAGAGCGTGAGTGGATCGTGATGTCACCGATGACGAGGCGATGGCCCACGGCGAACGTTTCTGCTGCCACCTCGGGACGCAGGCGGAGCGATTGCATCGTCGCTTCGCTGGCTCGAACTGGACACCCCAGACGTGTCGCATACGTCGACGCGTGCGCCGCGTGGTCGCCATGACTGTGTGTCACAATCACGGCGGCGATATTCTCCGGAACCTCCCGGCCGATCGTGGCAAAGCGCTGAACAAGCCTGCGGTGCGAGAGGCCCGCATCGACCAAGATACTGGTTGTCCTGGACTCCAATAGAAGCGCGTTGCCCTTGCTGCCGCTTCCCAGGATCGTCACCCACACGAGAAACCTAGAGCACAGCCATGATCGCTTAGCAAGGCTCTTAGCTTGCAACTGTGGGTTTTAGGCGCGAGAGTTCGACGGTGAGTGATACGGATCTGGAATACGACAGTGTTCTCCTGGTGTCCTTTGGAGGGCCAGAGCAACGTGCGGACGTCATGCCGTTCCTCGAGAACGTCGCCCGCGGCAAGGACATACCTCCGGACCGCCTCAAAGAAATCGCCGCACGCTACAACCACTTTGACGGCAAGAGTCCGCTCAACGAGCAGAACCGCGCGTTGATCGCGGCACTCGAGGAAGAGCTTGGCAGAAGCGGTATCGACTTCCCGGTCTATTGGGCCAACCGCAATTGGAGCCCGTTCATCTTGGAGGCACTTCGCCAGATGCGCGACGACGGGAAGAAACGCGCCCTCGCGCTCTTCACCTCGGCGTACAGTAGCTACAGCGGATGCCGGCAGTATCTGGAGAACATCGAGAAGGTACGCGAAGAGCTGGGCGAGGGTGCGCCTGTCGTCGACAAACTGCGCGCGTTCTACAATCATCCGGGCTTCATCGAAGCTAACGTCGACCGCCTGCTTGCCGCCCTCGCGACATTGCCCAAGGAGCGCAGCGAATGTGCCCGCGTTGCTTTCAGTGGGCACAGCATTCCGACCGCGATGGCCGAAACCTCCGACTACGCCGAGCAGCTCGAGGAGACGGCCCGGCTGGTTGCCGAGGGAGCCCGCCACGAGCGCTGGCAACTCGTCTATCAAAGCCGCAGTGGGGCGCCGCACGTTCCGTGGCTGGGGCCCGATATTCTCGAGCATCTCGACGCACTCTCTCAGATCAACGTGAAAGACGTGGTGGTGGCGCCAATCGGGTTCTTGTCGGACCACATGGAAGTTGTCTGGGATCTCGACCACGAGGCGAGGGACTACGCCAGCGAGCTCGGCATCACGCTAACTCGAGCCGCTACTGTGGGGACGCATCCCGCGTTCGTTTCGATGATTCGCGAGCTCATCGAGGAGCGACTCGGCAAGGTCACGGCGCGCCAGGCGTTGGGCAAGCGCGGCCCGTCCCGCGACGTGTGCCCGCCGGATTGCTGCCAGTACCAGCCTAGGGTGTCGCGGCCGCCTGAGCCGGCTTGATCGGCCACTGATTATTCCGGGTCTTTGAACGACGGTGCGCGCTTCATCATGTTGGCCTGCACCGCCTCCGTTTGATTGGGGCTGCCGAGCAGGGTGACCTGAAGCGCAGTCTCGAGCTTGAGCGCGTCTGCGCGCGACATGCCTGGCGCATCTCTGAGGAGCGCCTTGCCGGCGCGGATGGCGTGCGGGGACTTGCTGGCAATGAGCTTGGCGGTTTCGAGCGCGTCTGCGAGGGGATCGTTCGAGACCTTGGTCGCGAGTCCGAGATCGACGGCCTCGGCGCCGGAGAGGGTGCGCCCCGTGAACGTCAGCTCCTTCGCGACGTCGACGGGCACGAGCCGCAACAAGGTCTGCGTGATGCCCATGTCGGGGATCAACCCCCACTTGATCTCCATGACCGAAAACTGAGCATCAGCGGTGACGTAGCGAAGGTCGGCTCCGAGGGCGATCTGCAGCCCGCCGCCAAAGGCGAAACCGTGGACCGCTGCGATCACCGGGACCTTCACCTCCTGCCAGATCCACGCCGCGCGCTGTGCCATGTTGGCCGGGCTCTCTTCGCCGCGCGAGAGTAGCTTCTGCATCAAGTCGGGGGAGCCGAGGAACGAGGCAAAATCGAGCCCGGCGCAGAAGGCTTTACCTTCGCCGTGCAGCACGACCGCGCGGACACTGTTGTCTGCGATGATGCGCTTGCCCATGCGGATGAGCCCATCGAACATGTCCGGGTCGAGCGCATTGCGCTTTTCGGGGCGCGACATGCGAACCGTCGCGACGGCGTTGTCGATGGTGAGCTGGACTCGTTCGGACATGGGGACTCCCTAGGTGAAAACGACGGTCTTGTTGTCGTAGACGAGGATTCGGTCGTCAAGGTGCCAACGTACGGCGCGTGCCAACACCATCTTTTCCAGGTCGCGGCCCTTGCGCACGAGATCTTGCACGGAGTCTCGATGTGAGCACCGCACCACGTCCTGCTCGATGATCGGCCCCTCGTCGAGATCCGCCGTGGCGTAGTGAGCGGTCGCGCCTATCAGCTTGACGCCTCTTTCAAAAGCCTGGCGGTACGGCTTGCTGCCCATGAACGCTGGCAGGAACGAATGGTGAATGTTGATGACCTGGCCCCCGTAGCTCTTTAGGAAATCATCGGTGAGAATCTGCATGTATCGGGCGAGCACGACCAAGTCGACGTTCTCGGCCTCGAGCAGCTCGAGGGCTTTGTTCTCCTGCGCTCGCTTCGTCGCTTTGCTGATCGGCAAGTGATGGAACGGAATGCCGAACTGCTTGGCCACCGGCTCGAGGTCCGCGTGGTTACTGATGATTATCGGGATTTCCGTGGACAGCTCGCCGGCGCGCTGCCGCAGAAGCAAGTCGTACAAACAATGGTCGTATTTCGAAACGAAGAGCGCAGTCCTGGAGTGGTGGTGGCCATCCGCGATTCGCCAGTTCATCGAGAAGCGCGCGGCAACCTCCGAAATCGCCGTCTCGAGGCTGGTGCGGTCGGTGCGAAGATCGGACAGATCGAACTTGATGCGCTGGAAGAACTGGCCGGCAACCGGGTCGGTATGCTGGTCGGCGTCGAGGATGTTGGCGCCATGCCCATAGAGGAGTTGCGCCAGCGCGGCGACCAGGCCTTTGCGATCGGGGCAGCAGACGAGCAGGGTGGCGGTTTGTTCCACAACCCAGTGTTTAGCTGTTGAGCGAGCGTTCGGCCAGCACTCGCCTGGTCACTGGCTCAGCCGCTCCATCGCGTCGCCGAAGATGTAGACGAGCTGCAAGACGCCAGCCACAGTGCCGAGCACCGCCCCGGCGGCGATCAACTTCCACTCATCCTGCTGGAAGGCCGGTCTAAGCACCCCTTCATAGCTTTCGCGATCGAGGGCCTTCATACGGCGTTCGAGCTCTCCTTGGAGGTCGACGGATTCGCCTGCGAAAGTGTGAAAGAATCCTCCAGGTTTCGGCCACTCCGTCTTGATTCGTCCGAGGAGCTCTGCTCGGAGCGCCTGGCGCTCGTCTTCTGGCACGACCAGCTTCGCCATCGGGTGAGCCTCATACTTCGCGATCAGCTCGCTGATGCGATGCTCGACGATTTCGTTCATTCGCGTCGCGCCGTCGCCTTCCATGACGGTCGTCACGATGTTGTCCGCGTTCAGCACGCGCGTTGCGACCGTTCGACCAAATGCCTCCGCCACCTCGTTTTGCCGTTTATGAAACACGCCCTGCACGGTCATCGGGCCGAACCTCACGGGCTCGCGCGGAGCGAACACCAGCTTGATCGCGATCCAGTTGGTCAGATAGCCGACGCAGAACCCGGCCGCGGGAAGGATCCAAGCCGCGGGGTAGAGCACCCAGATGATCATCTGGAAGATTCCGAACAGGAAACCGAAGTAGAGGCCCGAGCGCTCGATGAACTTGAATTCTTTGCGGCCGACTTCGTAGAACATTTCGCCCATGAGCCCCTTGTGGCGATCCATGGCTTCGAGGACCGTCTTTTCGATGTCCATGATGTTGTCGATGTCATCCGCCATGTCCATGGCGATTGCCCGCGAGACTTCGACCACCTCGGCGCGCACCTGCTGGCGCACCTTGCCTTGCATGAACTCGCCCGCGTTGTCCCACATCGGCTTGGCGTGCTTGTTTGCAACCTCGTCGATCACCTGCTCCGTCACGTCGTCGATGACGGCGCCTAGCTTTCCCGCAAACGCGTCGGCATTGAATGTTCTTTCGAAGAGCTGCCGCAGGGACAACAACTTCTCCGTGATTAGCGCGTTCGAGATCTTGGCGAGCCGAACCGCGTTGGCCGGGATGACTCCTTGCCAGCCGAGATAAGGCGGAATGCCAACGAACTCGACCGGATGAAACATCATCTTGATGGCGACGACGTTCGTAAACCAACCGACTAGCGCGCTGATTAGCGGGATCAGCAGGACGATCGAGTTGTCTTGAATGCGGCTAAGCAGTTCCATCAACGTCGATGCTCAGGCCCGGTTTTCACAGAGAGTAGATGTGCATCCAGTACAGCAGCAGGGCGATCGTCTTGCCGTCCTCGATGTGCCCGTCCTTGAGCATGTCTCGCACCTGCCACTGGGGAATCGGGAAGACTTCGATCTCTTCGGTCTCGTCGAGCGCCTGGGCGGTCGCCTCGAGCTCCGTGGCCAAAAAGCCGTACATGCGTTCGTTCAGGATGCCTGGAGACGCGAAGAACTCGGTAATGGGCCTGATTGTGCCGGCCCGATAGCCTGTTTCCTCCTCGACCTCGCGTGCGGCGCAGACCTCGGGCGCTTCGCCGGGCTCGAGCGTGCCAGCTGGCAGCTCCCACAGGACCTTGCCAACAGTTCTGCGGAGATTGCGGATCATCACGATGCGGCCGTCGTCCAACTGAGGGAGGATCACCGCCGCTCCCGGGTGCTCGACTACGTCGCGGATGATCTCGCGGCCGTCCGGGCCCTCGAATCTCAAGCGAGCGACCTTGAACGTGGCGGCCGTCAGGAGTAACTCGCGCGAATTCATGGCGCGCATCATGGCCGACTTTTGCCAGGTTTTCACCTCAATTTGACTCGATCGTGCGGGATCGCCATTGTGGGGGCGTGCGGCTCGGGAATCTATGGGGTTCGCCGTTGGCGATTGTGTTGGCGGGGGTGGCGGTGGCAAGCGTTTGGACGCTTGGCTATGGAGCTTCCACGACCGCTGCCGACGCGTCTCCGAATACGCCCGCTTCGATCGATGAGACCGGGGTGCTCGAAGCGGTCCGCTCGGGCCAGCGCATGGGGCCGAAGCTTCTGAAGCCCCCGCCGAACGACGAGCTCGGCCTCGACATCGCGATCGAGGATCGTGATGGCAAATCGATGGACGCGTTGCATCGGTCTCTGCGGCGCGCGGCAGCGGGCGAAGGGCAGGCCAGGCTGCTCTTCTTCGGTGCGTCGCATGTCGCGAGCGATCTATTCACGGGGTACATTCGCCGGGAGCTCCAGACGCGTTACGGAGACGCCGGTCATGGCTTTCTAGTTCCCGTCCATCCGTGGCGTACCTATCGGCACCGCGACATCAACATCGAAAGTGACGGCGAGCGATGGGAGACGCAGCGCATTCGCGTCGGTGATTCGGAAATCGAGCGCGTCGGCCTCGCCGGGATCGCCATGATCAGTAAACGGCCGGGGTCGTTCGGTGCCGTGCGTACGGCGGAGCAGGGCGAGTACGGACGAACCGCGAGCTTCTTCGATCTGTATTACATGAAGCACCCACGCGGCGGTGATATGGACATCTTGATCGACGGCCGGCGGGCGCGCCGCATTTCCACGCGCGCCGCGAAGCCCTCGACGGCCTACGCCACGTTTCGCGTCCCCGACGCCCCCCATCGCTTTGAAATTCGCACGCTGAGCAAGCGCCCTATCTGGTTGTTTGGCCTCGCGGTCGAGCGTGACCAGCCTGGCGTCGTCGTGGATACGCTGGGCATCAACGGCTCACGCGCCCGATATCAGCTCCTCTGGGACGATGACGTGTATCAGGAGCACCTTCGCAGGCGGAAGCCCGACTTGGTCGTGCTCGCCTACGGGACGAACGAAAGCGGCGACGAATCACCCCTGGAAGACTACGAGCGTGACCTGCGCGCAGTGGTAAAGCGCATGCGGGACGCGGCACCGGAAGCATCCTGTCTGTTGATCGGTCCGTCGGATCGGCCACTGCAGGTTGAAGAGCGCGTATTCGAAGATCGGGGTCGAACCGCCCGCGTGATCGAAGTGCAGCACCAGGTCGCGCTTGAGCATGGTTGCGGCTTCTTCGACCTAGTGGCGTTCCAAGGCGGCGCGCTTTCGATGCTGCAATGGGCCGCGAGTGATCCTGCGTACGCGTCCCAAGATCACATCCACTACACCCGGCTCGGTTATCAGCGGCTGGGTGAAGTGTTGCTGTCGGCGTTGCTCGAAGGGATGCCCGAGAGGTAGCCGGCAAAGCCCGCCAAGAGGGCCTTGTAGAACATGTTGCCGATGACCTCGTAACCGGCTGGTGTCGCGTGCCGGAAGTCACCCATGGCGAGCCGGGGCTGCGCCTTGTACCAGCGTCGCATGGCGTCCTCACCTCCCATCGCCTGCCAGGTGTCGTAGAAGGCGCATCCGGCATCGAAGGCGGCGCGCCGTTGGGCCGCCACGACTAGGGGAATCGTTGGCAGGGTGCGGATGCGTCCGCGGTGACGTCGGGCCTGGTCGAGCGGCGCGAACACGAGGCAGCTCAAGTCCTCGCGCCCCTGACGCATGCGGCGCAGGACCTGCAGATAGTCCTCATAGAAGGCCTCTTCCGTTCGGTCGTCGCTTGCTTCATTTCCGCCGAACCCGAGGACGATGAGGTTCACGCCTCGCAGTTCGAGCTGGCTCTTGATGTGTGCTTCGTCGTAGTTGAGCAGGCGATTGGCGCGTGCGCCGACCAGACCGAGTGAGTCGTACACCACGCCGGGGCCCTCGCGCTCGACCGCGACGCCGTAGAAGCTGACCGGGCCGCCCCTTGCGTAGCGAAGCTCGATCCGATGAGGCCCGTCGGGCGCTCTGATCGTGTAGACACCGTCGCCGAGAGCGTCGGCCTTGGTGGATACGATCACTCGCTTCTCTTTGTCGAGCCTGACGGAGAACTTTCCGCCCCTCGGCCGCTCCTCGTAGTAAATGTCGAACCGAGACGCGTTGGTGCCGACGTCACCTCGTTTTGCGGTGCCGACGCGCGCCCATGCTCCTCGCTGCGCTCTGGACTGCACGCCTCCATAACCGTAACGTCCGTTGCGATCCTGTCGGCGAACGACCTCACGAACGTCCCATGCTTCGGGATTGGAGGACTGCCGGACGCCGTGGTGCTTGTACGGGATGTACCCTTTGGCGGCGAGAACGAATCCATGGCCGGCGTCTCCAAAACGCGCCTGAAGGTTCTCTCGCACGGTCGACGTGATCAGATCGGTTGCGATACTGGAGTCGCCGTAGTGCCCCACGCGCGTGATCGCGTTGTTCTCCGTCCGTGCCGTCTTTTCGAGTGCTTCGTAGAACGCGCGCATGCCGTGTCCGGTTGGATCTTCGATGTAGACCGAAATGCCGGCGTACTCCGTCGGGTCAATCTTCGGTCCTTCTTCTGGCTCGATCGGGGGTACCACGACCTGTTTGGCGCCGAGGTTTGCCGCCACGGTCTCGCCCACCGTCTCGGCCAGGCGCTCGGTGCCGGCTTTCGTGCTGGTCGACCCGCGATACGCTCCCCCGTGACCGGCGAACGCGGGGATCTCCCCCCAGCGCTTGAAGAGGCGCACGATAGGGAAGCCTTCCTCGCCCGGAATCCACGGACGCAGCCCCTCCAGCGGTGGAATCAGATATGTAAGCGCGCACGCCGCGAACATGAACACGGTCACCGTGGTCAGGTGCTGCAATGGCGTGAGTTGGTTGTAGATTCGTTTGCGCATCAGAACTGGAAGTAAATGTAGGGAACGACTTCGCTCGTCGCGACGATGCTCAGGACGAAGCCGAGCACCGCGAGCGTGATGCCCTGCGCGGGGGCGGGCATGGACTTGAACTGCAGCTCGATCGACTCGAACCAGCGCCTGGGCGTGTAGTGGGCGGCGAAGGTCAGGACTAGCATCGCCCATACACCGAGTGAAATCTGCGCGACGGAGAAAGTGCCCGAGCCCAGTCTAGTCGTGATGTCAGCGGCGTTTTGAAGGTCCGTCGCCCGGAAGAGGATCCTCGAGAAAACGACGAACTGGAGCGCCCAAAACACTTTGAACGCGTGCAGTTGCCAAGTGTCGACCGTGTCGCGGCTGCGGCCCGATCGCCGGTAGAAGAAGCGATGGAGCACCATCGCCATTGATTGGAGAATGGCGTAAAAGACGAACGTCCACGATGCACCGTGCCAGATGCCGATCAGAAACATCGTGAGCCAGAGGTTCCAGTACGCGCGGAGGGGGCCGACGTGTGAGCCGCCCAGAGGGAAATACAGGTAGTCGCGAAGCCACGTCGACAGGGTCATGTGCCAGCGGCGCCAGAACTCTGCGGGGCTTGCGGACATATACGGCCGGTCGAAGTTTTCGGGGAGCTCGAGGCCCATGAGCTTGGCCGACCCGCGCGCGACATCGGTGTAGCCGGAGAAGTCGCAGTAGATCTGCATCGTGAAACCGTAGAGACCGATGACGACTTCGGCCGCGCTATAGAGCTCGGGCTGATCGAATACGCGGTCGACGAGATTGACCGAGAGGTAGTCTGCGATCACGACCTTCTTCACCATGCCCGTCGCAATGAGGAACAGACCCTGCGTGACCTGCTCGTCGCGAAGAGTGATCTTGCGCTGGAGCTGGGGGAGGAGCTGGGAGGCGCGGACGATGGGGCCAGCAACCAACTGCGGGAAATAGGTGACGAAGAAGGCGAATTGGAAGAAGTTGCGGGTTGGCTCGATCTTCCGCCGGTAGATGTCGATCGTGTAGCTCAGGGTCTGGAATGTATAAAAGGAGATGCCGACGGGCAGGAGCACATCGAGGAATGGTGGGTTCGCGATCTCGATGTCGAAGAACAGCTTCAGAACATCCGCTGTCGCCTGTGAGGCGAAGTTGAAGTACTTGAAGACGCCGAGGAGCCCCAGGTTGGAAACCAGGCTTACGAGCAGCCAGCGCTTGCGGGCCCTATCATCGCTGTTGGCGTGGATTCGGAGGCCCACGACATAGTCGATGACCGTCGAGCCGAGGATCAGGACGATGTAGGCGGGGTGCCACGCCATGTAGAACAGGCATGACGCCACGAAGACGAAAATGATCCGCAGCTGGGCGTGGCGAGCCAGCAGCCAGAACCCCGCGACGGCGATGCCCAGGAACAGAATGTAGTCGAGGCTGTTGAAGAGCACTGGTCCCCTTACCCAGCGTGAACGCGCCCGGTTTTAGCTGCAGGCGGCCCTGCACGCTAGTTGCTTGACGGGGGGGTCGCTTAGACCAAGCATCTGCGGCCGGAGGGCCGAATGAAGATCAATGGTTCAGTAGCGCTAGTGACGGGCGGAGCTTCCGGCTTGGGCGAGGCGACCGTTCGCCAGCTCGTGAGCCAGGGGGGCCGCGTGGTCATCGTTGATCTCAATGCGGACCGTGGGAAGCAGCTCGCTGCCGAGCTCGGAGAGGCTGCCACATTCGCTCAGGCCGACGTGAGCAACGCCGAAGAAGTCCAGGCTGCGGTCGAACAGGCGACGTCGATGGGCACGCTTCGCGCCGCGATCAACTGCGCTGGCATCGGCATGGGCATGCGAACGGTCGGCAAAGACGGCGCCCCTCACGATCTCGGGGTTTTCCAGAAGGTCATCTCGGTCAATCTCATCGGGACATTCAACGTCCTCAGGCTTGCGGCGTCGGCGATGTCTAAGAACGAGCCCGAGGACGGCGAGCGCGGCGTGGTGGTCAACACCGCTTCGGTCGCGGCGTTCGACGGCCAAATAGGACAAGTCGCATACTCGGCCTCCAAGGGCGGCATCGTGGGGATGACCCTCCCGGCTGCGCGTGACCTTTCCAAAGCGCAGATTCGCGTCGTGACGATCGCGCCAGGCACGTTCGACACGCCGTTGCTCGGCATGCTGCCCGACGAGATGCGCGCAGCTCTTGCTGCAACGATCCCGCACCCGAGCCGGCTTGGGCGCCCGCAGGAGTTTGGTGCGCTCGCCTGTCACATCGTCGAGAACAGCTACCTCAACGGCGAGGTCATCCGGCTCGACGGAGCCATTCGCATGGCCCCTCGGTAGCTTGCCGCACTTCGCGATAGCAAGCGTGCCTCCCGCGCGCCGGCGCCGAATCTTCGGGTTAGCCCTCCCGATCATCGGCGGCATGCTCTCGCAGAACGTCCTCAACCTCGTCGATACGGCGATGGTCGGCACGCTGGGAGACTCCGCGCTTGCGGGCGTCGGCCTTGGCGGCTTTGCAAACTTCTTGTTTTCGGCTTTCATTCTGGGCCTGTCTACGGGTGTTCAAGCCATGGCGGCACGCCGTGTGGGGGAAGGGCGCCCGGACGAGACGGCGATTCCGCTCAACGGAGGCTTGCTGCTCGCGGTGCTCATCGCAATCCCCTGGTCGGCGGTGCTGATCATGCTTGCGCCCGAGTACTTTCCCCTACTGACCAGCGATCCAGCGGTCGTCGAACAAGGTGTGCCCTACCTGCGAGCTCGCTTGTTCGCGATGTTCGCGATGGGGATGAACTTCGCGTTCCGCGGGTATTGGAACGCGGTCGACAAGTCGATCCTCTACATGCGCACCCTGATCTCGATGCATGTGGTCAACATCTTCCTCAACTGGGTGTTGATCTTCGGCAACCTCGGCGCGCCCGAGCTCGGCGCCGCCGGTGCCGGCGTTGCTTCGGCGATTGCCACCGTGTTCGGCGCAGCTTCGTATTTTCTCCTCGGACGCAGCTATGCGCGAGATGCCGGCTTCCTTCGTGGGCTTCCCAGCCGCGCGACCATCGCAACCATCATTCGCCTGGCGGCCCCTGCCGGGCTTCAACAGTTTTTCTTCGCTGCCGGCATGACGGTGTTCCTGGCGCTGGTCGCGCGCATGGGCACATCGGACCTTGCCGCGACCAAGGTGATCATCGACTTGATTCTCGTTGGCATCTTGCCGGGACTCGGCTTCGGGCTGGCTGCCGCCTCGCTTGCGGGACAGGCACTCGGACGAGGAGATCCAGACGAAGCCAAGCAATGGGGCTGGGACGTCACCAAGATGGCGGTCCTTGTCGTGGGCGCGTTGAGCATTCCGGCGGTGCTGGCTCCGGAATGGATCCTGAGCGGTTTCATCCACGAGCCGTCGACTCTCGCGATCGCCAAGAACCCGTTGCGCCTCGTTGCGGCCTTTCTATTCCTCGATGCGGTGGGCATGGTGATGATGAACGCCCTGATGGGGGCAGGGGACGTCAAGCGGGTGATGTTCATCGCCACGGGCTACCAGTGGCTGATCTTCCTTCCGCTCGTTTACGTGGTCGGCCCGGTCATGGACCTAGGGCTCGTGCTGGTATTCGCTGCGCAGGTGATATACCGCGCCTTCCAGTCGCTCACATTCGCTCTCATGTGGAGGCGAGGGCGCTGGCAGTCGATCGAGATTCAATGACGGGCGCGTTGTCGCGCTCGTAACTCCTCGACACTGTCCTCCCAATTCCGCCCGTCGAACTTCGACAATTGGAAGTCCGATGGTTCAACTCCATCGAGGCAGCGCACGTTGACGTCGATTTGGTCGGGATGAGATCGAGGCCTGCAGTACGAGTGAATGCCGCAGTGGCCGCAGAAGTGATGCTTTGCCGTCTCGGTTCCAAAGGTGTAGGTCGTGAGATCGTTGGCGCCACGGAGGAGCTCGAAGTCACTCTCTGGGACGATGAGGTGCAGGAATCCCTTCTTGGCACATACACTGCAGTTGCACTCGATCGCCTCGCGTGCACGCACCGTGACTCGATACCGAACGGCGCCGCAGTGACAGCCTCCATCGAGAACTTCGAGCGCCGCCTCGCCCATCATTCCACGGGCTCGCCGGTCGACCGGTCGAGCGTCATCCACGGCGTCCCGGCGATCTGCACTTCAATGAGTCCTTCGCCAACCAAGAGCTCGGGCGTGGTCGCTACGGTCCCCACCTCGGCGCGCCACAGCTCCTTGCCTGAGCCGACGTCTTTGGCGATTACGATGCCGGGGTCGCCTGCCTTCGCCTCGTAGAGCACGCCCTCGCTCAGCACCGCTACGCCGTGCTCGTCGTCGCCGGCCAGCTGACGTGCCCGATTGTTCTTTTCGAGCTGCACGGCCCCAAGCCATGCGAGCGCTGCCGCCAGCAGAACCAAGCCGAGCAGTACGGCAACGACGCGCTTCCCTGACTTGCCCTCTTCAGCCACGACGGTTTCTTAGCACGCTTGCCGCGAGCGCCTAGCGACGCCACATCTCCCAGAGTGGCACGACGCTCATCACGAAGTAACTGAGCAGCATCAGCACGCCCGACACCGCGTAAGCCGTCACTGCGCCTGCGCAGCCGTGTGCAACGAGCCACGGCGCGGCGATGTGGAGCAAAGTCCCGATGGAGCCCGCCGAGATCCACAGTATTTTGGCCTTCTTGCGGGCTCGCGAGAGCATGTACATGTGGCTGAGAATCAGCAGGTACACCGGCATCGAGAACAGGTGGAAGTGGGTGACTTCGAGCAGCTTCCGGTGCGGCATGGGCTCGAACGCTGCGAGACTCTCGCCGTCAGGAGGCAGAATCAGCGCGGGGCCCCCTACGACTTCTGCTTCTTCCACAGGCTCCGCGTCACCACCGTAGTATTCGCCAGCGCCGCTCAGGTCGAGCCCAACCATGTCGTGGGTGAGGAACAGGGTCAGCGTCAACCCCACCAGCGTGAACACGAGAAACACCGTGTACACGGCGCGTGCGCCCAAGGGTAGGTCGCGCAGCCTGCCGGAGGGTCGAGTGAAGTCTTGCATGGCTCGAGCTATGAGGAGGTGAGCACGGTGCCGTGCAACAATAACGTCGCGCGCTTCACGGCCTTGGCCATCGCTCGCGCGGAAAGCGTTGCACCGGAGATGACGTCGATGTCACGTCCCGGCCTGAAGCCACTGTCAGCTTCCTTCCCGACGAACTGCCTGCGGAAGCGCTTCGAACGAATCCCGTCGCCATACGGCTCGCGGTACGCGACCACCTCGACCCGCGTCACTCGTCCCTCGCCATCAAAGAACGTGGCGAAGTCGATGTACTCGTGCTGTCCGATCTGACGGTCGAAGAACGCGTACCCATCGATGAGCTCGCCCGAGTGCGCGACGTAGAAGATGTACTCCCTTTTATCGAGCTTCTCTCCGAGCTGTCGCTCGACTTGCTCGCGTAGCCTCGCGGAAAGTTGGATGCGTTTGAAATCCACTACCTCGGACTGTCGGAACTGCTCAGCCAGCAGACCGCGCACGCTATAATAGACCTGAGCGTGCCCACTCGCGGCGATGCCCGAGCTCAGGATAGCCAGAGCGAACAGGATGGAGGGCCTATTGAAAATGCCTTTCATCTTCGTTTTCAATATATAGGAGCAGCCAATGGCCGCTGCAAGCTAAAATTGAGTCCTTATCTGAATCCTTTTCATCGTTTGTGGGCTCTATGTGGGGGTCATTGCTGCAGATCGGGCGATCCGGATGGTGGCTGGGGTTACTCGGCTGCCTCTGGTATGGATCGGTCCTCTCCTATGGCGTTTTCGGCCTATCGAAGCGCGTCGACCTTTCGCGCGGATGCTTCGGTGCGCACCTGGTTGCTCACCATCGCTCGGTTGTCCGAATTGCGAACGATTCGGGAAGAACTTCGGATCGATGGTGGCTTCCCTCCGGCAAGAGTCCAACACGCCGGAATCGGTGGAGGTCGACGCGGTATCGCGCATGCTCTCCCAGATCTATCAGCTGAGCACGAATTCCTAAGCGCATGAATGATTCGTTCCCTTCGCACTTGCGCCATGGGACTTGTTGGGGGCTCGTGCTCGCGGCGCTGTCGTTTGCGCCCAGCGCCAAGGCCGAAGCCACCTGTCACAAGGAAGAAGCACCTCGGCTCTTCGTGGACTTGTTTTCCAGCACGCGGATCTACCCCAATGCGGACGCGGCCCTGATCGGGTTTGAAATCGGCGTGGTAGGCCGTCCGACGGACAAGTGCCTGCACTTGGCTGGCGAGGGCTTTACGAGATTCGGACGCAGCAGCTCGGTTTCGGGTGAACTGAAGATGAGGACTGCGGGCGGCGCCGTAGGGGCGCTCTGGGGCAACGGCGATGAGGATCGATGGTTCGGCGCGGGTGCGATGTTCGACCTGGGCTGGGCCCGGGTGGGCTCCCGCAACGACTTCGTGCTCAGCGGATACTTGCGCGCGCTCCTGTACTGGCGGCTACGCGGGGAGTTCTGGGTGGGCCTCGACGCGCGAGCGGGACACGTCATCGTCCCGGTGACCGTCAACGGGACTGGCATCAAGGGTCCGATGGTTGGGTTCGGCATCGGCGCGATGTGGGGCGAGGGCGACTACTAGCCAGCGTATCATTTCGAGCTGACCGGCATACGCTTGCACATGGGACACCTTCGGGTCGCCGCGGCGGCAATGTTGATTCTCCTGTTCGGGGGCGCATGCGATTCGTCCAGCCAGCCAAATCTCGTCCCTGGGGGTGACGCCGGGGTCACGCCGAATGGCGGCTCCGGCGCCTCCATCACTCCCACGCAGCGAGGCGGTGCGCCCGCAGCGTGGATGCCGGCCACAGGCGAGCTGCTGATCTTTGGTGGCATGGATCCGATTACGGACGACACGTTTTCGTTCGATTCGCTTGCCTCCACTTGGCGTGAGCTCGCTCCGGAGCGACAAGGCTCGGTGCCCGCGCGCCGATGTCATCACACCCTGAGCGAGGTGCCCGGCGCCGATCAGGCGCTCCTGTTTGGCGGCTTCTCGCGGGCCACGCGTTTCAACGATACCTGGCAGTTCGACTTCGCGACCGAGGCTTGGACCGAGCTTTCGACCAACGGCACCGTCCCGGCGAAGCGCTGCCTTCACGCCTCGGCCTTCATTGCCTCCAGGACCGAGTTGTTGGTGTTCGGGGGGATCGCCGGCGGCGGGAGACGGGCCGGCGACTTCTTTGGCGATACCCATGTCCTCGACGTCGCGACTGGTTCGTGGGCCCGAGCCGAGGGGGAGGGACCGAGCGCGCGCGAAGGTGCAGTGATGGTCTACTCACGCGCGGCCGACGTGGTCTTCCTATGGGGCGGCAAGGCCTTCGATCACTATCCAACCGAGCTCTGGCGATTCGACGTTGGCGCTCGCACCTGGTCGCAAGTCGCCACCCGCGGGGACGAGCCCAAAGGGCGGGAGGATCCCATGTACTTCTGGGACGAGTCCCGCGGCCGGCTCACGATCTTCTCAGGGCGCAACGATAACGATCCTGCTGTCCTCTTCGACGATGGGTACGAGCTCGATCTGAGCTCTGGGGTTTGGTCTTCGATCGACGCAGAGACGATGCCAGCCCCACGGTGGCGCGCTTCGGTCGCCGTCGATCCCTCGGGCGACCGCGGCTATATGTTCGGCGGCTGGAGAGACTTCGGCGGCGCCGCCGCATTCAACGACACCTGGAGCTACGACCTGGGAAGTCGTAGCTGGACCGAGATTCTGAGCAACTAAATGTCGCTCGAGTATTGGTATCTGTTTCCCGTTTCTATGGGCGTCGGTGCGTTCATGCTGAGCACGCTGTTGGGTTAGGAACGTAGCTACTGTGACTCCGAGTCCAGACCAGACGGGCGTCGTGCTTTCCGGCGGCGGTGCGCGAGGGGCCTACGAGGCCGGTGTCATCGCTGGCATCGTCGAGATCCTTGCGCACCAAGGGCGCCAGCGCGCGCCGTTTTCGATTTTCACCGGCGCCTCGGTAGGCGCGATCAACGCGACATGGCTTGCCGCCCATGCAGACCGCCCAGACATGAACGTCTCGGGGCTCTTGGAGCTGTGGCGCAGTCTCGACCTTCGGGAACACTTGCGCATCAGCCCGATGCGGTTCCTTCGGCCGAGTCGCAGCGGGGAGCAGCTCGGGCGTTCGCTGATGGACCCTCGAGCGCTCGAAGACCTCGTCCGCAAGCAGATCCCATTCGGTCGTTTGCACGACAATGTCGACAAGGGCGTGGTTCAGGCCTTGGTGGTTGCCGCGCTCAATATCGCAAGCACGAAGACCACCATGTTTGCGGAGGTGGCCCCCACTGCGCGCTTCATTCCTTCTCGCGATCCGCGAAGGCAAGGGAGTCTGACTCGAATCGAGTGTGGGCACGTGCTCGCCTCCGCAGCGATACCTCTCCTATTTCCCGCGCGAAGGATCGGCTCGAGGATACGCGCGGCGTTTCCTACAGGCGCCTGAAAACTCTGGTGTTTCATCCGTCGCAAGACATCGGTGACATCACCACGCGGCATGCAAAGCGTCTTGGCGCAAAGTCGCTGCCCGCCATACTGTTAGCGGTTTCGGCGCGACTCAGGGCGCAGTTCGAATCCGACTTGTTTTCGTTTGTCCTGTTCGACGGCGATTTTGCGGAGGAGCTCATCTCGCTCGGCCGTCATGATGCGCGCCAGAGAGCCGACGAGGTCATTTCGTTCTTCAACGCTTGAATTAGGCTGGAGCGCCGGCCGAGTATTCGACTTCGAGCTCCGGATGCTGCTGAGGAACCCCGACGCGGAACCAAATGAAAGGGAAGAGTGGGTTGGGCAGCCAGTACATCCAGCCGAGGTTGCGAACGCGTTCGCCTGTCGCGAGCAATAGGTCCATCCACACGTAGAGGAATTTGTACGAGCAAAGGCCAGGCATGAAGTTCACCCTGAACCCCTCGGTACGTAGGAACTTGCGTCTGATGTAGAAATTCCCCTCGAACGGCATGATGTTCCATCCGACGGGGCCTTCGGCTAGAAGCGTTCCCGTTGGACGGTGGGAGATGCGAACCCATCGGCGTGTTTTCGTTTTGGCTGAATTGGGCACTTGATCGCGTATATACGTCCCGAAACAGAGATGTTACGTACGGAACGGCTTCCCGACGCACGAGGCTCACCGAAACATCTGGGGGCGTGGCACGTACCGAAGGCCATGAAGAAAAGGAAACAATCCATGAAGCATGTGGTTCGTAGCGCGCTGGGAATGGCGCTTGGGGTTCTTCTGGTCAGCTCGACCGCGTTTGCCGCGTATTCGGCGCTCAAGCTGGATCGCACTCACAGCGAGGTGAGCTTTACCGCCGAGACCTTGATATTCGATGTCGAGGGTAACTTTGGAGAATACAACGTCGAGATCGAAGGCGATCCGGCGAAGCCAGAGACGGTCAAGGTAAAGGCCAGCATTGGCGTCGCTTCGATCAACACGCAGAACGCCAAGCGAGACAAGCATCTAAAGAGTCCCGACTTCTTTGATGTAGAGAAGTACCCAACCATCACGTTTATCTCGACGAGCGTGCGGTCGAAGGGCGGCAAGCTGATGGTCAAGGGCAACCTAACGATGCACGGCACGACGAAACAGGTCACACTTCCGTTCAAGGTCGCCAAGGGCAAGAACGGAGCGGGCATGGACGTCACGACCTACAAGACCAAATTCACCATCGACCGCAACGATTACGGCATCGGTACGGACAGCATCGCAGCGAAGATCAGCCTGGACGACGAGGTCGAGCTCAAGCTGGTCATCGTCACCTTCCAGTGACGTGAGCGCACGTTAGAACGCGTCGGCGCCCAGACCGACGAAGCCTGAAAAATGCGGGTTGTCGAGCAGCCAGCTCGTCGGGAATGCCCATCCTAGGCGCGCGTAAACCTGCCAGCGGCCCCAGCGAAGATCGGTAAACAAGGCGAGACCCCCGATCCCAGCATAGTCGTCGAGGAGCCCCTGGCGGCGCGGGTCGTTGATGCCCCCGCCCGAGACGAGCAAGCCGAGCTCCTGCGGCTTGTTCTTCTTGGGCCTGATGTGCCCGCTGAGCTGCGCGATCGCCAAGCGTTCTGAGATATTGGCCGACCAGGGTAGGCCCGGCACGACTAGAACATAGGGATTCATGCCGCCAACACGCATACGGGTGAGGTCGTCCTGATTCCAGCCCCAGTTGAAGGTTTCCTGGAGCTCTAGACGGAAGCGCTCTCCCGTCTTCCAACCCGCGCGCAGCCACTGGTTCAGGGTCCAAATCCCTTGGGTCGGATCGTTTCGTCCATCACCGACGAACCCCCAGCTGCGCACGTCTGAACGTACGTCAACGCCGACCGACGCGCCGACCGCAACGCCTTCTATCCGGGGGAACAACTTGGACGCGCGGTACTCCTCGCCAGGCGAATCGATGTTCCAGTAGATGTAGCCCAGGCGTGGCTCGAAGACCCAGGTATTGCCGGGGAGTCTATAGAGTGGGTCGGTATCCTTGTCACCGAAGATCCAGTACCGCACGTTGGTGAGGACCTCGAGGGTGTGCTGGTCGGCGAAGTGCCACTGAATCTTCGGCAAGAGGACCACGTAGCTCGCGCGGAATCCGAGATCCGAGCGGCGGAGCCCTTGCTCGTAGTACTGGTGCAGCAGGCCAGCCATGAAAATCTCGCCGCGCAGGGCAATGGAGAACTCGAAGTCCTCGCCCATGGGGAGGCGTTCGATCGCCAAGTGGATGGTGTCGGTGTTGTAGTGGAGCCGGATGTCGCCCTTGCCAACCTTGTCCTCGCCGGTGACGTCGAAGAGAACGAACCCAAAGCCCGTCGCCTCGGGAATGAAGGCGAAGTCCCCTCCACCCGCGGCGGAGCCGTGCCAGCCCTCGGCGTGAGCGGTCGACGAGATGAGCGCGAGCGCGAAAACGGCGGACAAAAGGCGGAGCATTGGCGAACCTTACCTGCGATAGGTTGAGTTGTATGCGACGGGCGGGCGCTCCCAACGATCGTTACTCATCGCTGTCGCTGTCCGCACTTTCATTCCTAGGGTCGAGGCGGTCTCCCGGCAACGCACCGCCGGGCACGACATAGGCCTGCGCCGCACCGTGCTCATAAACGAGCCGGCCGCCCGCTTCGCCCGCTTTGAACCCCAGTCCGAAGACCAGCAGGGTCCCCAGACAGGCGCCCAGGGCCGCGGCGGTGCGTGCGCGACCCTCAGGAAGCACCATGGGCAGGAGCATCAATACGAGCACGGCGACGCTAGCCCACACGAAAGCTTCGGCGGCTTCCTCATGCGATTCGATGTACTGCTCGGCCACGATTTCCTCGACCCGCTCCTCTTCGGCTTCTCCGGTGTTCATCGCGATGAACCCCGATCCGACCAATGCAGCTTGCAGCAAGAGGACGATGACCCAGACACGGCGATCGAACCATCCTCGCCACCAGGCGAAGAGAGCTCCGCCGCTGACCAAGGGCACCAAGACGGCAAGCGCCATGGGTAGGTGAACGACTTTCGGATGGAAGAACAACTGGTCCATGACGGCAACCTCCGATGCCACCATGCGTCCAGGCTGGGGTAGGACGCCATACTCCAGATGTGATACGCGAGCGATTTCACGTGCTTGGTTGTCTGCCATGCTACATGTGGTGGATAGATCCGATGCCGTATCCCGCCTTCGCTTCCGAGCGCCGACTCCTCATCGGGGTCTTGCTGGCCTTCTTGGGCATTGCCCTGTTTGCAGCGCTCGATATTTCGTCTGATCTCCGGGAAGGAACCACCTTGGCCCACGTTACGGCCGAGGCGGGGATCCTGCTCGTGGGCTTGCTGGGTTCGCTCTTCATGGCCCGCCGGCTCGTCCTCACGCTCCGACATGCGCGAGCGGTTCAAAGGGAAGCCTCGGAGCTCGCCGGACAGCTCGAAGTAACTCGCGCCGAGGCGAACCGTTGGCGGAGCGAAGCCCGAGACCTGATGGAGGGGCTTGGGGCAGCGCTCGATCACCAATTCGAGCGCTGGAATCTGTCTCCCGCGGAAAAGGAAGTCGCTTTGCTACTGCTCAAAGGGCTTAGTCACAAGGATGTTGCGGAGGTTCGGTCGGTCACCGAAGCCACCGCGAGACAGCAGGCGAGGGCGGTCTACAAGAAGGCGGGCTTGTCCGGGAGACATGACCTGGCCGCTTTCTTTCTGGAAGACCTCATGCTGCCCATCGAAGCAGACGACGGCGCCTGAAGAACATCGCAAACAGGCACGATAGGCCAAGCCGGCCGTGGTGTCATCGCTTCATCGCGAAGTCGCTCACGTTCGTCTACGCGATCTGTGCGCCGGCGCCCTAGAACATGTAGCCCATGCCGACGTTCCAGCGGTTCGCGACTGCGCCGGTGGACGGTCGCTCGTATTGGTAGTCGAACTTGAAGACGACCTGGGGAATGGGCCGGTACGTCAGGCCGATGGTCGGCACCACGAAGGCCGGCAGGTCGAAGTCAGGGTCCGACTCCTGAAACGTCGTGTCGTAGTAGTCGACGCGCACGAAAGGCACGAGCGCCATCTCCGTATCGACGTAGTAAAGGACGTTGTAGCCGAGCTCTCCGTACGTTCCGAAGAGGTTCGAGCCGACGGTGCTCGTCGGAAGGGTCTCATCCGGGGGAATCACACGCAGCGCATCGGTATCACTGACGTGGAAGTAGGCGATCACGGCGCGCGACTCGAAGCCCCTGCGGAGGATGCGCCAATCGCCCGAAATTCCGCCGACCTTCACGTTCACATCGGCGAGGTCTTTCGGTCCTGCCAAACCGAAGTACGGGGATAGGCCAAGGACCATGCCGAGGATGGGCTCCCATTCGACGCGGCCGGTGAATGCAGGACCGTTGAGCACGGCCTGCGTGACTTTGAGGCGACCGCCGCGAAGGCCGCTAGAACCAGAGAAGCCGCTCGCGTCGAGGCCGGCCACGACGTAGAGCTCGTAACGGAACTCGTCGTTCGGCTGACCCCAGATTCCAATGCCGCCTTCGCGCCAGGTGGTCGGGATGATCACTCGATCAACCTGCGGGCGCTCGATGCCGTTGAAAATGGGGGGCTCGTGCCATTGGTTGATGATGCCCATCGGCACGAGGATGACGCCGCTCGCGAGGAGGGTGCCTCGCGCCTGTCAGCAAGCGCCAGTCGATGGAGGCCTGCTCGATTTGGAATGCGCCGGGGATCGCCACGCCGCCGCTTTCTGCGACGAAGGCATGCTCGAGCTCGAGCTCGGAATAGAACTGGAAGCGATCGGTGAATCGGTGAGCAAAGAAAATCACGAAGCGGTGGAGATCCAGCCTGGAGCTGAGGCTGTCGCCCTTCGGTTTCACCATGTTCAGATGAAGCTCACCGTAGCCGCCAATCGTGGTTCTTTGCTCGCGGCGCATACGGCCCTGCTGCATGCCACGCAGAGGATCGATCTCGACGCGAGACGATCCCGCTTCCGGTTCTTCGGGAGCGACTTCGCCTGGCGGCAGGATGATCTCCGGACCGTCGGTGGCAGTGGCGGTGGCAGTGGCAGTGTCAGTGGCAGTGGCAGTGTCGGTGGCAGTGGCAGTGTCAGTGGCAGTGGCAGTGTCAGTGTCAGTGTCAGCGTCAGTGTCAGCGTCAGTGTCAGTGTCAGTGTCGGTGTCAGTGTCGGTGTCGGTGTCGGTGTCAGTGTCGGTGTCGGTGTCGGTGTCGGTGTCGGTGGCAGTGTCGGTGGCAGTGTCGGTGGCAGTGCCAGCGGCAGTGTCGGTGTCTGGGGAGGGTGCTGGATCGGTTGGCTCTTGGGCTGCCGCGGTGGGGAGGGGCAGACCCAGCCCGCCTGTCAGCAGGCAGGTGAGCGCTAAACCCTTGGATACGTAGCTCATCTTCAAGCTCTCCTTGTTGCAAATGAAAATGACTTTCATATTCGATAGCATGCTGAGCAGAGGCCGCAACTATGATCGCACTGGCACACCCTGGCCCAGGCGCTACCATGAAATTACTTCGTTTTTCGGCAGGCACACTGTTTGCTTGTGCTTAAGTTCAACTAGGAGGAACAGGATGCGCAGGTTTTCCGGAATGCTTTGCTTGGTGCTGATCGGTGGCTCGATCGGCTGCGACACCAGCTCGGAGGTGACTCAATACGATGCCGCACTGAGGCAGGCGGCGACGTGTGATGAGGTTCTCGAGGCCATCCAAGAGGACGCGATCGCTAAAGTCGATCTCGAGCTCAAGTCGTTCATCGACCAGGAGTACTACCGTGGGGGCGGGCCCGTGTTGTTTGAAGGCGACGTCGCGTTCGCCGGTCCAGAGGCAAATGGTGGCGCTGCGGCTCCGACCCAGGACGCCGGCTCCGACGGGGCAGAGGCTCCCTCCGGGGTTTCCGATACGAATCGGCAGGTTGCCGATGTCGATGAGGCCGACATCGTCAAAGTCGGTGACGATGGACTCAAGCTCTACGTGATCCGCGGCAACGGCTTCCACGAGTTCGATTCCTGGCCCGCGTCGCAAACCTCCAAGGTTGCTGATCTCGAAATCGAAGGCGGCGCGATCGAGATGTTCGTCGAAGGCGACCGCGCGGTCGTGTTCTCAAACGCCTATGGCGTCGAAGCGCTCGATGACGGTGACCTGTGCCAGGGCTATGCCTACGGTGCTCCCGAGCCCGGATTGGCCGAGTTCGACGGTGCTTATTATTGCGGGCGTTCGTTCGTGAAGATCACCGTCATCGATCTCAGCGGTGATTCGCCAGAAGCAGTGCGCGAAATCTACGTGGACGGCTGGTACACCTCATCGCGCCGGCATGACAGCATCGTTCGAGCCGTCGTGCAGAGCAGCATGCAGCGGCCTGGCACCGTTCCCAATCTCTATGAGATCCTCTACAGCGGCGACGTTTACCCGGAGTCGCGCGAAGCGGAGATCCTCCTGGCTCGCGCCTGGGCGGTGAAAGCGAAAGAAGCGATTGCGACAACGACCCTCGAGCAGTGGGTGCCTGTTTGGGGAGAGCGCATCGATGGCGAGATTCAACGGCAGCCTGTCCAATGCGCTGACTTCTATTCACCAGCGCCCGGTCTTACAAACTATGGGCTCACCCAGATTGTGGGCATCGACATGGGCAACGACAGCCCAACTCAGATTACGTCGATCCTCGGCCAGGCCACGCAGGTCTACGCAAATGGGAAAGCGCTGATTCTGGCTCAGCCTGACTGGACTTGGTTCGAGCGCGGCACCAACAGCGACCGCACGGCGGTGCACCGCTTTGCGGTATCGTTCGAAGCGCAACGGACCCCGTATCAGGGGTCCGGTTTCGTGCAAGGGATCGTGAACGATCAGTTCTCGATGGACGAGCAGGATGGGATCCTCCGAATCGCGACGACGCGCACCACGTGGCCAGATCGCGTCAATGACTCGGTCGCCCCGCACGTATGGATTCCGCCCACGACCGACAATCTCGTGAGCACTATGAGGCTCAACGGCAACGTACTCGCGCTCATGGGCTCGACCCCGCCTCTCGCCGAAGGAGAGCGCATTTTCTCTGCACGGTTCCTGGGTGACCTCGCCTACATCGTAACCTTCCGTCAGGTCGACCCGCTCTTCGCGATCGATCTCAGCGACCCCGAAAACCCGAAGGTTCTCGGCGAGCTCAAGATTCCAGGATTCAGCGACTATATGCATCCGCTCGGCGACGATCATTTGCTGACGATCGGTAGAGACATCGACGAAGTCACGCAGAGAGACAACGGGACTGCTCTTCAGATCTTCGACGTGTCGGATCCAGTGAATCCGGTGCTAGCGCACAAGGCCCTCGTTGGGGAGGGCTACTCGGAGGCGAACCACAATCACAAGGCGTTCAACTTCTACGCCGACAAGGGCCTGCTCGCGTTTCCATTCGTCTCCTATGGGGGCGACTTCTCCAGTACCCTGGAGCTCTGGGAGGTCAGCGCCGAGGTCGGCTTCAATCGCCGCGGCGCGGTCGATCATTCCGATCTGGTCCTGGATGACTGTGGCGGAGTCCCGTACCCCGTCGAAGACTTCTACTACTACTGCGGCTACCAGCCACAGATCACCCGTGGCGTCTTCATCGACGAATTCATCTACTCGATCAGTTACGGCGGCGTGAGGGTCCACGATGTGAACGACTTGACGACGCCGGTCGCGACCGCGACTTATTAGACTTATTAGCAGCGGCACCCCGTAAAGTCGCTGCTGCGCATCGCCCACGGGGCTAGCTGGCAGTAGTGACAGCGTTGGCTCGAACTTCCCTTCGTGGAAGCGATTCGCTAAGTTGTTCGTATGCCCGGCAATCGACAGGAAGAACCAGTTCGACGTGGTCGTCGTGGGTGGTGGGCCCGCTGGAAGCACCGCTGCCCTATCATCTTTCCGGTTCCCTCGACGTTCTGGTTGTCGACAAGACGTCCTTCCCCGAGACACAAGGCATGTGGCGGCGCGCTGACTCGGTGCCACGACTGGCCCGCGGAGTTTCCAAACTACGCCGAGATCAGGCCCCACCTTCGAGCCCAGCCCGAACGAGCACGTCTGCCTCTACGCCGACAGGACGCCTTGGTGGGAGTGCAGTGGCACGCACTTCTTTGATCACGTTCACCGCTATGACTTTGACGACCTGCTCCTGCGTGCCGCGCTAGACAAGCCGGGGGTGTCCTTTCGCGTCTTTGACGTAAAGTCGTTGAACCGCCTGGATAACGGGCTGATTCAGCTCTCCGACGGCGCGAATGTCCTCGAGGCGCGAGCCGTCATCGGCGCCGACGGCGTATCCAGCGTTGTGTCGAGGGAGCTGGGGAACCCCAAGGAGGGGTGAGAACGAAGCCGGTGCTTGCTACGAGTACCATCTGGTCTGCGAGAAACCACACGAGAAGACCTTCGTCTTCTACCTGTGGGGCGGCGCGCCTGGCTACGGCTGGGTCTTCTGCGCGGAAGACGGCTACTACGTCGGCGTTGGCTACCTGGGGCCAGCCAGGAAGAGAGCGAGGCAGCACCTGGATGATCTCGTGGCTTACTGTGTCGAGGAGGGGCTGCTTCCCCGAGAGCACCGGATCCAGCGGACCTTCGGCGGCCTGGCACCGGCAACAGTCGTCGACAGGATCGCTGACAATGGGGTTCTGCTGGTCGGTGACGCCGCGGGGTTCCTCAACCAGCTCAATGGTGAGGGCATCTACTACGCCATGAAGAGTGGCCAACTCGCTGGACGGATCCTCGCGGAACGACTCGACCACTCGGCACTGAAGTATCGAGATGCGGTCAAACCGTTACTCCGCGAGGTCACCTACCTCAAGACCATGCGGCCAACGCTCTTGCGCCGTGTCCTGTCCGGCTACCTCGGACTGACCGGGATCAGCGCGACATTCGGGCTCGACGGTTACCTCAAGGCCCCATTTGTCAACAGGTTCTTCCGTCGACAAGACCTCCCGACCGAGAGCCACTATGGAAAGCTGAGGGGCAGGCCGGTGCGACGCGCGGGCTAGTTTCGCTGCCAGGTCGGTCAAGCAGGTTCAGTGCCCGGGGTAGCGGCAGCGCCCGCGACGGCGTCGGCAGCCCTGGAACGCGTTGCGGGCCGCCCGAACGGATCATGTCGACACATCCATCAAGGAGCTTTCATTCTTTTCGACATCGTGGCATGAGCCTCGTTCGGTAGAGGGAGGCGGAGCATGCGAAAAGGCGCGTTGTCATGTGTGGTGCTTCTGTTCGCGGTGCTTGTTGGTATCGGGTGCAGCAAGAGCAAGACTATGAGGGGCGCAGCGGTTGGAGGCGCAGAACACAAAGGCTGCTTCGAGTACACCACCAAGGACAAGACGTTCAAGCATACGGTTCAGCAAGCCACGGTCGAAACCAAGTGGTACGAAGAATGGACTTCTAGCCACGGCAAGACCCTGCCCGAACCACTCCCGCCGCCCCAGCACTGGCAACACCCGAAGCTCTCGAGTCGCTACGTGTCCACGATGCACGAGAATAGCCTCGCCACCGACGTGAGCACCGAGCCAGGTCCCATACCGAACGAGGCTCGCGTGGAGTATTTCCACGTCCTCGAAACGGGGGCGAAGCTGTCAGGGATGTCGCCGTTCTTCACCTTCCTCGACGACAACACTGTCGTCACGATTTCCTTTGGTCGGGACGCGGCGATGCTCCTCATCATCGACATTTCGGACGACGCGCGGGTGCTCGACTATGTCGCCCTTCCGGGGCGAGGAAGCAAGGCGCTCGAGCTTGCCAAGAAATCGGCGCGCATGGCGATGTTCCGGGACACGTCCGGCGGAGCGTACTCGTACTTGGATGCTAAGGGCGACGTCCACGTTCCGGGTGCTGACAACACCATCATCCGGATTCCCATCCGCGATCACCGGATCGTCCGTGATGAGATGGTTCTGATCGATCTCAGCCACGAAATTGAAGAGGGTAGTTGGATCGACGATGCGATGGATCACCCCGAGAACCATCTGACTGCACTCATGCCAGACGCCCAGGGTCGCGTCTGGTTCACCTCGAAGTTTGGGGTCGTCGGGATCGTGCACGTCGACGAGGGCTCGGGCATATGCCCGCCAGTTTACACGACATCGATCGCCCATTTTGCGTTGGCCGCAAAGCTCCGCCACTACTCCGGTGGCAAGATGCCCCCCGGGGGCGAGGAATTCGTCGCCGAGATCGAACACGATGAGAAGGATGGGACCCTCCTCCACAACCTTGCTAACCGACGTCGAGAAGCAAAAGAACTCTTCGACTTCATGCAGGATGAGCCGTTCGAGCAGATCCAGAATTCGTTCTCCGTCGGACCGGATGGGATTTACATCGTTACCAATGTGGCCCTCTACAAGCTTCGCTTCAACGAAGAGACGAGGCACATCGAGCTCGACCCGGCCTGGGCGAAGAGTTACACCAGAGATCACCTCCTCTACGACAACGATCGCAAGATCAAACCGGGCCATCTCAACAATGGAAGTGGGACGACGCCGACCTTGATCCAAGACAGGTTCGTGGCGATCGTCGATAACGCGCCGGGGAAGGTCAACTTGAACGTCTTTCGTCAAAAAGACGGCACCCTGGTGAGTAAGCTGCCCCTCTTCGAGGACGGCGCCGGCGCGGTCGAGAACTCCGTGGTGGCCTATGGAGACCACCTGGTCGTCGGCAACACGTACGGGTACGTTGACCCCTTCGTCGAAAACGACACGGCCGGTGGGATCATGCGTTTCGATTACGACCATGCGACCGATAAATATGTGCGTCGCGAGGGTTGGCCTGCCGTCGGGTACTTCGACGGCAAGACCGCGACCCCCAAACTCTCCACTGCGAATGGGCTCTTTTATGTTTATCACCGCGAGATGGTCGATGAAGGTCACAATGATTGGCAGCTCACTGCGGTCGACTTTCACACCGGTTGGCGTGTATTCAGCATCAAGGGTTTCTTCGACGGCGATGACTTCGGCGACAATGTCTCTAGGATCGTGAGGAAGAAGACGCTCGGCAAAAAGGACTATGGCAAAAAGGTGTTCAACAACATCTGGGCCACGTTTTCGTTCGGACCGCAGAACAGCATCTTCATCGGCACCTACCGCGGCTACGTGCGCTTTTCTTCCGCGCCTGGTCTGAAGGGCGAGACGGCGCCAGAGGCCGTGCCGGAGGAAGCAGCGCCGGCAGAAGGGACGCCCACGTTGCAGAGCCAGTAGGGTGTCAGCCCGCTGACTCGATCTCCGCTCGGAGCTCTTCGAGCTGCTCGTGGGACTCGGTCCATTCCTTGAACGAGCGATCCAGCTCGGTCTGCGCTTGCTTCGCCTCGCGTAGCAAGGTGTCTCGGCGCTCTGCGTCGTCGTAGACCTCGGGCCGGCTCAGCTCTTCATTGTGCTCTGCGATCTGCTGTTCGAGCTTGGCGATCGTCTGCTCGAGCGTGCCGACGCGCTTCTCCAGCGGTTTCACTCCCTGGTTCTGCTTGGCCCGAAGCTCGGCCTCTTTGCGGCGTTGTTCCTTTCGGGCTTGGCGGCTCCTCTTCTGGGCCACCGGCTTGATCGCGGTGTCGGTGGCGGGGGCGACATCGCGCTGCTGGCAGGACCAGAGGTAGTCGTCGAGGGTGCCGGGATAGCTTTCGACACCACCGTCGTGCACGACCCAGAGCTTGGTAGCGAGCCTGCGGATGAAGGCTCGGTTATGACTGACGAAGAGCAGCGTGCCGTCGTAGGTGGCGAGCGCGTCGGTGAGCGCCTCGGTGGTTTGAAGGTCGAGATGGTTGGTCGGCTCGTCCATCAGCAACACGTTGCCAGGCCGGACGAGGATCTTGGCGAGGGCGACCCGCGCCCGCTCACCGCCTGAGAGCACCGACACGCGTTTGTCGATGGCCTGATCGCCAAACAGCAGGGCCCCCAGCACCCTGCGCACGCGCTCGACGCTGGTGCCGTCGCTGGCATAGGAGACTTCTTGGAGCACGGTTCGATCGAGGGTGAGGGCCTCGGCATGATGCTGGGCAAAGTACCGGACATTCGATTGTCCCGGCAGATGCACGCGTCCCCCCGAGGCCTCGATTTCTCCAGCTAAAATCTTGAGTAGCGTCGTCTTGCCGGCGCCGTTGGGGCCGACGATCGCGACGCGCTCGCCACGTTCCACCGAAAGCGACACGCGGTCGAGCACGACGTGGTCACCGAACGACTTGCAGAGCTCCTCCACACGCATCGGGTTGCGCGCGCCACGTTCGGTCGCCGGAAACGAGAAGCGCGCCTGGCGTACCGAGCGATGGAGCTCCACCGAATCCATTTTCTCGAGTTGACGAACCCGGCTTTGGACCTGGGCCGCCTTGCTCGCCTTGGCGCGAAAGCGTCGGACGAATTGCTCGAGGTGCGCCTTCTCCCGTTCGAGGTTCTTCGCCCGGTTCTCGAGAAGCTGACGCTCTTCCTCACGCCGCGCGAGATACTGCTCGTAGTTGCCGCGGAAGGTGCGGACGCCCTCTGGCTCGAAGCTGAGGACGCGGTTGACCTGCTCGTTGAGGAACTCCCTGTCGTGGGAGACCAGCAAGAGGGCCTGGTCGTAGCTGCTCAGGAACTTCGAGAACCAGGCCACCGAGGGCATGTCCAGGTGGTTGGTCGGCTCGTCGAGGAGCAGCAGGCTAGGCTTCTGAAACAGGAGCGAGGCCAACACGGCCCGCATTTTCCAGCCTCCGCTGAGCTCCGCCAGCGGGCGTTGATGATCGCCTTGGGTGAAGCCGAGCCCGTGCAGGATCCGCTTGGCTTCGTGCTCGGAAAACCGGGCGTCGAGCGCCGCGATTTTCTCGTGAAGCTCCGCGACTTCGCTTGCCACAGCGACCAGCTCGTCCTCGCCGGTGTCGCTCGAGCTCTCCAGCTCGGCCAAGCGAGATTCGTTGCGTTCGAGTCGCTCGCGAAGCTCCGGTCGGTTCGGGATGCTGTCGTACACGAAGGGCAGCACCCTCTCATTCGGGAACGAAGCGATTTCCTGGGGTAGAAACCCGATGCGTACCCCGGGCACTATTTTCACCACTCCGCCGTCGGGTTCGATCTGGCCAGCGAGCAAGCGGAACAGACTCGACTTTCCCGAGCCGTTCGGTCCTACCAGCCCGATGTGATCGCCCTGGTGCAGCTGGAACGAGAGCCCGTCAAAGAGCGTCTCTCCCCCAAGTGCCAGCGAAACGTCGTGGACCGAAGCAATCGTGCTCAAGCGAGCTCCGACCGGATCTTGATTTCGTTCAGCAACGTTCGGTGCACCGGGCACCTCTGGGCGATATCGAGAAGCCGTTCGCGTTGTTCTTCGCTCAGGTCGCCCTCGAGCTCGAGCTTCTTGTCGATCACGTCGATCACCCCGTCGTCCTTGTCGCAGTCCTCGCAGTCCTTGGCGTGAATGCGATTGTGGCGCAGGGTGACCCGTACTGCTTCAAGGGGCCACTCCTTCCTACCCGCGTACATCTTCAGAGTCATCGAGGTGCAGGCGCCGAGGCCGGCTAGCAACAGCTCGTACGGGTTGGGCGCGAGATTCGTTCCGCCTTTGTCGAGTGGCTCGTCGGCCGCGAACGTGAGATGACGGGCCTGAATCCGCTGCAAGAACCCGGTTGTCTTTCCCTCTACCACGACCTCGCCCTCCGGCGTGTCCTCGGGGATCTCTTCGGCAGGTTGCTCCTGTAGGTACCGGCTGGCCCAGGCTGCAAGAAGGTCGGCCACATATCTCGAATCGCTCGGACGGCCCAGCAGATGATCCGCACCGTCCAAGGAGATGAAGCTTTTCGGGTGCCGCGCCGCCTTGAAGATCAGGCGTGCGTTGTCGATCGAGACGACGTTGTCCTGCGGGGAGTGAAACACCACGAGGGCTTTCTTGAGGCTGCCGATCCGTTCGGCGTTGCAGTGCTTCTGAAGGTCTTCGAGAAAGCTCTTGCGGATCGTGAATTGGCGCCCGCCGAGATCCACATCTGCCTGCCCGTTCGCTTCGATTTCTTCGAGCGAGGCGTCGAACAAGCGTGCCACATGCTTCGGTTCGAACGGCGCGCCTATCGTAGCCACGCCGACCACTTCCGGGATCTGTCCCGCCGCCGCGAGGACCGCAGTACCTCCGAGGCTGTGACCGACGAGTAACGCCGGTGCGCGATAGGCTTCACGGAGTGCCTTCGCGGCCGCGACGATGTCGTCCACGTTGTGGGAGAAGGTTGTGCCGTCGAAGTCACCCTCACTTTCGCCGAGACCCGTAAAATCGAAACGCAGGGTTGCAATCCCCTTTTCCGCAAGCGCCGAGCTGATGTGAGTTGCGGCCCTGCTGTCTTTCGAGCACGTGAAGCAGTGGGCAAAGACCGCGCACGCGATCGGGTCGACCGCTGGAAGGTGCATGCGAGCCGATAGCTTCTGACCATCGCTACCGGTAAATTCAAATCGTTCGACTTCCGTCGTCATAGAGCCTCCTGAGAGCGCCCAATGTACACCGGCTCCCGCCAAGCGTTACCCGCCAACAACATCCGGCAAAAAAGGTGTCTGACCCCCTTTTATTCGGCGGCTTCTAGGTAGTGCACGGGTTCGGGGCGGTGGTAGCCGAACTCTTCGAAGACTTCGCGGAGCTCTTCGGAGACCTCTTCGCGGCTGATGCCGAAGAAATCGAGCTTGAAGTTTCGCGGGCTTTCGTAATCGTGGTGCGCGAGCACGGCCTCGTCGAGCTTGGCCTCGAACTCCTTGCTGACTGGCATGCCCAGGCGGTCATACAGGCTTAGAATCGTCTTCTTCGGGTCCCGGATCAGGTCTTCGTAGCGGATCACGATGAACTGGTCTTCCGGAATTTCTTTGCGGCACTCCAGCGCGTACCGGTAGTAATCGTAACCGAGCCGCTTGAGGGCTTGGATCTCTTCGCCGTCGGGGCGAATGCTGGGCGAGTGCGCTTTCCAGGCCTGGTAGAACATATTCAGGAACGACGGTAGAGAGTCGTGCGGGTTGCGCACGAGGTAGACGAACGCCGCGTCCGGGAACCTCTCGTAAATCGATCGAACGCGTGTCGAGAAAAACACATTCTTGTTCAAGAAGCGCTTGCCGCCCGCCTCGAACACGTGACGCTTGATCGTGTTCTCATAGTAGTCGAGGAAAGCGTTCCGCTCCTCCGGCTCCTGGCGGTCGATCCAGGTCTGGCTCGGCAGGTCCTCCATGAAGGGGAAGAGCAGACCCGTCGTCGGCGACGTAAGGCTATACAGGAGCGTGGCCACGTCTTCCTCGGTCTGGCCGAGGCTGAGGTGGTGAACTTCCTGCCAACGGCTCTCGAGCGGATTATTGAAGAAGTCGTACGCGCGGTGGAGCACCGATCCGACGCTGGTCTGAGCGAGCTTCATCAGTCGCTTGACGGTCTTGGTGGCCGTGATCGACGGGAGAATCGTTTGGTAGAGCTTCACCGTGGTGAAGACCTCGTCGTCCATGCTGATGAGCCGATGGGCGAGGGTGGTCCCGCTCCGTGGATTGGCGAAAACGAAAACCGGCCGCTCGACCTTTTGATCGCGGTACTCCGGGTACAACACCTCGTCGAGCGCACGGAAGGCGGCCGCCGTTTGTCGCATGCCGACATAGATCGGCGTGATCCAAGCAGTCGTAACGAGCCGGCCGACGGTTGGCTTCTTAAAGAGGACGTTTCCGATCTCTCGGAGGCCCCGCTTGTTGATGTACATCGTCGCTCCCCTACCTTGCCCTGGGCCAGTGTAGGGTCGGTCCGTGAAATTGCTGGGAAAACCGGGCGAACGGTGCTCCGGCGCACTTGAATGGGCTCCGCTCTCCGGTGAGCGGAGGGCCTCTATTCGTCCGTCACGCAGCCTTCGGACGCAGACTTCACATTTTTGATGTACTTGTAAAGAGTCCCGCGTTTAGCCTTGAGCTCGGGCGCTTTCCACTCGGCCCGCCGCTTGGCCATCTCGGCGTCGTCGACCTCGAGATCGATGCATCGCTTCTCGGCATCGATCGCGATGATATCCCCGTCGCGCACCAAGGCGATCGGGCCGCCCTCCTGCGCCTCGGGGGTGATGTGCCCGATGATGAAGCCGTGCGAGCCACCGGAGAAACGGCCGTCGGTGATCAGGGCGACGTCCTGGCCGAGCCCGGCGCCCATGATCACGGATGTCGGCGAGAGCATCTCGGGCATGCCAGGTCCGCCCTTCGGCCCTTCGTAGCGAATGACCACGATGTCGCCTTTGCCGATCTCGCCGCGCTCCATGGCCGCCAGCATGTCCTCTTCGCAGTCGAACACTCTGGCAGGGCCCTTGAACTGGTAACCTTCCTTGCCGGTGATCTTTGCAACCGAGCCGTCGGGTGCGAGGCTGCCCCGAAGGATTGTCAGGTGACCGGTTTTCTTAATCGGCGCATCCCAAGGATGAATGACGTCTTGTCCCTCGGTGAGGTCGGGAAGGTCCGCAAGGTTCTCGGCGAGTGTCTTGCCGGTCACGGTGAGGCAGTCCCCGTGAAGCGCTCCGTGCGCCAGTAGATACCGAAGCACCGCCGGCGTCCCGCCGACCTCGTGCAGGTCTTCCATCACGTACTGTCCGCTCGGCTTGAGGTCTGCGAGAAACGGCACGCGATCACTAACGGTTTGGAAGTCGTCGATCGTCAAAGGAACATCGACCGCACGCGCCATCGCCACGAGGTGCAACACCGCGTTCGTCGAACCGCCCAGCGCCATGATCGTCACAATGGCGTTTTCGAATGCCTCGCGCGTCATGATGTCACGCGGCTTGATGTCCTTTTCCATCAACAGCTTGATCGCTTGGCCTGCGCGCAGGCATTCCTCCTGTTTTCCGGGATCTTCCGCTGGGGTCGACGAGCTGTAGGGCAGGGACATGCCCATCGCTTCGATCGCGGAAGCCATGGTGTTCGCAGTGTACATTCCGCCGCAGGCGCCAGCGCCCGGGCACGCATGCTCGATGATGTCGAGGCGCTTGGTCTCGTCGATCGATTTTGCGAGGAGCTCGCCATACGACTGAAATGCCGAAACGATATCCAACTTCTCTCCGTCGCTTCCACGCCCGGCGCGAATCGTTCCACCGTAGATCATCAACGCCGGGCGATTGAGCCGGCCGATCGCGATCATGCAGCCCGGCATGTTCTTGTCGCATCCAGGGATCGAGATGTTCGCGTCGTACCAGTGCGCGCTCATCACGGTTTCGATCGAGTCGGCGATCAGGTCGCGCGACTGAAGCGAGTAGCTCATTCCGTCGGTGCCCATCGATATTCCGTCGGACACCCCAATGGTGTTGAACCGCATGCCGACCAGACCGGCTTCGACCACCCCACGCTTCACGACGGCTGCGAGGTCGTTGAGGTGCATGTTGCAGCTGTTGCCCTCGTACCAAACCGACGAGATCCCGACTTCGGCTTTGTCCATGTCGGCACGGCTGAGACCGGTCGCATGCAACATCGCTTGCGATGCGCCCTGTGACGGGGGCTGGGTGATTCGACTGCTGTACTTATTGAGTTTTCTGCTCATTGGGCTGCGAAGTCTAGCACCCAGAAACGGGGTCTCGGCCACTCCGGGCGTTGGCTTGACCAGGTCCGGCCCTGGTCCTACGTCTGTTCAAGAAAATTTGAAGAAACTGAGCTATCCGAGTGCCCACTGCTGCCGCGAAACAACAAGATCCCAATGATTCTCAGCCTTTGTGGCGTGAGGCCGAGCTGAGAGCGGCGGATGCCATGGGCCGTCTGATGGAATTTTGGGGCTTTCGCCGACACATGGGCCGGCTCTGGACCATCCTCTACCTCTCCCCCGAGCCGATGACGACGACTGATCTCTCGGAGACTCTTCAACTGAGCAGCAGTGCGGTGAGCCTGTCTCTTGCAGAGCTGGTTCACTGGGGCGCCGTCCGCAAGACCTGGCGCCCGGGCGAGCGAAAGGACTTTTACCAAGCGGAAAGCAGTGTTTGGAAGCTCCTTCGCCGTGTCTATGAGCGCCGCGAGCTGAATCTAATACGCGAGGCCATCGATGCCTTCGGGGATG